>ERZ772942.850-NODE-850-length-12970-cov-8.303910_pt1 | contig 12970 bp, 10 predicted proteins | sample MGYA00511135_ERZ772942 | MGnify/ENA primary metagenome ERZ772942 (study PRJEB29015, sample SAMEA2738099) | human oral metagenome | biome: human oral; feature: human-associated habitat; material: saliva | place: China | collected 2265 ... | reverse complement strand
CATTTGATAAGTTAAACCCATTGTTCTACTCCAAAATAAATCGTTCTGCTACAGTATCTCCTAAAAAGAGACCTCTCTTTGTCATTCGGACACGGTCATCATCGATCTGCATAAGACCCTGTTGGGTTAAGTCTTTGACGATTTCTCCATAAATTCCTTCAAAGGAACGTCCGAATTTTTCCTCAAATCTAGCTATGGAAACTCCAGATTTCTTGCGGAGTCCCAAAAACATTTCTTCTTCCATCTGCTCCTTTTGGCTCAGGTGTTCTTCTGTTATCCGAGCATTTCCTGCCTCTACTGCACTGAGATAATGTCGAATAGGACCGTGATTTTTATAACGAACTCCGTCTACATAGCCTGAAGCACCCGCGCCGATACCATAATACTCAGCATTATCCCAGTACATGAGATTGTGGCGACTTTCAAAGCCTGGTTTGGAGAAATTTGAAATCTCATAATGCTCAAAACCAGCTCGCTCAAGTTCCGCAATGATGTACTCAAACATTTCTGCTTCTAATTCTTCCTTGGGCAGGGGCAATTTCCCACGTCGCATACGGTTCATAAAGACCGTATGATTCTCCAAAATCAAGCTATAAAGGCTCATATGAGGAATATCAAGCGAGATAGCCTTAGCTACATTGTCCTTGACCTGAGCCATAGTTTGACCTGGAAGAGCATAGATTAGATCAATGGAGATATTGTCAAAACCAGCCAGTTTGAGACGGTCGATATTCTCATAAATATCCTTTTCTAAATGACTGCGCCCAATCTTTTTCAGCATTTTGTCATCAAAAGTCTGCACACCTAAGGAAACACGATTGACTGGCGACTGTTTCAAAACCGCAATCTTATCCGCGTCCAAGTCGCCTGGATTGGCTTCAATGGTCAACTCTTCCAAGACAGACAAGTCTAGATTTTTAGTCAAGCCATCCAAGAGCACTTCTAATTGCGGAGCTGACAAAGCCGTTGGCGTCCCACCTCCAATGTAGAGAGTTCGCAACTTTTGGATATCATAAGAACGAAACTCTTCTAGCAGATGCTCCAGGTAACTATCTACTGGTTGATTCTTGATAAATACTTTTGAAAAGTCACAATAATAACAAATCTGTGTACAAAAGGGAATATGCACATAGGCGGACGTTGGTTTTTTCTGCATAGTATTTATTATACCACAAAGACAGGCTTGCAGATAAAAATCACCATCTCCAAAAACCAGAGATGGTGATACCTTATACTTCAGTAATATCGATGATGATTTCTTCTTGGTCTTCAGCAACGTCTGGAGTTGCTGACTGTTCTTGCCATTGCTCCTTGAGATTGTTAAAGGTTTCCTTTGACGCTTCTGTCGCTTGTCGAGCACAGTTTTTAGCTTGGTCAAGGACACTATCAAAAGTGATTTCACCAGATTCTACTTGTTCCTTTGTTTTCAGCACAAAGTCCGTTGCCTGTTCCTTCACTTCAGTTAGTTTCTCACAAACCTGCTCTCTAGCATATTCTGGATCTTCTCTCAAATCATCTAGAAAATCCTGAGCTTGACTACAAACTTGCTTACCCTTGTCACTGGTTAAGAACAAAGCAAGAGCAGCACCTGAAACTGTTCCTAAAAGGATAGAGGATAGTTTTCCCATAAGATTTCTCCTTTTTTATTTTTTGAAAAATTTACTTGCGACACGAAGAGCTGACAAGCCTGCACCTGTTTTAATGGTCTTTGAACCAGCAGATGAAGCTTTTTTGCCTAAAACACGTGCATGTTGGTTGAGGTCAGAAACTGACTCTGACAAGTCAGCCACCGCCGTAAAGAGTGGATCAATCGTCGCAACTTTGATATTGATATCGTCTGCTAACACATTGACCTTAACCAACAATTCATTGGTCTGATGCAAGGTAACGTTCACATCTGAGCTCAACGTTTTGATGGTTTTCTCTGTCTCATCAATCATACGACCTGCTTTTTGAATCGTGATTGTCAAATAGACTAAACAGACAATCAAAGCAATCGCAACAAGTATATATGCAACTTCTAACATTTATTTTTCCTCCTCTGTATGATAGAAAGGGGCTTTCTTTCGATTTTGATAAAGTATGATAAAAATACCGAGTCCGATAAGGACAACTGATAACCATTGGGAAACTCGCAGACCAAAGAACATGAGGCTGTCTGTCCGCATTCCTTCGATAATCATACGACCAAAACCATACCAAATCAAGTAGAAAGCAGTGATATGACCACGTCTGATTCCCTTCAATTTTCTTCTAAAAATCAGAATCAAAGCAAATCCAATCAGATTCCAAACCGACTCATATAAGAAGGTCGGCTGACGGTAGCTACCATCAATGTACATCTGGTCACGAATGAAGCCTGGCAAATAATCCAGACTATCTACTGCTGCACCGTAGGCTTCTTGGTTAAAGAAGTTCCCCCAGCGCCCTAAACTCTGGGCAACCATGACGCTCGGTGCTGCAATATCTAAGAAATCCCAAGTATTGATCAGCTTTCTATCTGCAAAGATATAAAGGACAATAGCCCCTGCTATCAAACCTCCATAAATGGCCAAACCACCATTCCAAATGGCGATGATTTCACCTGGATTTTGCAGATAATAATCTAAGCGAAAGAGTACGTAGTATAGTCTAGCACCTAAAATAGCTACCGGAAAAGCAATCAGGATAAAATCCAAAATATCATCTGATAGAATTTTCTTTTTAGGAGCTTCTTTCATGGCAAGGTAGACTGCCAGAACCAAACCAGCTACAATACACAAAGCATACCAACGAATAGCAAAGGGGCCAATTTCAAATGCGACTGGATTAATCATGTTTCACCTCATTTTGAGCGATTAGATTTGTCAAGCGTTCTTCAAATAAACGTGTCGCATCAAAGCCCATTTCTTTAGCACGGTAGTTCATGGCAGCCGCCTCAATAACAACGGAGATATTGCGTCCTGTTTTTACTGGGATGCGGATACGCGGAATCGTTACACCAGAAACTTCGAGTTCTTCGGCATTGTTTCCTAGACGGTCAAAGGTCTTATGCGTATCATAATTTTCCAAATAAACTGCTAGCTGAACTTGTGAAGAATCTTTTACAGCACTCGCACCATAAAGACTCATGATATCGATAATCCCAACTCCACGAATCTCAAGCAAATGCTTCAAGATTTCAGCAGGTTCGCCCCAAAGAGTCATCTCATCCTTAGAATAAATATCTACACGATCGTCTGCTACTAGACGGTGTCCACGTTTCACAAGCTCAAGACCTGTCTCGCTCTTACCGATACCACTATCCCCTTGGATCAAGACACCCATGCCATAGATATCCATCAAGACACCATGCACGCTAGTACGTTTAGCCAAACGGGAATCAAGGTAGCTAGAAAGTTCTCCAGATAAACGACTGGTTGCAGTTCGACTGGTTAAAATCGCAATCTTGCATTCTCTAGCAGCCCTCAACATTTCCTCTGGCACTACCAGACCACGAGCCACGATAACAGCAGGTGTTTCAGGTAGAAACATTTTCTTCAAAACTTGATAACGGTTCTGGGCAGGCATGGCAACTAAATAGGACCACTCCTTCATCCCTAACAGCTGAATCCGTTCTGGTGTATAGTAATCAAAATAGCCCGTCATTTCAAGACCAGGTCTCATAATGTCCGCAGTATTGATTTCTTTTTCAAGTAATTCGCCTTCACCATAGACAATATCTAGTCTGAGTTTTTCAATGACATCTCTTACTAAAACCGACATAATTTCCTCCTTCAATCGAGTTCTCCCTACTATTATATCAGATTGTAGGTGGAAGTTTCCTTTTTTTGCAGGATTTACAGTATTTATTTGATGTTGCTTGGAAAAAGATTTGACTAGGAAGTCTTTTCGTACTCTTTTAAATCAACCGAGACAAATCTACTGCAAATCGGTCAACGTCTATCACCAAGTCCCTTCCAGATTTTTCTAAGTAAATCCTTGGAAGACCTTTTGTTAACATTCTGTTTGCATCAGCCATATCTTGAGGATAGGTATAGAACTGTTGACCTTTTGGAAACTGATTTTGGACTTGCCATTCTTCAAACTCCTTCAAAAAAGTCTTATGAGATGGCATACTGACTTCTTCGAACAAGGAATGGTCAAAAAATCGTACCAAACGATATAGACCATGGATCTCATCCGCAAAGCACTTATCAATCTTTTCATAGGGGTAACCTCGTCTCTGATAAGCTTGGCATAAGTTTTGTAAGGACTCGCTTAATGCAACTGCATCTTTTTTTGCCAAACTTATAAAATACCGAACAGAAAATTCTTCCATACCAGTTCGTTTTTTCTTCTCTAAAAACTGTTGTGCACGCAAGAGAGACTCGGATAATCTTTCTTCATCTTGATAATAAAGAGCGTATAAAAGATTCATCACATTTTCTGGATAATAGGTTCCTTTCAACAAGGGTAAATCTTTGGGGACGAATGATGGAATGGCTGAAAAATCGTTACAAGCAAAAGAGGTAAACAAGCCTTTCAAAATTCCATCTGTATAAATGGTTCCACTTGCCAACAAACCGCCTCTCAGCAGCTCGGTTCTTCCTGTTTGCCATAGCGCATTGTTTAACTGTGTATAATCCCCATCTAAAAACGCCGCATAATAGGCAAAATATTGAATATCATCTAGTAATAAGCTACTGTACAATTTTACCCTTAAAACCTTGTCAGACAATACTTTTGAATCGGTCAAATACTTTTCAAAAATTCTTTGGTTTGACTCTTCAAATTCCTTCCAATCTATCGGATCAGCACAATAACCCCAATCTTCCAAGTGATTTTCACGCATCTTTTGATATTCTTTTATATACTCTTTCATAAGAATTTGTTCCTCTAAATACTATGCAAAAAAAGACTAGACAAGTCTAGCCTTTCATTTCAAATTAGAATTTTTTACGTTTACGAGCTGCTTCTGATTTACGTTTACGTTTTACAGAAGGTTTTTCATAGAATTCACGTTTGCGTGTTTCTTGAAGAGTACCAGCTTTAGTAACCGCACGTTTGAAACGACGAAGTGCATCGTCAAGAGATTCATTCTTACGTACTACTGTTTTAGACATTATTTTCACTCCCTTCAAGTTCAAGATCTATTCTATTTTACATGTATTGATAAAAATTGTCAAGAAAAATAGTGCATTTCATTATTTTTCATTGACAAATAAAAAGGACCCTAAAGTCCTTTTTATTAACTATCTTTTTCTAAACTCAATTATTTAGAAAATTTCTTTTTCATAACGAGACTACCTGCCAAGATAGATATACCAGCAATTACTAATGCAATACCTGTAGACTCACCAGTATATGGAAGACCTGGCTTATCTTCTGTAGTAGTTGTCTCAGATACTTCTGGTTTTGAAGTTGTTGTGGTTGTTGATGTTGTCGTCGGCGCTTCTGTCGTTGTACTCGTTGATGTTGTTGTCGGCGCTTCTATCGTTGTAGTCGTTGATGTTGTCGTCGGCGCTTCTGTCGTTGTAGTCGTTGATGTTATTGTCGGCGCTTCTGTCGTTGTAGTCGTTGTGGTTGTCGTCGTTGGAGCTTCCGTTGTCGTGGTTGTCGTCGTTGGAGCTTCTGTCGTCGTGGTTGTGGTCGTTGGAGCTTCAGTCGTCGTGGTTGTCGTCGTTGGAGCTTCAGTCGTCGTGGTTGTTGTCGTTGGAGCTTCAGTCGTCGTGGTTGTTGTCGTTGGAGCTTCCGTTGTCGTGGTTGTCGTCGTTGGAGCTTCAGTCGTCGTGGTTGTGGTGGTAGTTGTTGTTGTCTCTTCTTTTGAGTTTACAATCGTTTTGATAACTGACTTATCTTCTCCAAAATCTGTTGCATTCACTACAGTCTCTGGTGTTTTTATCACATATCCTTTAGGTGCTTCTACCTCAGTTAGGATGTACTTATCTCTCAAAAGATCCGTTACTGTAATCTTACCTTCAGCATCAGTTGTAAACTCACCAATCACTTGATTGTTAGCTTGCCGAACAACCTTAAACTTAGCACCCGCTAGTGGTTGGTTAGTTTCATCTACTTTATGGATATTAATCGAGAAGACATATCCAATACCTGAACCACCTGCTATCTGAGCAACAGTAGTTTGAGTGGCATTTCCCAAAGTTTTTTCTTTTGCTTTTAAAACAGCATCATTATCTAATTTTTCACCATCTGCAAATGCATAATTTGCTTGAACATTATATTCAATACGGTATTGATCAGCTTCAGTGATATCTCCAAGTTGAATAACAAATGATCGACCATCTTCACTAACTGTAACAGTATGTTGATTAGTTACATCTGTTTTATCGTTAAATTCCCATTCTCCATTTACATAGTTGAATTTCCCTTTATAAATATGAATACTATCTTTGATGTAAGATGCGTTAGAGAACTTCAATGCGTCTTCAACTATTGCATCTTTATAACTCTCTTTTGTCTGGTTGATTGAAATGGAATAAGAAAGAATTCTTTGTTCTTCATTACTTATCCATCCAGTTTTTGAGAACAACTCTGGTTTGGCTTCTCCAACTCCAGTAAAATTCACCTTACCGGCATTATATACTTTACCATTGATAGTAATTTGAACAGGAATTTCTCCTTTTTCAGGATTCTTTTGAAAGTCCACTCGAGTATAGACAAAGAAAGAACCACTGGTGTCAGAGTGCTTTTCAGCATAATCAGTATAGGTTAAGATGATATGTTTTTTAGTTTCATCAATTTTACCAGTTGCGATGAGATTATTAGTTGCTGTATCTCGAATTTCAAAGTTTTGTGATTCTATATAAAGAGCATCTGAAACATCAATAGTAGTTGTATCACCGGCTTTAACATCTTTACCTGATAAATCAAAGTTTGCGTTTAATCTGAATGTAACCCATTGTGGCAGGTCCCCATCAATATTTCCACCTTTATTATTTGTGATGTTAAGCGAAGTAATCGCATCTACAGACTTACTAGAACCAGTCAACTCTGATACTTCGGCAGAAGCCTTTGTTAAAGTAAGAGAAATTATGACTGTTAATAAACACATGATGATAGAAAAAAATCCAATTTTTTTCATATTCATTTCTATCTGTCTCCTTTGTTTCTAATTAGTTATTATTTAATGTTTATTGTAGCAATATTTATTTTAAAAGTCTAGTTTTATAATTGAAATAATTTGAATTATTTACTAAAAAATTGTTATTATAAAATTACTGTATATAAAGATTGCTTTTTTTCTTATTTTTATACTTTTTAAAAAACAATATAACAATTTCTTAAATGTTTTCAACAAAAAAGCCATCCCAACTTTATTAGATGAATGGCTTTTAGATTAACTTATTTCTTTAACAAGCTAAGTGCTTCTGCATCCGCAATAATAGTCACATCCGAATGATTTTGCAAACTACTTGCTGGTAGATTTTCAGTCACTGGACCTTCAACAGTTCCGGCAATAGCTTCTGCTTTTGATGGGCCATAAGCGAAGAGAAGAATAGATTTGGCATCTAAGATATTTTTAATACCCATTGAAATAGCTTGTGTTGGTACGTCTTCGATTTTATCAAAGAAACGAGCATTAGCCTCAATGGTAGACTGATCAAGGTCTACAAGATGAGTTTGGCTATCGAATGGAGTTCCTGGTTCGTTAAATCCAATGTGACCATTTCGACCAATTCCCAAGATTTGCAAATCAACCGGATGATCAGCAAGAATTTGATTATAGCGTTCTACTTCTTCTTCTGCATTGTCTTTAACTCCACGAGGCAAAAAGCTTTCTTTAAATGGCTTTTTATTGAACAGATGTTCTTGCATGAAATAACGATAAGATTGAGGGTTATCTCCATCTAATCCTACATATTCGTCCAAGTTGACACTTGTAAGATTTGAAAAATCAAGGTCACTCTCTACGATTTCTCTGTAGAACTCAAGTGGACTGCTACCTGTCGCAAGTCCTAATGTTTGAGCACCCTTTGCTAACTTTTCTTTTAAAATTTCAAAAGCTACTTTTCCACCTTCTTCAGGATTTTTTACTTGAATAACTTTCATAATTGTTCCTCCACATTTCTTTATTTCATTATATGGTATAGACCAATTTTTGTCAAGTGTAAACGGTTTAATGTTTTAAATTTTATTGGATAAAGTTAAGTAAAAAAAGAAGACTAAACTAGTCTTCTCTTTTAAAACTGTCAGAATGAATTAGTCTTCTTTTTTCTTTCTTGACAAAGCATAACCGGCAGTAGCTAAACCAATAAGTGCTGAATAAGTCATGAATGATTGTTCAACTGAACCAGTATTTGGTAATACTCTCTCTGAATCTTTTTGATTAGTTTCTGATTTTGACTCTGACTTAGACTCTAGCTTTGGTTCTGGTTTAGGCTCTGGTTTTGGTTCCGGCTTAGGCTCTGGTTTTGGTTCTGGCTTAGGCTCTGGTTTTGGTTCTGGCTTAGGCTCTGGTACGGCTTTTTCCAGAATGTAAACATAAGTGACTTCAAGAGTTTGACCTGCTACAACCTTGCCTGTTTCATCACCTTTAGTACTTTGAGGAACCAGTTTATATACTTTACCATCTGCTGTAGTTATGCTTGTTGGTTTTTGATCTCTTGTATCGTAGTCAGTTCCGGCTTTGGCATTATCAGTATCCGTAACCGTTGGAGTCACTGGTTGTTGATTTTCATTGGTTCCTTGAAGAGGATTGCCTTCTGTATCAACATAATGAACAAGGACTGAACCGGCTTTTTCATAGACATAGGTTACTTCTGTTGTTCCTTCTACTACGTCTCCTGTTTCAGGTTTAGAACCGTCTTTAAGAGCTTTTTCTGTTAAGTAGTAAACAATTCCGGATTTTTCGATTTTCTCTGGTTTATTATCAGTTGTATCGTATTTAGCGTTTAGAGAGGCACCTTTAGTGTCTTCTTTATCTTCAGCAATTACGTTACCTTCTGTATCAACGTAGTGAACCACTACATCACCAGTTACTTCTTTATAAACGTAAGTAACTTCTGTTGTTCCTTCTGTTACTTTTCCGTTTTCAGCACCTTTAGTTGCAGTTGGTACTAATGCGTATTTCTTACCATCTTTTGTAGTGATTGTAGCTGGTTTATTGTCAGTTGTATCGTATTTAGCGTTCAGAGAAGCACCTTTAGTATCTTCTTTATCTTCAGCGATTACGTTACCTGCTGTGTCAACGTAGTGAACTACTACATCTCCAGTTACTTCTTTATAAACGTATGTTACTTCAAGAGTTTGTCCTGCTACAACCTTACCTGTTTCATTTCCTTTAGTTGAAGCTTCGACCAATTTGTATACTTTTCCTTCAGCAGTTGTGATACGAGTTGGTTTCATTCCGTTATCAGATGTGTTGTAGTCTGAATTTGGTTTACCATCTTTAGTATCAACAGCGTCTGCTTGAAGTATATTTCCAGCTTCGTCTACATAGTGAACTACTACTTGTCCTGCTTTTTCGTAAACGTAAGTTACTTCTGTTTTACCTTCTACTACGTCTCCGTTTTCTGGTTTAGAATCATCTTTAAGAGCTTTAGCTGTTAAGTAGTAAACCGTTCCGTCTTTTTCGATTTTCTCTGGTTTGTTGTCAGTTGTGTCGTATTTAGCGTTTAGAGAAGCACCTTTAGTATCTTCTTTATCTTCAGCGATTACATTACCTTCTGTGTCAACATAGTGAACTACTACGTCTCCAGTTACTTCTTTATAAACATATGTTACTTCAAGTGTTTTTCCTGCTACTACTTGCCCTTCCACAGTTCCAACGTTTTCTCCGTTTGTTACGACTGCTTCGGCAGAGTAAGTTGCATTAGTTGTAGTAGTACCTGCTTTGGTAACTAGTTTATATTTCGTGTTGTTAAATTCAATTGTTGCTGGTTTTTCATCATTTTCAGCTGCGTTATATGCTGTTCCTGCTTTAACATTTGTAGAATCTTGTACAGATGTTTTAATTTCAGTACCGTCAGTATTAATGTATTTAATCACTACTGATCCAGCTTTTTCGTAGACATAAGTAACTTCTTTTGTTTTACCTTCTTCTACTGTTCCAGTAACTGGTGCTGAATCTGCTTTTACTCCGTCATTTGAAGTTGTTAAGTAATATACTTCTCCAGTTGCTGTTGTAATCTTGTTCGGCTTATTAGCTGAAGTGCTTGCGTCATAATTGGTACCATTTGATACATCTGTCGCATTGGCAACAGCTAAACCTTTGTCTTCTACTGTAGTTGGAGTTGTAGCATTATCAAATGTTAATGCACCTGTTAATTTCGTACCATCTGATAATTCATATTTAGTCACTACACTTCCTAGTAACTCATACTGATAAGTTACAGTGATTTCGTTCTCTTCTACTGTACCAGCTGCTGGTTTAGATCCTGCTTGTAAACCAATTAGTCGATAAACTTTTCCATCTGCTGTGGTAATCTTAGATGCTTTTTTACTAGTAACATCATAGTCAGAATTTACACTTGCATCTGTTACAGGTTTTAATCCATCAACTGTTACTTCTTCAGTTGAATTATTAGGCATTGTTGCTGTTCCAGCGATTGGTTGTCCAGCTTTATCAACATACTTCACATTTACTGCTGATTTTTTCTCTTTGTAGACGAATGTTACTACTTTATCAGCTTCTGTTACTGTTCCTGTTTCAGGCTCTGATGTATTGTATAATCCATTATTTTCTTTTACAAGTTCATATACTTTTCCATCTGCTGTTGTAATCTTAGTCGCTTTTTTCTCAGCTACTTTATTATCATACCTTGTGCCTAACCCTGCTTCAGTGACTGCTTTTACTCCGTCTGCTGTTACTGCTTCTGTTGTATTTCCAGGCATTGAAGCTGTTCCTGCTAGTGGAGTTCCTTTTTCATCTACGTATTTAACTAGAACATTCCCTTTAACTTCTTTATAAACATAAGTGACTTCAAGAGTTTGGCCTGCGACAACCTTACCTGTCTCATTTCCTCTAGTACTTTGAGGAACCAGTTGATAAACTTTACCATCTGCTGTAGTAATGCTTGTTGGTTTATGATCTTGTGTATCGTAGTCTGAACCTGCTTTGGCATTATCAGTATCCGTAACCGTTTGAGTCACTGGTTGTTGATTTTCATTGGTTCCTTGGAGAGGATGGCCTTCTGTATCAACATAGTGAACAAGGACTGATCCAGCTTTTTCATAGACATAGGTTACTTCTGTTGTACCTTCTACAACAGGACCTTCTTCTGCTGGTGAAGTTTGGGGAACACCATTTACCGTAGTTTTTGTTCCATTCTCTTTTATATAGTAAACAGAACCATTCGCTTCTAATCTTTGAGGCTTTTCAGTATCGTTTTCTTTCGTATTGTATGTAACGTTTTCTGTATTTTTGCTTGTATTAACAACTACTTCTTGATTATTCGCATCAAGATAGTAAGTTTTTGTTTCAACTTCTACTACCGCATCTACAGTATCCTTATATGAATCTTTAAGAGTTGTCCCGTCTTCTGTTTGATAATGTACAGTAACCGAGCCTTTCTTTTCAACTCTACTAGTTTTTTCAGGACTATAAGTATAGGTAATCGTAGTACGTCCACTACCTAAACGGTAAGCACGCAGCGGTGTATAGGCCGTACGATAGTTATACGTCTCAAAAACCAAACCATCAGTGATCATATTGAATCCGAGTTCACCGTCTTCGCTATATTCACTTTTAGGGATGATATTTTTATCGGCATCGAATACTACAGCAGTAGTCGGTCTATTTTCTGAATCTACGGTCTCTTCTTTGTCGATTTCTTTGTCTACTTCTTGGGCTGTATAGTCAGGTCCATTGGTGGGATCGAAATATGAAAACATAATGTATCTTTTCAAATTCCCTTCTGTACTTTCCAAACCTTTTGCTTTGATATAGGCTAAATAGCCTTTTAAAAATTCTCTAGTTTTCTCATGACTGAGACTATCGGGATTATCTTTGTAAACATTAATTGCATTATAAAGCTCATGCAAATTAGATATAGTATTATTTGGGGTAGGTAATGTTTTGACAGCTGTAAGCCCCTTACTATCATGATTAACGGTTATATAGGTATTTTTTTCTAATACGAAGACATAATCTCCTTCCTTGACACCACCATCTTTAGCGATATTGTCAGAAGTATATTCTTTAGCCGTAGCTTCTCCTGCCTTAAAGGTGTCCTCTAACCATTTATCAGAGCTAGTAGCTGGCGTGTTGGCTACTACATATTTGCCGTAAGTCCCCTTACCAGTTTCTTCGACAATCCAAGTACGACCTCCTGGTTTAACCCCACTGTGGTTAATTTTCCCATCATTTTGAATAAGACCTTCAGAAGTTAGTTTTGCAGTCACAGTTCCAAGAGTAGAGTCAGAGTATACCCCTCCTCCATCACCTGTAATTTCTACAGCTGGATCCCCAATTTTATGATACGTAGTGCCATCTTTTTCAATCGTATCTTTTCCTACTGCACCGTTCTCTTTTGCCTTAGCTAACTCATCATCGGTAATGTTGTTACCTGTTAATGTTTTGAAGACTTTTCCTGATTTTCCGTATACTTCGTAACCTACCGTAATTTGTTTTTTAAAGCCTGCATCTTGATTTTTATTTTCTTCTAAAACCGTTTTATCAGTTGAGACATATTTGTAGTCTACCTTACCGGTTTTAGTAATTTCTTCCGTACCTGTTTCTGTCGGTTTGGGATTAGGATCAAAATCTTTTGAAGCAAGCCCACCATCACTATAATCATCACTCTCAATTTTCACATTTGCTGTGTCTACTGTAATAGAGCCCTTACTATTTGATATAGTAGTTGTCCCATCTTTATTATCAATAATAGCAGCTTCTACAGACTGAGTATTGACAGACAAAGCGATAGCAGCACCCATAATGAGCCCAAGAGTTCCTATTTTTACTGAGTCTGAACGACCGTTTTTTAATTTACGAATAGAAAAAATTTCTTTTTTATTTGAAAACATTTTTAACACTCTCTATATATATATA
>ERZ772942.847-NODE-847-length-13011-cov-2.571395_pt1 | contig 13011 bp, 10 predicted proteins | sample MGYA00511135_ERZ772942 | MGnify/ENA primary metagenome ERZ772942 (study PRJEB29015, sample SAMEA2738099) | human oral metagenome | biome: human oral; feature: human-associated habitat; material: saliva | place: China | collected 2265 ... | reverse complement strand
GGCACGGGCGCGACTTCGCGATGCCACCATTGCGCTCATCGCCGACGGCGACAAACCCACAGCGCGGTCCGTGGCGAGCAAAGCAGGCGTGTCCATCGGGCTGATCCGGCATCACTTTGGAACCATGGATGGATTGCTCCTGGCCTGCGACGAACACATCGCCACACTGATCCGCGACGCCAAAAACGATGCCATCCGCGGACCGCTACCCAATGTGCTGGAGACTCTGCGGGAGGCTGGGCAGGATAACATTCTTAGCTACCTCGCGCATCGGCTCACCGAATCCACCCCGGGTATCGACGCCCTCGTTGACCAACTCGCCGCCGATGCCGCCAGCTACATCCAACGTGCCATCGACGCGGACCTGATGAACCCTGTCCCTAACGTGCCCGTCGCGGCGCGAATGCTCACCATCTATTCACTGGGGTCGCTGGTGCTTGCGCCTCATCTCAAGCGACTTCTGAACATCGACATCACCGCCGATAATCTCATCGCCGAACCGGGCGTCACGGACTATGTGCAGGTTCAACTCTCGTTGTTCTCAAGCCTGTTCACCCCGACCTTGCTGGAACAAATGAGTGTTCAACTGGAGGGGAAAGAAGAATGACTGCTATTCAAGCCATTGAGATTCAAGGACTGCGCAAAAAGTACGGCTCCTTTGAAGCACTCAAGGGAATTGACCTTGAGGTTCACACCGGGGAGATCTTCGGTTTCCTCGGCCCCAACGGCGCCGGAAAATCCACAACAATCCGCATTCTTCTCGACGAGATCCGCGCCACCGCTGGCACCGCCCGCCTGCTCGGGCTTGACTCCCGCCGCGACGCTGTGGCGATCCATCGTCGACTTGGCTATCTGCCCAGTGACTTGGCACTGTACCCCATGATGACCGGGGCGCAGACGCTGCGGTTTTTCGCTCGCTTGCGAGGGGGCATCGACTGGAGTTACGTCGAAGTGCTCCGGCAGCGATTTGGCGCCAACCTGGATAAACGCGTCGCGGAGTTATCGTCAGGTAATCGGCAGAAGGTGGGGTTGATTGCCGCCTTGATGCATAAACCTGAGTTGATCATCATGGACGAACCCAATGCGGGTCTTGATCCTCTTGTCCAGCACGAGTTCCACCAGGTTCTGCGGGAAGTAACTGCCGAAGGTCGAACGGTCTTCCTGTCCTCCCACACACTTTCCGAGGTGCAAGAAGTGGCGGACCGCGTTGCCATCATTCGTGCAGGTAGTTTGGTGGCGGTAGAGAGCGTTGCGGATCTGCGCGCAGTGCCTCGCGTTGACCTGGTTCTAGACCGTCATGCCGATCCGCGTGACTTTGACGACGTTCCTGGTGCCCATGACGTGGCAGTGACTGGGGCGCGAGTGAGCTTGGCTTTCGATGGTGAACTCGGCACACTGCTCGATTCGCTCGCTGACTATCGCATTGTTGACATGACGGCCCACGATGCCGACTTGGAAGAGGTCTTCCTTGCGTATTACCGGGAGCAGTCATGAGCGGCATCGTCATGATGGAACGCAGTCTTGCGCCGCAGTGGAAAGCGATAGCTGTCATTGTCGTGAGCATGTTTGCGTGCTTGCTGATGGGTATTGCGGTGGTGCAGTCCATGGACACCGCCGTCTATGATTCGCTACCACCTGCGATGCTGGCCCTTGCCGGGATTCCCGCTGGGGCGTCCATCTCCGCCATGGTGTACGCGCAGATGCTTGGCTTCTTGGGAGCTATCACCGTTGCGGGATTCGCCGTCGCTGTGGGGGCACGGATGATTGCAGGTGAGGAGAAAGACGGCACACTGTCGTTGCTGCTGAGCTATCCGGTCTCTCGTCTTGGGGTTGGCATGGCCAAAGTGGTGGCGTTGGTGCTGGCGGTCGCTGCGATATCGCTGGGATTATGGGGTGCGGGACTGCTCGCCGGAGCGCTCTTCGACATCGCACTAGGTGACGCTCACCTGGGAGAACTGTGTCTGGCACTGGGAGCCAACGCCGTGGTGTGTGGTGCCGGTGCTTTTGCAGTTGGGGGAGTGACGGGGCGTCGTCAAGCGGCTACGGGAATTGGTGCCATGCTGGTGGGGCTGGGGTGGTTGTTTGCCGGGCTACTGCCCCAATGGTCGCAGACGAAGGATGTGGCGCGTTTCATTCCTTGGTACTGGTACAGCGAACCGTCGGTGCTGTTGAACGGCCTTGATGCTGGCTACATGGCCCTAATGATCGCCGTTGCTGTGGTGCTGTTTGTGGTGGGGATTGTGGGGTTGAATGTTCGTGACTTGCGTGGGAACCTGCGCGGAACGTTTCTTGCTCAGAGGATTCAGCACGTGGGTTGGGTGTGGCAGGCGGTGAAAGGAACTAGTGCAACCGGACGCGACCTTTATTCCCTCCTAGTGCTTCGCCACGCTGGGCTGCTTGTGGTGTTGGGTGTGGTGATGTTTGCGGTGATGGGACTGCTGATGGGGCCGATATATCAGCAGATGGCCCCGCAGTTGGAGACTGCGTCGCAGTCGATGCCGCCCGCACTTTTGCAGGCGTGGGGAGCCACCGATATGGCCAGCCCTGCAGGGTTCTACTGGGGTGAAACGATGAGTCTCATGGCGCCCACTGCGGTGATTGTGGCAGGTGCTGCCGTGGCATCACGGTTGGGTGCAGATGAACATTCGGGTCAGCTTGGCCTGGTGTTATCCACCCCCATGAGGCGAATCCGTGTGCTCGGCTTGGCAGCGGCAGCCCAGGCGACACTGATCACCATCGTGGCGGTGCTCACTGGGCTTGGAGTGTGGGGTGGCGCACGGCTGGGTGGCATGAATCTGACCGCGGAGCATATCGCGGGTGCCACTGTGCATCTGTTGGCGCTGGGCCTGTGCATGGGTGCGGTGTCCATGCTGGGTGTGGCGGCTTTCGGTACCCCGTCCGTCGGTACGTGGGCTGCGGCCGGAGTGGGAGTGGTGGGCTATGCGCTGAATATCACTTTGCCTATGAACTCGGGTTATGTCACGTGGGCGCGTATTTCTCCCTTTTATTGGTATGGGGCCGTACAACCCCTGGAGAATGGGGTTGATTGGGGGCACGTTGCGATCCTGATGGCAGGAACGCTGGTGCTGCTTGCAGTGTCTTTCTTCCTGTTTGCTAGACGTGATCTGCATTCATGATTTCGTTTCATTAACACATGTATAATATATAAATTGCCTTATCTTAATATAAGATTCATGTAAAGAATATGACGGATTTCTTTATGTGAAGAGGTTTTGTATGCGTATGAAACGTACTCCCCTCCTTGTGTGGCGTTCTGCAACTGCCGCGATGGTGGCCATGCTCGGTATTGCGACCATGACGCTTACGGCACCACCGGCGGTGGCTCAAAGTAGTTTCAGTTCGGATGGTGGACAAACCTACAAAAAATCTCCCGAAGGACCTACCGAAAAACCGCTCCCACAACCGCAGCCCAGCAAAACTCCTGCCCCGAGTGAAGCCCCTGATGAACAGGCCGACGACACGATGTTTCACCTCAGCGATGGCTTCCACTGGCTAGAAAAACCTGGGATGGTCATCCCAGGTGCTGCGTTTGTGAATATGCGGACAGGCGGGGCCTGCTCCAGTGCGTACATTGTGGGAAATGCTGAGGGAAACTTCATGCTTACGGCCGGTCACTGCGGAGCTGTGGGGGATCGTATTGGGGTGCGAAATAATAGTGGACACATTGATCAGGTAGGCACTGTGACCTTGTCCGAGTTTGAGTGGGCCGGTAAACGCGACATTGCTTTGGTGAAAATTGATGACATGTCAAAGGTGCACACCGAAATTGCCAAAAATAGTCGGCACACCGATTATCCGGGCGCAACCCAGAAGATTATCGGCTGGGCTGGCGCGGAATGGCTGCAAAAACATAAGCCATATATCTGCAGGATGGGGCATCGCACTGGCATAACCTGCGGCAAGTTTGATCGGCTGGAAAGTGACGGTCTATTTTCGTTTGTGTCCTTTGTGGATCGTGGTGACTCTGGCGGTCCGGTGTATGCGGTAACTGATCAGGGATTAGTGGCTGTAGGGGTGACCTCATATAAGTTTCTGTACGATGCGGGTAAAGCGCGGGCCATGCTCATTGAGGATGTGATGAATTCCCGAGCATTGAAGCTAGTGAACTAAACCCGCTTACAACCACACGGGAATACCGCGTGCGGAGGATATGAGATCCTGCCAATCAATGCTGGGTTGGGAGGCGTCACTCCGGTGATGCCACCCTTCCCAGCTGGTGTAAGCTATGTTGCGCTGTTCAAGGAGCGGCCGAATGTCGCGGCGGGAGGGGCGAGCGTCGTCAAGCAGGGAGTGGATATCGGGGTTGATGCGTGCGCCGGGGGTGGAGATGACGGCGTCGTAATGCTCACCAAGTTCGGCGGCGGTAATGTCCGTGCCGACGGTAATGTTGCCGAAAAGTCGCAGTTGAGGGGCGGTTCCGGTGTTGTCCTGAAGCTTTCCGTAGCGGATAAGGCCGAAGGGGGCGGGTGTGCGTTCGAAAAGGTCGATGTGGATGTCGGGGCTGCTGCTAATGAGCTTTTCCGCCAGGGTGATGCCGATGTGACCCGCGCCGATGATTGCGATCTGCATGATGATTCCTCAATAACTAGACTATGTTGTCTATAAATATAGCACTATAGGTGCGGTATGTATAGACAATTCTGTCTGTACTATAATTGAGACGGTGAACACGCCTTTGTATATCGTCGCCGACCCCGCAGAAATCTCCGGCATCGAGCGTGACTCGCTGCTGGTCACCAGAGTTGGCACCCTCAACTGCGCCTTCGCGCTTATCGACGCCCTGACTACCGCCCGCATCCACGGAAACCTACCGTCCCGGCTGGTCAATGTGGGTACAGCAGGTGCCTTGGTGGATGGGCTGAGTGGTGTTTTTGAAATCTCGCACGTGCTGAAACATGACTTCTCCAACGACACCATCGCGGCCATTACTGGCCACCCCTACCCCAACGGCATCGACCTTGACGTCAGCGGATTGCTGCCCACCGCGCGGCTAGCCACCGGTGACAGTTTCATTGGCGATTCCGTCAGTCGGGAGCGCATCAGTAGACAAGCCAGTCTAGTGGATATGGAAGGCTACGTGGTGGCGCTGGCCGGGCAACGCTTTGGTATCCCCGTCACCCTGCTCAAAGACGTCAGCGACAATGCAGACGATAAAGCGGCGGGAACCTGGACAGACGCGCTGCCCGCAAGTTCCCGCCGCTTAATGGAGGCTCTAGAGGCGTTAGCCCTCTGACTCCTCCGCTTTCCCTGATGCTTTCCCCGGCTTGTCTGATGCGCGGTGCATCATTCTCTGCAACAGCAATGTGAGCTTGGCGGGTTCGGTTTGTTCCGTGGCCAAGTCCAGATCCTGCACCGTTGTTTCGCCAGCACGCAGCGCTACCGTCTCGGAGTGATACCTCAGGCAGGTGGCAATCGTGGCGGCCACCGGCACAGCCAGGAACGCGCCCACCACGTTGAACAACGCACCACCCACCGTGACAGCAAGCAGCACAATCACCGGGTGTAGATCCATCGCCTTGGACTGCAACATGGGGGAGAGGATATTGCCCTCAAGCTGCTGTACCACAAGGATCAGGATCAGCACCATCAACGCGGTGGTGGGGCCATTGGACACTAGTGCAATCAGCACCGAAATCGCGCCGGCGGACACCGCGCCCACGATGGGAACAAAGCCCGCGAAGAAAGTTATTGTGGCCAAGACCAGCGCCAGCGGAACCCCCATCAGGACGAGGCCAATGCCGATGAACAAGGCGTCGATAAACGAGACGATCGCCTGGGCGCGGATAAAGCCCGCCAACGTATTCCAAATACGGGTGAACAGTTCTGACAGATGCAAACCAACCGTCGGTCCGGTGTTGCGGCGCACCCACGGCAAGAAACGATCCCCGTCTTTCAGGAAGAAGAACGTGAGCACCAGCATGATACCCAAGGTCACAGCCACCGAACTTGCTGACGACAACCCCGCAAACACGCCCGACGCGATATTGCCCGCCTGCTCCTGAACCTTGCCTAAGGCACCGTTTTCCTGAATCTTCGCAACAAACTCATTGAAGATGGTGTTGAATTGATCTGCGTCGATGTTCAGTGGCGGCCCCTGCACCCAGTCAATGAGCGTGTTGACGCCCTGAATGGCCTGATCAACCAGCCCCTTGGACTGGTGCGCCACTGTCGGGGCCATGGCAGCAAACAAACCACCAAAGGCCGAGACGCAGCCCAGCAGGGTTATAGTCACAGCCAGCGATGGCGGAATCTTATGGTTGCGCAGCCAGCGCACCGGTGGCCACAACACGGTACACAGCATGATCGCCAGCAAGATAGGTAGCAGGCCAGTCCAAATTTGTCCCAATATGAGTGACAAAAAGTAGGCGGCAACGGTCAGCACGATAAACCGCAGCGCCCAACCGGACAGCCATCGGCCGTCCTTGCCTAGAATGGCGACGCGATCCACAGGGGGGTCGGTGTCGTCTATGGTGTCGGTTGTAAGGGTGTCCGACTCTTGTACTGGAGCTGGAGAGCCATCGGAATCGACCGCGTCAAAGATCGTGTCGATGGGGTCGCGTGGCTGGTCGCCTGCTGACTCTTCCGCAGGTTGTTTCTGTGATTCGGGTTTGTTACTCATCAAGACTTAACTATGCCAGAATATTTTGTTCTTGCTTAATGATGGGACTTTCGTGTTGGGGTGCAGGCTCGAAGGCTGGTAGCTATTCTGGTAAGCCACAGGTCAGGCCATGTTTCATGTTTGCTTTAGTAGAAGATCCTCTGAGCAGTGGTTTATCTCGGGACTCAGGAAAGCGTGGATCCTGGGGCATGCGCATCCAGATACGAGAGGAGCCTGCATGCAACGGGCTAAGCAAGGAAACTCATTGGCATCGTGCCCACGATGGTGGCTTGTCGGAAGGTGACGGCGACGTATAGGAAGAAGAGCCACGCATTTTTCTCGCAAAAGTTCTCTCACCTGCGCAGAAAATAGTGATCAGCGTATCCTGAGATGCTGTGGCTATTTTCCCTTTTGTGTAGAGGAGCATCGTAACCTTGGCGTACGTGTTCTTGGTGTTTTCTCTTTTCTGGCTAGGCCTTGTGCTGATTTGTCAGCCCACACTGTGGAAGCAGGAGGCATCACAACCTGTAGATGTCTGTGAGATTAACGCTGGCAAAAACCGCGTGAAATGCCCTCTTGCCGAGCAGCGGCTCGGTTATTCCTGCAGGCTGGAGGGAGTTATGGCGTTTCTTGCTGCTCTGTTCATGTTCTGGTCGGGACGCATTGCGGAACCTTTGGTTCTCGTATGGGGAATCTATATTGTTCTTGAAGTGGTTGTGCTGTGCTACATGGTTATGTCAGGTACCGGCTATAAAAATGCTCCAGCCACGCCACATCCTCTTATGGTCTGCGGTGTGATTGCTGTGTGGTTAGCGCTGCTTCTCTTCGTTCTTGGTTTGGAGTTTCAGGACTTTCTCAATCCAGATAAGCCACCTGTTATGGAACCCTTTATCGCGCTGCTCACATGGCTGGTTGCCATATGGATGATTCCACGTGGTGTCATTCGCATCGGTGCTGGAGTGACAAGAAATGGGAAGCTTCAGCGGGCGTCACTTATTTCAGGGGCGCTCCTTGTTTGTGTGGGCGTCCTTGTTCGTATTTTTCCCGTAATCCCCAAAGGGGTCCCCAGAGAAGATGCGCTGGTCATGGGGGTGTTGATTGCCGTTTGGGGGTTGACTGTAGCATCATTAGGCCTGCAACTCGGCGAGAGGGGAGCCATAAATAAGCGGGGTTTTCTCACGGGGATCTCTAGCAGAATCACCCAGGAATAAGAGGAAAAAGTCCTAAGTCTCATCATGCCGCCAAAAGATGGGACTTAGGACAACACACTGCTCAGGGCATGTTATTCCCAGGGCGCACACTCACCACAAGCCCCATCAAGCCCGCCCCTAGTGGCTCCGCCCTTTGATGTATCCAAAACGGTGATTGGTTGTGGATACTGCCTGTTCGAGAAGGAAGGGCAGGAGTTCACGGCGGCCGTCGGCAAGCACGTCTTGGTCCAGGATCACGGAGGATGATTCCACGGCGGCTTCGTAGAGTGCTAGGTCGACCTCACCGAGGGTGCGCACGCGGCAGCTGGGTTTGTGGGCGATTTCGTTGGCGAATGCCTTGTCGGACACTTGCCGGATGCGTGCACCCAGGGCGCCGAGTTCGGTGAGCTGCGCATCGAGTTCGTTGGCGCTGATCACAATCTTGGTGCCGGTGAGCCGGGAGGCGAGGACGAGTCGCAGGAGATCGCGGAGTGCGTAGTTGTCGCCAACGTGAACGTTCAGCGGCTCGATGAGTGGGCGGTAGCGGAACACGTTGGATTCGGCAATGAGTGCGGTGCGGTCGTGTTCCACGCCGAATTCGTCACGCCATGCCACGGCGTCAAGTTCGGCGGCGCGCCACAGCCAGGTGCGGTCGTCGTCAGTGAGCGCAGCACCGAAGCGGCTTTCCAGGTCCCGGAGGAGGCGTGCAACGGTGGGGTTGACGCTGATGTTGGGGCGGACGGACAGGTCGCCGTCGGTCCAGGTGCCTTGTTGTCCCACGTAGTTGGGTCCGCCAGCTTTGGCACCGGAGCCAATGGAAGAGTTTTTCCACCCGCCGAAGGATTGACGTTCCACAATCGCACCGGTGATACCACGGTTGATGTAGGCGTTGCCGACTTCAACGCGGTTGCGCCAGTAGGCGATTTCTTTTTCGTCCAGGGAGTGTAGGCCGCCGGTGAGTCCGTATCCAGTGGAATTTTGCAGGCGGATGGCATCATCGAGGGTGTCGGCACGCATGATGCCCAGGACTGGGCCGAAGCATTCGTGGGTGTGGTACCAGGATCCGGGGCGCACACCGTCGCGGAGGCCGGGGGACCAGAGGGTGCCTTCGTCGTTGAGCTTGCGTGGCTTGACCAGCCAGGTTTCACCGGGGTCGAGTTGGGTGAGGCCGCGCAGGAGTTTGTCACTGGGGGCTTCGATCACGCCGTTCATGGTGGTGGAGATGTCCACACCGGGGCCAACATGCAGGGATTCCACGGCATCGGTGAGCTGCGTGAGGAATCGTTTGGAGCTGCCCACGGACCCCACCAGGATGACCAGCGATGCTGCGGAGCATTTCTGGCCTGCGTGCCCGAAGGCGGAGCGGTAAACATCAGCGACGGCGAGGTCAGGATCGGCGGAGGGGGTCACGATGATGGCGTTTTTGCCGGAGGTTTCGGCGTTGAGCGTCAACTGGGGCTTCCAGCTGCGGAACAGCCGCGCGGTGTCGGAGGCCCCGGTGAGGATCACGGAGTCCACATCGGGGTGAGAGATGAGGCGTTTGCCCGCTGCGGCTTCGTCGGCGTTGACCAGCTGCACCATGTCTTCGGTGATGCCTGCTTCGCGCAGAATCTCAATGGCGACCTCCGTACAGCGCACCACCTGAGGTGCGGGTTTGATGATGACGGACGCGCCTGCCGCAAGTGCTGCGAACACGCCGCCCATGGGGATGGCGAGGGGGAAGTTCCACGGCGGGGTAACCACCACGACTTTGTAGGGGGTGAAGACGGTGGTGTTGAGCCCGTCGAGTGCGCGTGCTGATTCGGCATAGTAGTGGGCAAAGTCGATGGCTTCGGAGATTTCCGGGTCAGCCTCGCCCACGGTTTTGCCGGATTCGTGGGTCATCACGGAGAGCAGTCGGCTGCGGTTGTTGGCCAGTGCGTCGGCCGCGTGGTAGAGGTATTCAGCACGTTCCGCGCCTGTTTGCGCTGCCCAATCGTCGGCGTTGGCGAGGGCGCGTTGCACCGCGGCGTCGATAATCGCAGGGTCGGTGACCACGTCGGATTCGACGGGTCCAGGATCGGTCGCGAGGGCTGCGAGTGCCCAGGCGCGGTTGGCGGGCAGTGCCGGGTCGGTGTCAGGTTCGCCGCGGAAGTGCCCTGGGGCGGAACCAGAGCGACTGCCCAGCTTGGCGGCTTCCTCCTTGGTGCGGTCCTGGGTGCGGCGCGGTCCAGCAAACGCGTTCCAGCGGTGACGCACGGATTCCCGGAAACGCTGCTCTTGGTTCTGCAACGGCGTGGCCCCCTCGGTCCCCACTACGTCGGGCGCGAACAGCGCGTACAGGAAGTTTTGCTTCGCCCCGTTTTCTTCAAGGCGACGCACCAGGTAGGACACGGCAACGTCGAAATCTTCGGCGTGCACCACCGGCGTGTACAGGATCAGCCCGCCCACAACGTCCCGCACCGCGCGGGCCTGAGACGGTGCCATGCCCTGCAGCATTTCCACATCCAGCTGCTTTTCGACGCCCCGGGCTACCGCAAGCTCATGCGCCAACGCCACGGTGTACAGGTTGTGGCTGGCCACACCGATGCGCACGTTATCGGCGTGCTCTGGCTGCAGGATGTAGTCGAGCAGTCGAATGTAGTTGGCATCTACCTCTTCCTTGGTGAGGTAGGGGGCCTGTTCCCAGTCGTGGATCTCCGCCTCCACACGTTCCATGGACAGGTTCGCGCCTTTGACCAGGCGAATTTTGATCTGCGCGCCGCCCTTCTCGCGGCGTTCCTTGGCAAACGTGGCAAGGGTACGGAGTGCTTCGAAGGTGTCCGGCAGATACGCCTGGAACACAATGCCAGCCTCTAGTGGCATGAATTCTTCCTCGCTGAGCAGTTCGGTGAAGAGTTTGATGGTGAGGTGGAGGTCTTTGTACTCCTCCATATCCATGTTGATAAAGGGATGGGGGCTGCGCTGTAATGCTTGCCGGTAAAGGGGGCGGAGGCGTTCTTTGAGGCGTTCGGTGTTGCCCTCAATATCCCACGGGTTGAGCTGTGCGCACACGCTGGAAGCTTTGATGGACACGTAGGTGACGCGCGGGTTTTTCAGCAGCTCAATGGTGCGTTGCAGACGGTTCTTTGCTTCGGTTTCACCCAGAACTGCTTCGCCCAGGAGGTTGAGGTTGAGTTGGAAGCCTTCTTCCTTAGACTTATCCAGCAGGTTGTTCAATGCTTTGCCTTCTGCGTCAAGCACCAGGTGCCCCACCATCTGCCTGAGTCGTTTGCGGGCCAGCGGCATTACCACGTTGGGGAGCTTCCGCGCCATGAGTGCACCTGCGGAAACCAGGCCGCGGTCGACTAGTCCGACAAAGTCGGGAATGCTGTTAGCGCCAAAAGGGTTGGCCAGGCTACGTAATTCGCGCGCGGCTACCTCGTTGTCCTCGGGGCGGGCGACACGGTCCACGAACCCCATGGTGAATTCCACGCCCTGCGGTTCCCGCACGAGTGCGGCGAGTTGTTCCGTGGACTTTGCTTCGGAACGGGATTGTCCGCTGGTTGTGGCGGCAAGCCATTGTTGTGCGCGCTGGACTGCGGCGTCGACAATGTTATCAACATCCGAGCTGTTGGGTAGTGGAGTGCGTGCGTCAGACACGGGGGTGCTCACTTTCATAGTGCTGTGGCGGGGTGGTGTGGTGGGATAGCTGTGGTGGAATAGCGCGGCAACGCCCCCATTAACGCGAATGCTTCACCGTAAGGTTGGTGCTTGTTTGAAGAAAGTGGGGGTGGTGTAGGGGTAGTGAGGGGAGGCTTAATCCCGAATGGAGACGGGTGGGCGATCTCCGCTTGGGCGACGGCGGCCGCCATATGCTTGGGTGCGATTGGCGTGTGTATGAACCATCTCTGCCTGCGTAAACATGGGGCGCGCTGTCTCCTTTCTTCAATATTTGTGGTGTTCGGCATGAACCGATACCAGTAAGCGGGATTGTATGCGGTGGATTACCCCCTTGCCTACCTTTTTTGTGTGTGCTGTGGATCACTGGTAAAAAGTTGAGTCGAGTGGGAACAACTTTGGAAACGCGTGCGTTGGAGAAGATGTAAAGGTTGAGTGAGGCTCACTCAATGAAGATTCAAAGCAGAGTGAAAGACTCTAGATTCTCAGGAGGAAAACATTATGGGACGTGCAGTAGGCATCGACCTTGGAACCACAAACTCTGTGGTGTCTGTATTGGAGGGTGGCGAGCCTGTCGTTATCGCCAACTCTGAAGGCTCCCGCACCACACCGTCTGTTGTTGCTTTTGCCAAGAACGGTGAAGTGCTTGTTGGTCAGTCCGCCAAGAACCAGGCTGTGACCAACGTTGACCGCACCATTCGCTCCGTGAAGCGCCACATTGGCGAAGACTGGAGCGTGGATATTGACGGCAAGAAATACACCCCGCAGGAAATCTCCGCCCGCACCTTGATGAAGCTCAAGCGCGATGCCGAGGCATACCTGGGTGAAGACGTTACCGATGCTGTTATTACCGTCCCTGCCTACTTCGAGGATGCTCAGCGTCAGGCCACCAAGGAAGCCGGTCAGATCGCCGGTTTGAACGTGCTGCGCATTGTTAACGAGCCCACCGCAGCCGCATTGGCTTACGGCCTGGAAAAGGGTGACAAGGAGCAGACCATCCTGGTCTTCGACCTTGGTGGCGGTACCTTTGACGTCTCCTTGCTGGAAATCGGCGACGGTGTGGTGGAAGTCCGTGCCACCGCCGGTGACAACAAGCTCGGTGGTGACGACTGGGATCAGCGCATCGTCGAATGGCTGGTAGACAAGTTCAAGTCGACCAACGGCATTGACCTGACCAAGGACAAGATGGCCATGCAGCGTCTGCGCGAGGCCGCTGAGAAGGCAAAGATTGAGCTGTCCTCCTCGCAGTCCGCTAACATCAACCTCCCGTACATCACGGTTGATGCAGACAAGAACCCGCTGTTCCTGGATGAAACCCTGTCCCGCGCAGAATTCCAGCGCATCACTCAGGACCTGCTGGATCGCACCAAGGCCCCCTTCAACCAGGTGATCAAGGACGCCGGTGTGTCCGTCAACGACATCGACCACGTGGTCCTCGTCGGTGGCTCCACCCGTATGCCTGCTGTTACCGAGATGGTGAAGGAACTCACCGGTGGCCGCGAGCCCAACAAGGGCGTTAACCCAGATGAGGTTGTTGCTATCGGTGCAGCTCTCCAGGCTGGC
>ERZ772942.837-NODE-837-length-13056-cov-2.410815_pt1 | contig 13056 bp, 13 predicted proteins | sample MGYA00511135_ERZ772942 | MGnify/ENA primary metagenome ERZ772942 (study PRJEB29015, sample SAMEA2738099) | human oral metagenome | biome: human oral; feature: human-associated habitat; material: saliva | place: China | collected 2265 ... | reverse complement strand
TTTCAGACATACGCTCAAAGGCCCAAATGGTGGGAGGTTTCTGCCTAGTCAGAAACCTCCCACCATTTGGGCTTAATCCGCACTGCACGGGCAGATAGATAAATCTCTATCTCAGAATTTTGCTCGGTCTATTTGCCTTGTTCGTACTGATAGATGAGTTCCGCAAAGTCGGCGCGAGTAACGGCGCCATCGGGCTGGAACCAGCTTTCAGACCAGAAAACAAGACCCTTCTTCTTCAGCCAAGTACTCTCCTGGTAAAACGGAGAATCAGCCGTCATATCGGCATACAGGGATTGTTCCGGTAGGTTCACGCCAGGTTCCCCAGCGTAACGGTACAAAAACGCAGCCATACTGGCGTGAGATGCAGCCGCCTCGGGGTGGAAATGACCGTCACTCCAACCGAAGCTGATACCACGTTCGCGTGCCCAAATAATCTCCCGGTAGTGCGGGTGTTCCGGGGTAACATCCACATAGGGAGACTCCTGCGGAAGAGTAACCTGAGGGCTTCCTGCCAGGCGGTAGAGGGCCACAACGGACTGTTCGCGGGTTATAGCATCGTAGGGGCGGTAATAGCCGTCCGCGCTATCGACAAGCTGCCGCTGCGAAGCCCAAAGAATCGCATCGCGATGTGCGGTACGATCGCGCACATCCTTGAAATCCGATTCGGGTGTAGGTTTCTCACCGGGTGCGGGTTTGGGGTTTGGTGCGGGTTCGCGGCCCGGCTGGGGCTCTGCCGGTTTGGGGTTTGGAACCGGTTGATCCGCAGTCGTTAACGGGAGCTTTTGGTGGGCTTCGAAGATAACATCGCCCTTCGGGTCCTGTGGATATACCCCCGTACTAAGCTCGTATACGTGCCCGGTTTTGAGGGTATTCGCGGGAATGGTGAAGGTGGTCTGGAAGGTACCGTCGGTAAAGCCATCGTAGAGGTCTTTCTCTTCCACCCGGTAAGTATAATCCACTGGATGAGTGAGAACCGCGCCCGTTGGTTTGCCATTCTTCTGGTCTATCTCGTTAATAACGAGGTTCATACTCTGACCCTGTATCTCGGCGTTGCCAGAGCCATAATATCCAGTACCGGTCACAGTAATCTCGGTATCGATGGTCGGGTTCACAGCGGGAACGCTCACGTTCAGCTGCGGTGCTTTACTCTCCGAGGAAAACTCAACATCCAGGTATTCAGTCAAAGCGTTGTTTGCCAACGTTCCGTCGGGATTGATGACCTGGGTTCCGATGCGATAGCTGCGGCGTGCATCCAGACCTGCCGGATAGGGAAGCGCAGTTTCAAAGAGGCCGCTCTGCGAGAGCTCCTCGGCAGAAACTTTCACCGATGACACGGTTCTTTCCTGAGTAACAACCTGACCTCTGGGCCAATCACCCTCAATAAGAGAAACCTGCAAGTATCCGCCTTGAGGAATAAACTTTGGGTCATAGCCGGTACCGCGCACCTTCACGGAGTCTTCCACCAACGAGTTAGGCTTACCCTCGACTTCCAGATTGGTGTTCTGGCGTGCGACCAGCACCGGTGCCTGGGTGTTGTATGCCGTGGTGGGCAAGATTTCATATCCTTGCGCCTGCTGCGTTGTCGAGGTTAGGGTACTGCTGACGACGTAATCGAGTTCCGGATGGAAATCGTTCAGCGGCAGCGGCTGGGTATTCAAATAGACCTCAAAGGTTCCGTCATGAATCTGCGATGCGGGAACATTCACATACCCCAGGTTATATACGCCGTATTCCGTAGTGAAATATGGGGAATTAGCTGGAGTATCTGAAGGGGTAACTTTGAGGCTGACCTGCTGATCTGCCGCCACGCCGTAGAAACCGGTTCCTTTGATTTTGAGCGTCTTCCCGTAGTAGGGGTTGACTTCATCGGGGGTTTCGACCACGAGCTGCGGAGTTGCTTGAGGTTCCTGATCGGCCACAACCTGCGGGGTCACCGTAGCGGTGGATGCAGGGGTTGAAGCACCAGGATCGGTGACAGCTCCCGCTGGGGTCAGCGGAAGCACTAAAGCGCCTGCCACCACGAGGGCACAGCCGCTACGTCCGAGAGCATTTCTGGCTCTTCCGGGCGATTCGTTAGGTGAATTGTTTGTAGGGTAGATAAGAGACATTATTATTCTCCATTTGTATAGATGTGGTTGGGAGTGAGCGAGTTAAATCTCTCAACACTCATATTCACCTTATCAAAGCTTTAACTCAAAATACAGGGTTTTCCTATTTAAAAATTTCTTCTGACACATAATTTAATTCTTATCCTAGCAATGCACACACTATAAATATTACCCACCCATCCAACCTACTTCCCTGAAATATCAACGATATATACCCCATAAAGCAACATATACTTTTCATAAATACACCACATGCTCATTATCACAATGTTATGCACAGGTTTATTTTTTAACGGTGTGTTGCATCTGAAAAATACATAGATATTTTCGGTGGTAATCTTCTATAATTTACAGATTTTAGATTTTTACAAGAAGCCGAAATTAATGCATAAAACCCCCATTTTTATTTTTCTCAGATATGAACAACGGTAAATACGAGAAAAATACTTAGATACAACCTTGGGAGTATACACGGTCTCCAACGCATCACACACAGGTATACACAGGCGCGCAGCTCACTTGCCTTGAGGACACGAGAGGGAATAATTTAGCGATTACCGAGAGGATTCAGGTCCATCTTTGAGTGCGTGAGATACATAGTCAAAACGGCAATGTCCGTCATAGTTCAGCGCCGCATCAATGCGGTCAAGCATCCGCTCAGAGAGCATAGAACGCTCCTGAGGATCCGTCACATCTACCCATCGCACCTGGGAAGATTCCTCGTCATTCACTCGTGCCTGCCCGGATACCCACCGGCACAAAAACGTGTGATCTAAAAACTGGCAGCGATCCCCGTTGCTAAAGCGCATCGCGGGGTCAGCCTTAACCTGAGCAAGCTCTAGAACCTCAATACGCACGCCCGCCTCCTCATAGGCTTCACGTATGCAGGTAAGCGCCGGGTTCTCGCCAGGATCGACAATACCCGTCACGGGAGTCCACCGACCGTTATCACTGCGTTTAACCAGCAGTACCTTGCCATCCTCATCGCGACGGATCACTGCTGTAGCGCCTGAAAGCCATAAATATTCGTGACCAATTTTCTTGCGTAAATTCACGATGTACTCGGGGGTAGGCATCAAAGATCCTTTCGTCGATCGGTGGTTTTGGCCCGAGGCCTTTAGAACGATAGGAATGAGTAGCTTGGCACCAAAACCGCCGCTATCATTCCTATCAGCATAAACGGCCCGAAGGCTATGCGGGTGCGCCGTGTAACGGACCTGCTCAGTACCAAGACCACGGCGCATAATCCGCCCACAACAAAGGTCACCAACGTCGCCCACAATAGGTTAGCCCACGAGAAGTAGCCAATGAGCCCGCCAAGCGCGAGAGCAAGTTTCACGTCCCCTCGGCCCAGCGCCCCGAAGGAGAGCATCCTCATCAGGACGTAGAAGGCCCAAAGTACAAGACCACTCCCCCATACACGCAGGATAGTTCCCCACTGACCGCTCAGAGCAGCAATAACCGGCAAAGCGGTGTGGGTGGCAAACACGAAAGGAAATACGATGCGGTTCGGTAGCCTGTGTTTCCGCACATCCCAGCCCCACAGTTTTACCGTGCACCCGGCTGCGTACAGCAGGTAAAGAATCAGCAGAATACCGGCGATCCAGCCGGATACTCCCTGTGTAAAGAGTTTCGAGAGTTCTTGAAGCATGAGTGGCTAAGATCCAAAGCGGCGGGTGCGACCCGCATAATCCCGCAGGGCACGCAAGAAATCTACCCGCGTAAAATCAGGCCAGAGAGCCTGGCAGAAATAGAATTCCGAGTAGGCGCTTTGCCAGGTCAGAAAGCCCGAGAGGCGCTGCTCACCAGAGGTACGAATCAGTAGATCAGGATCGGGCATATCGCGGGTGTACAAGCGACGCGAAATATCCTCGACGTTCAGGGTACCTGCCAGATCGCGCATCGAGCGGCGCACGGCCTCGGTGATCTCGTGTCGGCCGCCATAGCCAACCGCGATATTCACGCGCACCCCCGGCAGGGGCGCGGTCTCTGCTATAACCCGCTCCAGGGTGTTGCGAAGCTCGTGGGGAATAAGGGAAACATTACCAACCGCGTGCACGGGCCCCTGCTGCGCGGTACGCAGCCGCCGCAGAAATTCGTCGATAACGGCGATAAGCCCGGTAAGTTCATCGGCGGGTCGCTTGAGATTTTCGGTCGAGAGCATATATAACGTGACCTGAGGTATGCCCAAGTCGGCGCACCAGCCCAGAAAGTCAATGATGCGCTCGGCCCCCGCCGCGTGCCCCTCACGGGTGCTCAGCCCCCGCTGTGCGGCCCAACGTCGGTTGCCGTCCACCAGCACACCGATGTGTGTAGGAAGCATCTGCGGGGTTAAAGAAGTTGCCATAGAGCGTTCATAGACGCTCGGTTCCGGGGAGGTTCCCGGTTCAGAGGGAACCCCGTGCACGGTAATAACGGGCAGCGCCAGAGTATCAGCGGGTGCCATGCTGATCGTCCTCGGACTCTGTATCCTGCTGGGCTTGGTCTTGCTCGGCCTCTTGAGCGGCTGCATATTGTGCACGGTACCGCAGACGGCGAGTACGCCGGGTCATGTCGATGCCAAGAATAATGACGAGGAGGGATAGCGCCGCAGTCGCAAAGAAACCGCCAATACCGGGCGAACCTGCAACAGACCCATCGGGGTTGGCGGCTGGGGTATTATCTGCTGCAAGCGCAACACCGTGAGCGGCAAATGCCACAAGGTCGGGGACTGTGGCGAGCGTATCAAGAATGAGGTGGCTCATGACTATCCTTCTGAACATTCCGGTTTCTAGCGGTAAGCCGGTCATGTGTGATTGTCTAAGTCTTCATTCTACCGCGTGACATCTTGTATATTCCCGCCTGAGGTTCATGTTTCAGCTAGGAATGCGCCAAGAGTTTAGCTATGTTCACAGTACTCAAGGCCTGCAAGCCTCTGCATCGCCGAGGGGCACCGCATAATCGCTTACGGAGGCGATAGGCTAGAAAAATATGCCGTCGCTCAGGGAATGTTCCGGCAGGGTTACCGGCACCCGCGAGTCGATAAGTGTATAGTCCTCCCAGGGCCAAATATGCTTCTGCTCATCGGTAGAGATCGCAAAGAAAATACCTTGCGGATCCACCTGTGATGAGTGCGATAAAAGCGCCTGATCCCGATGGATGAAGTAGTCACTGCAGAGAATTCGCGTGGTGGTTTCGTGCCTGGTGCCGTCTTGTGCATCATTGAAACGGTGCGCCATATGTTCGATGAAACCTTCAAAGACGCTCTCGCCCCGCTGATCGAGCAGGTACTCGTGCAGAGCGACGGTGCGTTCAGGGTTGAAGGCACGATCATAGTAAAGCTTTAGGGGTTTCCAGGGCTCGCCTTCCCCCACGTATGCTTCGGGGTCACCAGCCTTTTCGTAGGCCTCGACGGCAACCTTATGAGTCATGATGTGGTCGGGGTGTGGGTATCCTCCCACCTCGTCATAGCTGAGAATAATATGAGGCCTGTACTCGCGTACGAGTCTTACCAACGGTGCGGCAGCCTGTTCGAGAGGCAGTGTACCGAAGCTGCCGAAAGAAAGTGGGGGAAGAGGGTCGCCTTCAGGCAGACCGGAGTCCATGAACCCTATCCATCGATGTTCGATGCCTAAAATCTCAGCAGCACGAGCCATTTCGGTGCGGCGTAATCCGGGCAGGTCACGGTGTGCTCTGGGAGCGTTACGAATTTCTTCGTTGAGGATGTCCCCGCGTTCACCGCCTGTCATAGTGGCAACCATATAGCGGGCGCCGCGGGAGGTATAAGCAGCAGCGGTCGCGGAACCTTTAGAGGATTCGTCGTCCGGGTGAGCGTGGACGGCTAGGATACGCAGCCCTGCGTATTCCTCATCAAGAGGTTTAAGATCCTGCACTGCGGGATGTTCAGGCAGAATTGCTTTGATTTTTTCTAGCGCGTCGCTCACGTTAATCCTTATGATGACAAAGGGCTTATACTGTGGGGTTTAAAATGGTAGAGATTAAGAGCATCTCCTAAAAGTGTAATCATACAGAAATAGCGCAAGAAAACCACCCTAAATGAAACATTATGACGGTGTAAAGTATCGTGGTGCAGACCACCTTCTGTACCACATCGTCCACTAGACACCACGAGAAGAAAGCTATGACAGATCCTTCACACACGCAGGCGAGCGAATCGGCAGCTGCCGATTCTCATGCCGATGCCCTAGCGCAGCGCTACGGCGCTAAACCTGTTCGGCAGCGTGCTCTCTCCACGCGAATGTGGGTGCTTCTTGCTGCCTGTGTTACGGTTGTGGCGGGCGCTTTTATTATGTGGGTGCAGATGGATTCTCAATCCCGCCCAAGTGCACGCGATACTGGGTTTACCCTCATCAGCAATGACGAGGCACAGGGGCGTTTTGAACTCTCTAAAAACCCACAAGACACCGCGGTTTGTTCGCTTAAGGCGCTTAATTCTTCCCGTGTTGCGGTGGGATGGGCCGACGTCGAAATTGGTCCTAACAGCGCAGAGCAGGGCAACACCCGAGTCACACAACACAGCGCGAACCTGCGCATACTCTCGGAGGCAACCACGGTTACCGTGGATTCCTGTCGGCTTAAATAGCCGTATCACACCCACGATTCGGTGAGCGCTCAGCGAAATGATACACGCCCTAACACTCAGATATTTAGGGCATGTGTACTTTCTGCCCTAGAATAGGGTGATACTTTCCAGGGGAGAACCCCCAGACCAACGCGCCGGTTTATACCGGAGCATAACCAAAGGAGAAGCATGGCTGAAAGCAACGGCGCATGGCTCACTCAGGACGCATACGATCGGCTGACTCAGGAGCTTGAATATCTCTCAGGTCCGTATCGTCAAGAAATCGTTGACCGCATCGCCGCCGCTCGCGACGAGGGAGACTTGCGTGAGAACGGCGGATACCATGCGGCACGCGATGAGCAGGGTAAAAACGAAGCTCGCATCAACCAGCTTAAGCATCTTCTGGAAAACGCCCAGGTAGGAGACGCCCCCAGCGATGACGGTGTGGTTGCCCTCGGCATGGTTATTGAGGCCGAAGTAGCTTCCCGTTCTATGAAGTTCCTGCTGGGCTCTCGCGAAATTGAGGAGACTCTGCCCGCTAACTCTGATTTGAAGGTCTTCTCGGAAAAGTCTCCGATGGGTGCGGCGATTCTGGGGGCCAAAGAAGGCGATGAAGTCACCTATCTTGCTCCCAACGGCAAGGAATTGACCGCGAAGATTGTTTCAGTCAAGCCTTTCCAGGGCTAGAGTCACGAAGCTTTAAACGCACGGTGGGGTTCGGTTATATGACCGAACCCCACCTTTATATCCTGTGGTTTTATGCCAGATGACCTCTCAAAAATTAGTACACCACGATGGGTTTGAAGCCTTCTTCCTCCAAGGCCGAGATAACCTGACGGCAGTGTTCCACGCCTTTGGTTTCCATATCGATCGTAATGGAGACATCGCCCATCGACAGGGAACCGCCTACGCGCGTGTGATCCACGCCGGTAACATTCGCATCGTTCTCCGAAATGATGCGCGAGATCGTCGCCAGCTCACCCGGACGGTCTGAGAGCATCATCTTAATCGTCATATACCGACCCGCCGCCGAAAGACCACGCTGAATCACCTTCAGCATGAGCATCGGGTCAATATTGCCGCCCGAGAGCACACACACAACAGTTCCCAGATCGCCGTATGTTTCCTTGAGTTTGCCGTTCATGAGCGCCGCCACCGGAACTGATCCGGCGGGTTCAACCACCAGCTTATTGCGTTCCATCAAGAAGATAAGGGCCCGGGCGATATCGTCTTCACTCACCGTCGCTACATCGTCGACAAGCTTCTTGATAATGGAAAACGGCAACTGACCGGGGCGTCCCACCGCAATGCCATCTGCAATCGTCGAGACCTTCTTCAGCGGGACAAGCGCATCCGCAGCCAAGGAAAGCGGATATGCCGCCGCATGCTCAGCCTGCACACCAATAATGCGAATCTTTTTACCCAACTGTTCTTCCTTCGCACGGACCGCCGCCGAAAGACCAGCGAGCAGGCCGCCTCCGCCAACACCCACAATGATGGTATCGACCTCAGGCACCTGTTCCAGGATTTCTAAACCGATCGTTCCCTGACCCGCTATAATATCTTCGTTATCGAAGGGATGCACAAACACCGCGCCGGTCTCTTCGGCATAGCGTTTTGCTTCAGCCAGCGCCTCGTCCACGGTCGTACCGTGCAGTTCGACCTCGGCACCGTGGTCGCGGGTTGCGGTCACCTTCGGAAGGGCTGCACCTAGGGGCATGTAAATACGCGCCTTGATATCCAGTTTCGCCGCTGCAAGAGCAACACCCTGTGCATGGTTACCCGCAGATGCGGCCACCACGCCACGCTTCTTTTCTGCATCGCTGAGTTTTGCCATGCGCACATAGGCGCCACGCACTTTGAAGGAGCCCGCACGTTGCAAATTCTCACATTTGAAGAAAACTTCTGACCCCAGTTTGAGGCTCAGGGCACGAGAATGCGCCACAGGGGTTCGCTCGATAACCCCGTCGAGGAGCGACGCTGCTGTCTCGATATTCTCCAGGGTTACGGGTAGATCGGTTAGGGGTGCGTTCACATCGGATCCGTTCTTTACGCTCTCATCAGCTTCTGCCCTCTATTTTAGGCGATGAAGAAGCCTAATACAGAACAGAAAAGCCCGCGTTGTTCATCTCACGCGGGCTTTTCTAGAGGGAAACTGCACGATTACATATCGGCTTTGGAAGGCGAGACAGTTTTAGTCACCTGTGCAGAGCTAGTCTCAGGTACGGCGCCTTCGGAATCGTCCTCACCACGAATCACTCCCCGCGCCTGCGCAACAACCTTCTGTGCTTTTTCTTCGCGCTTTTTTGATTTCTCACGGCGCTCAATCTCATGCGGGAAGAGGAACTCTTCACGGCGCAACTCGGGGTCATCCTCCCACTGACGTGCTGCCAAGTAGCGCACAACCGAGTTCACAACGGCGAGCACGGGAACCGCAAAAAGCGCACCCGCTGCACCGAAAATCATGGAGCCGCCTGCCACCGCAAAAATCACGGCGAGCGGATGCAGCGAGACCGCTTTACCCATGATGAGCGGCTGCAGAATATGCGACTCCACCTGCTGCACCAGTAGCACGATGCCCAGCATAATCAGCGCCTGCACCGGCCCCAGGGCCACGAGCGCCAGAAGCACCGCCACGGCACCGGAGAACAGCGCACCAATCACCGGGATAAAGGAACCCAGGAACACCAGCACGCCCAGCGGAATTGCCAGGGGCACACCCAGGATGGCGGCGCCCAGGCCGATACCGATGGCATCAATCGCGGCCACCAGAATCTGCACGCGGACGTAGGCGCCCAGGGACTTCCAGCCCGCGCGGCCCGCACCGTTCACGGCCTCGCGCGCGTCCTTGGGGAAGAGACCGACGACGAACAGCCAGATGCGTTCGCCCTCCATCAGGAAGAAAAGCAGCGTGAACAGGGTTAGGAGCACACCGGTTGCGACATCGGCAGCGGTCGAACCGACCCGAGACACGCCGTTCAGCACGGTGTTCGGATTGTCCTTAAAAGTGTTCTCAATCTGGTGCAGGAGCTGGTTCAGCTGGTCAGCACCCAGATCGTACCCGAGGCTCTTCAGCCAGTCCACGAGCTGCTGATAGCCCTGCACCGCCTTATTAGCCATCGTGGCGAAACCGCGCACCAGCTGCTGACCGGTCAGCGAAATAATCACAGCGAGAAGCAGCAACAGACCCAGCTCGGCGATGGCAGCCGCGCCGCCGGCCCGCACGCCCTTCTTCCGCAGGAGCATGACGGTCGGGCTCAGCAAAGCCGCCAGGAGCATGGCCACCATCATCGCGATGACCAGCAGGGAGACGTGCCCCAAGCCCTTCCACACGACCCAGCCCGCGCCGGCAATCACGATGAGGCGCCAGGACCACGCGCCGGCCACGTCCATGGCGAAGGGAACCCGGTAGCCCTCCCCCGCCCGACGTTCTTCGGCACTCGATATATGCTTCACGCTGTCTCTCTTTCTCAAGCCCGCCAGGTTGCTGGGCGAGCCGGTATTCGTGGGGCGCTAAACCCCGCCAAAGCCGCGAAAGCGGCGGCACCGCTACGGTACCGCCGCTTCGTACGAATTTTTAGTCGTTGCTGAAGATGCTTGCCAGGTACATGAGTACGCGCAAGATCTCAACGTACAGCCACACCAGCGATGCGGTCAGGCCGAAAGCCAGGCGCCAGGACTCGCTCTGCGGCAGACCCGCATCCACAGCCTCGGCGGTCGTGGTGTAGTCAATCAGCAGCGAGTAGGTTGCCATTGCGACCGCAATCAGGGCAATCGGCAGACCCAGCGGGATACCACCGATGCTCATGCTGTTCAGCGAGAAACCGAAGAGGCCCGCGGTCAGCATAGACACCAGGCCGTAACCCAGGTAGCTGAGAGCACCAATCATGAAAATCTTATTCAGCTTGGGGGTGGTGCGAATCTTGCCGTTGGCGAAGAGAGCCAGGGTCACACCCGCAACCACGATGGTTGCCAGAACCGCCTGGATGGCGGTGCCCGGGTAGCGCAGGTTGACGATGGCGGACAGACCGCCCAGCATCATGCCCTCCATGAGCGCGTAGGCCATGACCAAAACCGGGGAAACCTTCTGCTTGAAGGAGTTCACGAGGCCCAGCACCAGGCCGCCCAGCAGACCCAGGAACATCAGCACGGGTACGTACCACGCGACCACGGCACCCACCACGACCAGGCCCAGGTTAATGGCGGTCTTGACCAGAACGTCGTTCATGGTCAGACGCTCACCGGCCGGAATCGGCTCGGAGTAGGTCGGCTCGGAGTAGGTCGGAGCGCTGTAATCGGTGTACTGCGGCTGACCGTAGGCCTGCTGACCGTAGTGGGCCTGACCGTAGCCCTGCTGGCCATACTGAGCCTGGCCGTACTGGGGCTGGCTCTGCTGACCGTAAGCCTGCTGACCGTACTGGGGCTGGCTCTGCTGACCGTAAGCCTGCTGGCCGTACTGCGGCTGACCGTAAGCCTGCTGCTGGCTCTGCTGAGCCTGGCCACCGGCACCGAAACGGCCGAAGCGAGGATCGCCCTGCCCCTGCTTCTTCGTCATTGAATTAATAAGCGGGTTTCCCGCCATCTTTCTCTCCTTGAATAGATAAAAGTACTACTAATGCGTTTAATTCTAACCGATGGTTGCCCAGCTCACGCTTCTGTTCGTTCTGAGCACGGCATAGTCTCACATAGCGCGACTCCGCGCAGACACCAGACTTTCGGTAAGAGGCCGGCGAGAGATGCTAGGAGGCGTCACGCGCGTCCAGCGCATCCAGCAAGTCTTCCAGATAGCTCAGGACGGCCTGGTCCTCGTTCGTGCCGATCACCTCATCGGCCAGCTCCTTCACGCTCGGCGCGGCATTCCCCGTGGCCACGCCGTGTCCGGCGAAGCTAAGCATCCGGCTATCATTCTCGCCGTCGCCGAAGGCGAGGATTCCTTCGGGGCTGTAGCCGAATCGCTCACAGAGATCCTGCAGACCCGTCGCCTTATTCACGCCCGTGCGAACCAGGTCGATTGCCCCGAAGCCGCTAACCAGCGGGGTCACACCCTCGGGCAGCACCTCGCGCAGGTGCGCGTTAATGCTTTGGGTCTGCGCCGGAGGGGTCAGCAGCGGGAACTTAATGGGTGCCCCGCGAGCCTCCTCAATGGAGTCAACCAGAATCGCACCGGGAAAGAAGAACCCCGCGAAGTCCTCCAGGGTCAGGGTATCGGGAATACTCTGGCCCGTGTCCTCAAAGTAATTACGGATGACGTGCACAATCTGTTCGCGGCGATCCTTCGGTAGGAAGATTCCTTCGGTGGTGCATACGAGTAAGCCAATCTGCTTTAGCCCATCCAGCACTTCGTAGATGGCGGGAACATCTTCCTCTCGGAAGGGGTGCACCGCCAGCTGGCCGCTATCGTCGGCCAGGTAAGCACCGTTCTCGGCAATGTAGATGAGGCCTCGGTTCTCAAAGCCGCGCATGTAATCCTGCAGCTTGGCGTAGGTGTTGCCGCTGGCCACCACGAATCGAATACCGCGCGCATCCAGGCGATCGAGAATCGCGGAGAAGCGTTCGGTATCGAAGGTCTTTGCGTCGGTGAGGAAGGTGCCATCCATATCGACGGCGATGAGAGAGGGCTGAGTCTGCATGTTATGCCTTTCTGGCTCTGCTATCCCGTTCAGGGCGGGTGCGCCTACGGCTGTGCTCCTTTAAGGGTCTCATGTTTTTGGGGTTCCGGAAGCCGCCGAGAGGAGGTTTTATGTATTGAGCGCCGTCACAAAACGTCATCCAAAACCCCTCTTTTTGGGATGCAAGTCACTTTTTAACCCTATTTTTCACCACTTTTTGCACCTTTTCCGCTATGAACTGAATTTACTTGAAGTGTAAAACTTTACCTATCAAACTTAAAGGCATGAACAACGACACCATGAAATCCACCGGCCTACTTATCCTCCGCCTCGTCTTCGGCTTCGTCATGATTATGCACGGCATCCAGAAGGCATTCGAATGGACCCCCGCGGGTACCGTCGCATCCTTCGAGCAGATGGGCATCCCCATGGCAGCCGCAGCGGCATACTTCGCCATGGCAACCGAACTGGTTGGCGGTACCATGATCATCCTGGGTGCGGGCACCCGCATCGCGGCAGCAGCATCTGTAGTATCCATGAGCGGTGCACTCATCTTCGTCCACCTCGCGGCAGGTTTCTCCGCTTCCAAGGGCGGCTACGAATACGTTCTTACCCTTGCCGCAATCGCAGCAGCCTTCTTCTTCACCGGCGCCGGCAAGTTCTCCATCGACGCGCTCTTTGCACGCCGCAAGTAGCGTCCACAGATAGACTTTCGACCTCCGAATCGGTGCCCCGCACGGGCAACCAATCACCGGTAGTCGAACCAGGCTTCACCGCC
>ERZ772942.833-NODE-833-length-13083-cov-3.320617_pt1 | contig 13083 bp, 10 predicted proteins | sample MGYA00511135_ERZ772942 | MGnify/ENA primary metagenome ERZ772942 (study PRJEB29015, sample SAMEA2738099) | human oral metagenome | biome: human oral; feature: human-associated habitat; material: saliva | place: China | collected 2265 ... | reverse complement strand
ACCATCTGCTCAACAATCTAATGAAATCTGTTCAGGATCTAATGACCGATTTGGGTTAAAGTCTCAAGGACGTGTTGTCTATTACTTCCAAGCGTCGATGATGAGTTTGAAGTCAGCAGCCTTGAGTGATGCGCCACCAATCAAACCGCCATCGATGTCTTCCTTAGCAAAAAGTTCAGGAGCATTCTTACCATTGCAAGAACCACCATAGAGGATAGAAGTGTTGTCAGCTACTTCTTGACCATACTTTTCAGCTACGCACTTGCGGATGAAAGCGTGAATTTCTTGTGCTTGATCAGAAGTTGCAGTCTTACCAGTACCGATAGCCCAGATGGGTTCGTAAGCAATTACTACGTTCTTCCATTCTTCAGCAGAAAGATGGAACACGCTACCTTCGAGTTCAGCCTTGCAAACAGCTTCTTGTTCACCAGCTTCGCGTTGTGCGAGGCTTTCGCCGATGCAGAATACCACTTGAAGACCGTTAGCAAGAGCGAGGTCAACCTTTTCCTTGAGGACTTCAGGAGTTTCGTTGTAGTATTCGCGACGTTCGCTGTGACCAAGAATCACGTACTCTGCACCAGTTGATTTTACCATTTCTGCAGAAACTTCGCCAGTGTAAGCACCAGCAGCGTGGTTAGCGCAGTTTTCAGCAGACACCTTCACGAGGCTATGGTCTACCAACTCGCTTACCTTTGCCAAGTGGATGAAAGGAGTACCGAGGATTACTTCACAGTTTGGCTTCTCATTTTTGAGAAGTTCGTTGACTTCAGCGGCAAGAGCAAGACCTTCTTGAAGATTCTTGTTCATCTTCCAGTTGCCGGCTACGATGTGCTTTCTCATTTTGTTTTTATTATGGGATTTGTAATGTTTGTAGATGCGATAATATCGGCGACCAATCCAAAGGCGATCAGCAAGCAGAAGGAGTCCAAACGGAAGGATAAACCACAGGAACAACTTCAACAATGCGTGACTCGTGGCAAAACGTTGGATTTGCAGTTCAGGATTAGCCGTTATAGCTTTTAGTTCTTCCTCATTAGGAAGGTCGTTTCTGCTCCATTTAGCTATGATTCGTCCTTGTTTGAGCAGCAGGACTCCAGGGTTGGAGCGAACCATTGCGTTGAGTGCTTCGGTGGAGCTTTCTACAAATGGATAAGCAGCCCCTGTGAGGTCTATCCATTGTGTTATCTCTGATTGTTTTCCAGCCGTGGCGCAAACTAAGCGTTGGTGGTGATCGTTGGCGAAATCGTAGATATCATTGATTCGGTCGCTACAACCTGCATCCGCTGTGGAGGGATTGGGCATTGTAACGATGTACACCAAACTACTGTCGGCTAGCAACTCGTCAGCTATTTCTTCTCCATCTTTGTCAGTCAAAGAGAAATCCTTGATGCTTGGTGCTTGAAGGACTTCGGTTTGGGTTTCAACGTACGTCCAAGTGCTGTCCTCGGGCAAGTGGTCTATATCAAAACTTTGCTTGTGTCCGTTCTTTTCGTAGATGAAACTCATATTTTGCTTCCCTTTCATTGCTTCGGGGATGGAAATGCCCGTTTCGTAGGGAGTAAATTCCATCAAAGGCAAATAATGGAGCGAAAAAAGTGTGACACCTAGCAGATATACCATTGCATATAACGACAGCAACCACTGAGTATGGACGGTAATGATTCTTAAGGAATGGCGTCGCTGCGTGAGGACAATAAATGCGCAAGCGAGTAGTACAATGTTCTTCGCTAGCGTTTCACCATTGGTTAGCGTAATTGCCGTACCAAAACAACCACAATCTGCAACGGGATTAAACGCATATATATATATGGTGAGTGATGTCATCACCAACATAAATGCAAAACTTCCAATGGCAGCTACGCGTTTGCGCATTCCCAACAAGAGATACACCCCAAGGGTAAACTCTACAAGGGCAAGCAACAGAACTGCAGCGTCAAGGTACAAAGAACCAGCGGGAAGGTTTATTCCCCAATGCGTAAAGTAAGCGGCCAACTTATGCTCCATTCCCATTGGATCTAAGGCTTTGACGAAGCCAGAAAATAGGAACGTACCTGCCAACAACCACTGAGATAGTAGGGTTATTGCGCGAAGTATGGCATAAGTGACTTTACTTCTCGGCATTTTGTTCAGACTTTTCTACCTCAAGTTTGATGATAGCGAAGATGGCATAGTTGAGCATATCCAAATAATTGGCATCAATGCCTTCACTCACGAGCGTATTGCCTTCGTGTTCTTCAATCTGTTTGGTGCGAAACACCTTTGTAAGAATGAAATCTACGTAAGAAGACACTCGCATCAACCTCCACGCTTCGTCATAATCGTGATTCTTACGCAACATAAGTTGTAACGCAGCTTCAACCTGTTTGTCGTAGGCCTCTGCCATTCGTTCATCGTGCAAATCATCTTTATTCGTACCATCAGCCACTCCCAATTCGAGTTGGATGAGTCCCATTATGGCATAGTTGACAATAGCTATGAATTCTGGAACAATCCCCTCCCCTACCTTGGAAACACCTTTCGTTTGCAAAGAGCGGATGCGGTTGGCCTTGATATAAATCTGATCGGTGAGCGATGGTATGCGAAGCACGCGCCACGCAGTGCCGTAGTCGTACATTTTCTTGAAAAAAATGTCACGGCACAAAGCTATGGCTTGCTCAAACTGCTGTTGCGTGGTCATATTATATTGCGTATCGACACTATTCATAACGTGCTATCAACGGGAATAGCGTGATGTATTCGCTACAATAGTTGTAGGAAATTTGTAATGAGGTGCTGGTGGTTAGTAACTTCTAGCAATGTAGACACGAGCTACTGCGGGTTTGCCGCTGATCATGTCGGTTCCCAAATTGTCTTGCGACAAAGCATCAGGAATACAACGAATAGTAGCTTGTGTGTCTGCTTTTAGTTGTTCTTCCGTTTCAGAAGTTCCATCCCAATCGTAGATGAAGAAGCCACCGTCTTTGATGCGTTCTTTGAAATCATCGTAAGTGGTGCAAGTATAGGTCTTTTCTTCGCGAAGTTTCAAAGCCTTTTGGTAAATGTTTTCTTGGATTTCTTCCAACAAAGCAACGACCTTTTCTTCAATACCTTCAAAAGAGAGAGTTTCTTTTTCCAAAGTGTCGCGACGCATCATCTCAATGGTGCCGTTTTCTAAGTCACGTCCTCCCATTACGAGACGAACGGGAACACCCTTCAATTCGTAATCAGCAAACTTAAATCCAGGACGCTTGTTTTCTGCATTGTCATACTTCACGCGGATGCCCTTAGCCTGAAGTTTTTTAGCCAATTCTCCAAGCACTGCATCAAACTTTTCTTGTTCGCCATTCTTGAAAATAGGAACAATGACCACCTGAATAGGTGCTACGTGTGGAGGAAGTACTAAACCGTTATCATCAGAGTGGCTCATAATCAAGGCACCCATCAAACGAGTTGAGACTCCCCAAGATGTAGCCCAAGCATATTCTTCTTGGTTATCCTTGTTGACAAATTTCACGTCAAAGGCCTTACCGAAGTTTTGTCCTAGGAAGTGAGAAGTACCACTTTGCAACGCCTTACCATCTTGCATCATTCCCTCAATGGTGTATGTTTCAAGTGCTCCTGCAAAGCGTTCATTTGCACTCTTCACGCCTTTCACCATAGGAATTGCCAAAACATCTTTAGCGAAATCAGCATAAACATCGAGCATTTGCTTGGCACGTGCTTCTGCTTCTTCGCGAGTAGCGTGAGCGGTATGCCCTTCTTGCCAGAGGAATTCAGAGGTACGCAAGAATAGACGGGTACGCATTTCCCATCGCATCACGTTGCACCATTGGTTGCAAAGCAAAGGAAGATCGCGCCAAGACTGAATCCAACCACGGAAAGTGTTCCAAATGGTGGTTTCAGAGGTAGGACGAATGATGAGTTCTTCTTCCAACTTAGCCGCTGGATCAACAACAACGCCGTTACCTTCTTCGTTTGTTTTAAGACGATAGTGAGTTACGACAGCACATTCCTTGGCAAATCCCTCAACGTGTTCAGCTTCTTTGGAGAGATAGCTCTTGGGGATAAGGAGAGGAAAATAAGCATTTTGCACCCCGGTTGCTTTGAAACGAGCATCAAGATTTTGCTGAATGCTTTCCCAGATGGCATAACCATAAGGCTTAATTACCATACACCCACGCACGGGCGACTGCTCTGCGAGGTCTGCTTTTACCACCAATTCGTTGTACCAACGCGAATAGTCAACGCTGCGTTTGGTAAGATCTTTGAGTTCTTTGGCCATTATAATAGAAAATGTGTCTTGTTACTTGATAATGTTTTGTCAAACGATGTCCGGCTGTGCCTTCTGTTCGACAGGAACGCTGTGATATCTGGTCAAATTCGCCAAATAAGTTACAGATTTCTCCGCAAATTTACGAATAATTGCTGATATACGCCTAAGTTATTGCAGCAAAATGCCATTAAAGATACGTCCAGACTCGATTCCTAATCGGCGTGCTGAGAAAAAACTATCTGCGTGTTCGTACGTATCAACGCCAGCTATTTGGATATTGTGCAAGGATATACCTGCGCTTTCTAAGTCGAAAGCCACTGCAGCCCACAAATCAATGTGAGGTTTCGCAAATTGTTTCAATATCACACTAGAAGGAAAGCCTGCCTCCTCAAACGCTGACACCACTTCATCACCAACTTCAAAAGAGTTTGGCGCGATGCTCGGTGCAACCACCACCTGTATCGCGTTGGGTTCACAGCCTAATTCCTGCATTTTCAAGACTGTTCTTCGAGCGATGTGTCCAACAACCCCTCGCCACCCAGCGTGCGCCGCAGCAATGCACTGATGTTTTTCGTCGTAAAACAAAACGGGGACACAGTCGGCGGTCGAAACCCCAATACAAACACCACGTTGTTGAGTAATCAAGGCGTCTATATTTTGTAAACGCTCTGCTCGTTCGCGTATATCCAGTATCCAATAACTCTCGTCTACAATGGCGATGTTGTTGGTATGTGTTTGAGTGGGTAATACGATTCTATCTTCGGGAATACCCAATTCTTCTGCCAGTAAGAGGCGACATTTCTCCACGTGTTCTGGCGCATCTCCACAATAAGGTGTGATATTAAAACCTAAGTAGGGAGAGGCCATAAACGAAGCGTACGCGCCTTTTCCTAGTTCCTCACTGGTGCGAAGAGTAGAAAAAGCGCGTACGCCTTTACTTAATTGATATTCTAGCAATTCCATTTGTTTGTTCTTTGGAATTTATCGTGTAGAAGTTTGAAGCAATCCACTTAATCTTCCACGTCTTCAATCTCGTAGTCTTCAAGTTCTTCGATGTCATCGTCATCAATTTCGACTACATCGTCAGCCCAATCAGAGAAGTCTCGATCGAAATGCTCTACTTCGCGATCGCGGTGCACAATGCTACCACCTTCCGCCACACTCTGCAGCTTGTTGCTTTCACTATTCAGTTCTTGCCACAACAAATCTTTGAGTTCTTGAATGTGGTGTCCCGTCACAGCACTAATAAAGACCACTGGTAAGTCCTCTGGAAGCTCTTCTTTGAGCATTTCCATCAGTTCTTCATCCAACAAGTCGCTTTTGGTCACTGCCAATACGCGATGCTTATTAAGCAGCCCTTCATTAAACTCGCTAACTTCTTTGAGAAGAATTTCGTATTCTCGCTTGATGTTGTCAGTGTCTCCTGGCACCATAAAGAGTAATAAAGAGTTGCGCTCAATATGACGAAGGAAACGCAGACCAAGTCCACGTCCTTCGGCTGCCCCTTCAATAATCCCTGGAATATCTGCCATCACAAAGGAACGTCCATCGCGATAAGGCACAATCCCTAAAGAAGGTTCAAGCGTGGTAAAGGGATAGTTGGCAATTTTAGGACGAGCGTTTGACAAAGCACTTACGAGGGTAGACTTTCCCGCATTGGGAAAACCTACCAAACCTACGTCTGCAAGTAGTTTCAGCTCCAATACAACCATCATTTCCTGCATAGGTTCTCCTGGTTGTGCATAGCGAGGTGCTTGATTGGTTGCAGTGCGGAATTGGAAATTCCCTAATCCCCCACGTCCACCTTTGAGGAGCATCACCACTTGTCCGTCTTCTACGACGTCGCAGAGGTACTTACCGGTTTCGGCATCATAAGCCACTGTGCCTGGTGGTACATCAATGTACTTATCTTCACCATCACTGCCGTGACTACAACATTTACCACCGTTGCCTCCATGCCCAGCGAAGACGTGTCGGTCAAATCGGAGGTGCAACAAGGTCCAATAGTTATGATTGCCGCGAAGATAAACATTACCTCCACGACCACCATCACCACCATCGGGACCGCCCAAGGGTTGATACTTACCACGGTGCATGTGCATCGAACCGCGGCCACCTTTACCGGAGCGACAATAGATTTTTACGTAGTCAATGAAATTTGATTCCATCGATATTCTTTACGGTGTTGTCATTGATGCTTAAAGCACATCAATGACAGCACACAAGTTTGCATTGATTTCTTCGAGTGAGCCATAACCCTTCACAGCATTGCGAAGACCTTCTTTTTCATACCACTCAATAAGGGGCATCGTTTGACTATGATAAACGCCAAGACGCTTTGCAATCGTTTCTTCGTTATCGTCAGCACGTCCACTCGTTTTACCGCGATTGATCAAACGCTCCATCAACATCTCGTCAGGAACATTCAGTTCAAGCATAGCGTGTACAGCAGTTCCGCGCTCAGCCAGCATCGCCTTGAGGGCTTCAGCTTGAGGAATGGTGCGGGGGAATCCATCAAAGATAACACCTTGTTCCTTAGGCAATGCGTCATAAGTTGCAGCCAAGATGTCAATCATCAAGGAATCGGGAATCAATTGACCATTATCAATAAATTCTTTCGCAGTGCGTCCAAGTTCACTACCAGCTTTAATTTCAGCACGAAGCACATCACCAGTTGAAATATGGTCAAAACCATATTTTTCTACGAGAATATCGCTTTGTGTGCCCTTACCAGAACCAGGTGCACCAAAGATTACGAGATTTTTCATTATTATGTTGTTGAGTATATCTATTATAATGTTGAAGTTTAGCCTTCAACAACAGTATAAATTGCTGGAAGGTTGCGACCATATCCATCATAGTCGAGACCGTATCCCACAATAAAATCGTTAGGAATTTCGAAACACGTGTAGTCCACGTTCAACTTCACCTGCAAATTACCAGGTTTCACCAAGAGAGAAGCCACCTTCAATTCCGCTGGTTCAAACTTCTGGAGATAAACGAGGAGTTCTTGCATCGTCAAACCAGAGTCGATGATGTCTTCCACCACAACAACGGTGCGACCTTTGAGACTTTGGTTTAATCCCAAAAGCTCTTTCACTGTGCCTGTGCTATTCATGCCATCATAACTGGAGAAGCGCACGAAATTGACTTCGCAGGGTGTGGTAATTCCACGCATAAGATCGGCAGCGAAAACGAATGATCCATTCAACACAGCAAGAAAGATGGGATTCTTTCCCGAAAGTTCTTCACTGATTTGAGCAGCCGTCTCAGCGACACGTTGGCGAATGCGCTCCTCTGAGAGTGAGAGAGCGAATTGTTTGTCTTTTACGGTAACGAGATCCATAGAGCGATATAAATTTACGTGCAAAAGTAGGAAAAAAAAGCCGAAGTTCGCGGTTTTCATCTCCTTTTCTGTAGAAAAATCGTACCTTCGCAGTCTAATAAGCTACTTTATGAAGGAATCTCATTTGTTTTATGCTCCTCAATTATCGCAAACTCTTCAACTTCCAGAGGAGGAAGCTGCACACGCTGTGCGGGTATTAAGACGCAAAGAGGGAGATGATTTGTGGATAACGGATGGTGCAGGGCATTTCTTTGATTGCACCATTTCAGCCGTTGGTACTGGGCGACATCCTCAGTGCTTTTTCACCATAGAAAACGAATACGCGTGGCAACAACATTGGGCTTCTGACATTCACCTGGCCGTTGCTCCCACAAAAAACAGCGACCGCATAGAATGGCTTGCAGAAAAGGCCACAGAGATTGGCTTCAATGGGCTACATTTTTTGGATTGTGCAAATTCCGAACGCAGAGTTCTGAAAACCGAACGCGTTGAAAAGATTGTAGTTAGTGCAGCCAAACAGAGTCACAAAGGACGCTTCCCACAAATCTCGCCTTTAGAAAAGTTCAAAACCTTTATAGCCAAACCTTTTGAAGGCAATAAATACATTGCTCATTGCTATGCGCAGACAGACATAGACGGAACGACAGAAAAGCCCTTCCTTTATGATGTAGTAGAAAAGGGAAAGCCAAGTTTAGTACTCATTGGCCCTGAAGGAGATTTCTCTGTTGAAGAAGTTCGTTTGGCTGCATCCCTTGGTTTTCAAAGCATTTCTCTTGGAGAAAGTCGATTACGCACAGAAACGGCAGCTTTAGTGGCGGTACAATTGATTAATTTGAAACAGTCGCACTAAGTTACTTCTTATATATGTCTGATTTTCTCGAACAAACTCAAAAGGCTATTATACAGTTATTCTCTCAGCACTTTGGCGAAGAGCCTTCTGCCGTTGAGATGCTTCATAGCGCAGGTTCTAATCGCGTTTATCTTCGTCTTTGCCACGCTAATGGTAAAAGTTTTGTTGGAGCTTTTTGCAGCAATAGGGCTGAAAATGATGCTTTTATCTATCTGTCGCATCATTTTCTCTCAAAGGGATTACCTGTGCCGCAGATATACGCTGTGAGCGAAGACCATCTCTGCTATCTTCAAGCTGATTTAGGTGACCTTTCCTTGCACCAGTTTTTAGCTGAATGGAAAGAAAAAGGCTATGAATCAAGCGATTCCAATACTCTTGCACTAGAAGGATACGCACTTCTTCGTAGCACGCTTCGTCTTTTGGCTAATGTGCAAATAAAAGGTGGCGCAGAGTTAGAACAACATCGGTTGCTTCCTCCCCAATCCTTCGATCTGCGCTCCATAATGTTCGATTTGAATTATTTCAAATACTGTTTCCTCAAACCCTCTGGACTTCCTTTTGATGAAATAGCTTTAGAAGACGATTTTGAAACATTGGCTAACGATTTATTGCGCTGCGATTGCTTTGGGTCTACTTTCCTTTATCGTGATTTCCAGGCGCGCAACATCATGGTGCGCTATGGACAACCTTGGTTAATTGATTTCCAAAGCGGGCGTCGTGGACCGCTACACTACGATGTCGCCTCCTTTCTTTGGCAAGCATCTGCGCAATATCCAGCATCTCTTCGTCAAACATTGATAGAAGATTATCTTGACGAGTTGTCCACACTAATTGAAGTGGATCGCTCACAATTCAAAACGGAACTCCAACTCTTTGTTTTGTTTCGTATGCTTCAAGTACTGGGTGCCTATGGTCTTCGAGGTTTATATGAACGAAAGCCCTATTTTCTTCAGTCCATCCCCTTGGCTTTACGACAAATATCGCTCTTATTAAAGCAAAGTGTAGCAGATAATTATCCCACTTTATCAAACACTCTACTCCAACTCGCATCTCTTCCAGAATTTCAATAGAACTTACTCCTTATGCAACAAACAGAAACACCCAATATCAAGCAACCATTAGTCGTACGCGTCATTAGTTTTTCCTATAAAAAAGGAATTCCAACAGACGAAAGTGGTAACGGTGGTGGCTACGTCTTTGACTGCCGAAGCATTCACAACCCAGGACGATACGAACCTTACAAACAACTCACAGGCATTGACCAACCCGTTATTGACTTTCTCGAAAAAGATGGCGAAATTATCCCCTTCTTAGATGCGGTTTATACCTTAGCCGATGCCCATATTGCCAGATATATGGAACGTGGTTTCACCCATCTTATGTTCTCTTTTGGTTGCACGGGCGGACAACATCGGAGTGTTTATTCTGCACAGCATTTGGCTGAACATATTCACCAAAAATTTGGTATTGAGGTTGTGTTGGAACATCGCGAACAAGGCATACACCAAACTTTTGCTGCAAAATAAATTGCCACGCACTTCGTTACTCTTTATATGTTGCGACTTCGTTTTCTCCTATTCTTTCTTTGCATCTGTTTGAGCGCGCTGAGCACTTCTGCTCAACGCCTTAAGATTTTTGGCTCCGTTCGCGATAGCCACGGCACTCCCATTGAATTGGCTTCTGTGCGCGTGGCTGGAACGGCTGCACTCACGGTGAGCAATCTCAAAGGAGAATATACTCTGCACACGCTTTCTTCTGACTCTGTTGTGGTGGTGTGTGCAATGGTGGGCTACGAAACGCGCAAACGCACCCTTCGTTCGCCTAAGGATTCGGTGCGCATTGACTTCGTTCTTCCCGATTATGCCGTGATGATAGGCGAAGCGGTGGTAAAAGGACAAGGTAAACAAACGAGTTCTACACAAAAAATATCGCTAGATGCTACGCGCAATGCACCTTCCACCACAGGAAATGCTGTGGAGGAACTAGTGACCTCTCAAGCAGGCGTCTCCACTCATAGCGAACTCTCTTCTCAATACAATGTACGCGGTGGCTCTTTCGACGAAAATGTCGTGTATCTCAATGGCATAGAACTCTACCGTCCTCAGTTGGTACGCTCTGGACAACAAGAAGGACTCTCCATCATCAACAGTGATATGGTGGAAAGCATCCGTTTTTCCGCTGGTGGGTTCGAAGCCAAATATGGTGATAAAATGTCTTCGGTGTTAGACATCACCTACAAACGTCCAGAACGGCTTGAAGCATCAGTCAATGCTTCTCTTCTTGGTGCTGGGATTTACGCTGGATGGGGAGATAAGAAGGGAAAGTTCTCAGTAATGAGTAGCGTGCGCTATAAAACGACAAGTTACTTATTGGGCTCTCTAGACACAAACGGAGAATACAATCCCAACTTCTTAGATTACCAACTTTTTACCTCATGGCGCCCTTCTCCCCAATGGTCGCTTGATGTCCTTGGTAACTTTGCAGACAACAGATACTCTTTCGTTCCTCAAGATCGTGAAACTCGTTTTGGCACACTCTTTGATGCTCGATCCTTCAAAGTCTACTTTGATGGAAAGGAAGACGATAGCTTTCAATCACTATTTACAGCTGCGATACTCACACGATACTTTAACCCATCCACCTATTTGGCCACGCAAGTATCTAATTTTTCTACTAATGAACGAGAAACTTATGACATTCAAGGGCAGTATTGGCTCAGTGAAGCAACAACTGCCACACAGCTAGGCGTTGGCACTTATATGGAGCATGCACGCAATTTCCTGAATGCCAGAATTTTCAAAATCGGGCTCCGTTTTGGAACACGATTTTATGGTCATCAACTACTAGCCGGCATAGATTGGCGCACTGAATATGCAGCTGAGCGTGCACGAGAATGGGAGATGCGTGACTCATCTGGTTACTCCCTCCCACACTCTGCTAAAACTTTACAACTTATCTACGCACTCCATTCTGAAAACAGCCTAACAGCGCATACTACAGAAGCCTATGTCCAAGATACTTATCGCCACAATTCCGCAATCGGACTATTCAATCTTACTTATGGTTTGAGATTTACTCGCCGCAACTGGAACAAGGAATCTTTCCTTTCTCCACGTCTATCGCTTGGCTTCATTCCTTCTAACTACGATAATTGGACCTTTCGCCTTGCCACTGGCTGGTACTATCAACCACCTTTCTACAAAGAGCTACGCCAAACATCTATGCACGATGGCGTAGCAGAAGTTCATCTCAACACGCAAGCACGTAGCCAGAAATCGTTCAACTTTGTTATTGGTAGCGACTATGCTTTTCGCCTAATGAACCGACCTTTCAAGTTGACAACAGAAGTATATTACAAACATTTCTCACGCTTAATCCCCTATACCATAGACAATGTACGCATTCTTTATGAAGGTGATAAAACCACCAACGGATTTGCTGCAGGGGTTGACGTTAAACTCTTCGGAGAATTTGTACCTGGTACCGACTCGTGGATGACACTTTCCTTGATGCGTACCAAAGAAAAGCTTAATGGTTCGTGGATAGCACGACCAACCGACCAAGTCTACAACTTTTCTCTTTTTTTTACCGACTATTTTCCAGGGAGTACACGCTGGGCTGTTACTTTGCGAGGCGCATTAGCTGGGGGACTTCCCTTCGCCCCTCCACACTCTTATCGCAGTTTACAGGTTTTCCGAGCTCCTTCTTATAAACGAGTTGATGTTGGTATCGCCTATCATCTATTTAAAGTTCAACTAAAAGACGGCAAGCGCCCTATCGTTGGTGCAGGTCGTTGGCTAAGCAACGCTTGGATTGGACTTGATTGTTTCAATCTATTGGGGATTCGCAATACTAGCTCATATTATTGGATCACCGACATTAGCAATACTCAACATGCTGTTCCCAACTACCTGACAGGACGTCAACTGAATCTACGATTTTCATTACAGTTTTGATTTACTGATTGCTCTTTCTGCAATAGCTAACAGACAATGTTGCAGTTCAATCATTCTTGGATTCTCGCTGTAAGTCCAAGGAGCAAAATTTATATTGTTATATTTACATGTTTATATAACATTCTGTCTAATAAATCATCCATTTTATAATATCTCACAGCGATTTTAAGACGAATTACACATTTTCCTATCAACATATTTAATTATCGCAAATGCACTTTCTCGACAAATTTGTATCTTTGCTGTAAGTTTATTCAAGCAAATGGGATTTTCTCGTTTTGTCTTCCCATCACAGAACAATGTAGAGTATGAAGAATACAGAAAGTATTGCGAATTTCTACCAACAACAGTTTGGCTGGATGCCCAAAGGTTTGGAATTGGCGCACGCCCACTTCAATGTTTTTGATATTAGCTCCCTAGTAGACAAAGAACTCTCCACTACTCCCTTCAAACGACGTGATTTTTACAAAATCACACTCCTTTATGGTAAAGACGTGGTGCTAAACTATGCTGACAAAACAGTCGAGATTGACGGCCATGCTCTGGTGTTTTCCAATCCACTGATCCCCTATGGGTGGGAAGGATTGGAGCATGTAGAAACTGGTCACTATTGTATTTTCAATCAAGCATTTTTCCACCGCTTTGGACAATTGTCTGATTATCCTATTTATCAAGCGGG
>ERZ772942.831-NODE-831-length-13096-cov-3.375585_pt1 | contig 13096 bp, 9 predicted proteins | sample MGYA00511135_ERZ772942 | MGnify/ENA primary metagenome ERZ772942 (study PRJEB29015, sample SAMEA2738099) | human oral metagenome | biome: human oral; feature: human-associated habitat; material: saliva | place: China | collected 2265 ... | reverse complement strand
AATATAGAAGAGGTGAAATAAAATGGGAAATAATTTATCTAAAATGGAAGAAAACTTACGCTCAATAGCAAAAAGATATAAGTCAATAAAATATTCAGTTGGCTTAGCTATTTTATTTTTAATGATGGGGGTAGGTGCGTTTTCTGAAGAAGTGAATAGAGTCCCAACAAGAGAAGAAATAGCTCTATCAAGAGAAAATTTAAGAGGTTCAGTAGGAAGTTTACAATCAAAAATTGAAGAAACAAAAGCAGAAAATGAAAGAAGTTTAACAGGTTTAAGACTAGAATTAATTCAATTAATGGAACAAGGAGATCAAGTAGTAAAATCACCTTGGTCTTCATGGCAATTTGGCTTAAACTATATGTACAATAATTGGAGAGGTATATATAAAGGAAGAGGAGATAAAAAAGAAAAATATCCATTTGAGGGAGTATTTACAAGAAGTAATGATATATTTGAAAGAAGTATATCTCCTTATAGTGATCATTACGGAGAACTTGAAAATTCAACAGATTCTACTTCTGCTAGTAGCAACCGTAGAAGAGGTTTGCGTTGGCAATATGGAATTACAGGTATTACACAAGAACAAGAAAAACCAGGAGTATTGAATATATTAGCATCTATAAAGCCAAAAGATGTATCAATAGGAGCAGTAGAAGCACCTAAGATGACTATTGAAACTCCTCAAGCTCCTAATTTGAATTTACCAAAATTAGATTTGCCAAAAGCAGAAATTCCTGAACCAAGAATTCAAAATGTAAAAGTTGACTTACCAGAGCCAAATACAAATCCTTTTGCTGAGTATGTATTTGATAGAGGAACTTCAGGATATTTTAGAGATTGGAGAAGTTGGTATAAAGCAGAAAATCCTGATCCAGCAGGACCTAAATGGGAAATTAGACCAAATCAAGATGGAAAGGGAGATGTTTATTGGGCAGGTTATGATCCTAAAACACAAACATATAAACAAGGTGCTGGAATATATGGAGAAGGGCTTACAGAAGGGGCAGCAAATCCTCTATCAACTGACCCAAAAAGAAATTATGAAAATAAAGGGACAAATAATACTGATTCTGATGGAAAAAACTGGGTTTATGAATTAGATACTATCAATTCTGGAAAAAGACCAGGAGTTATGCTTTATTTAAACGATTCAACAGATCGTAAAGATAAGAATAACTTCCCTAAAAGAGGATTTTATTTAACAAATACAACACTTCATTTAGCTGGGGATGTAAATGGAGCTGGACTATCTGGTGGTACAGTAAAACCAGGTGCAACAGAAAAAAGAGTAAGAGGTCAAATAGGAATACACACTGTTTCAGATGGAGAATTAGAAAATATAACAGCATATCTTTATGGAAAAGCAGCTTTTCACTCTATTGAAACATGGCATACTGGAAAAACTAAGTATACAAATGTAACAGTTAATATAAAAGGTGAAGATAACTCAGTATTTCTTATTTATCCTTCAACATATGATAACCTTCTATGGCATACAGGAAGAACAGCAAAAAATTCTGGGAAAGAAGCACTTAATGGACCTTATAATAGAAGAGGTGGCTTTGAAGGAAAAGTCAGTGTTAATATGGATGCTAAATCAAAAAGAAATATTATTTATAACCAATTAGGTGTTCAAGGTGCTTTTGATATAGTAAATGAAGGGGAATATAAGTTAAAAGGACAAGGAAATATGGTTTATTCTGGTTTAGGTTATTCTCCAGATTTTGAAAATATGAGAGGAAAAACTTACAGTAATAAACAAGGAAGTGTAGAAATTGGTTATACACAAAATGATTCAGCTCATTATAATGAGGAAAGGTCAAAAAATTTAACTCCTAAAATTGAAATTAAAAAGTCTGTCAGTATGATAGGTGATAATAATATAGGATTGTTTTTCTCTGAAAAAAGACCAGTTGGAAGCAAAGCTGGGGAAACTGATGTAGTTCCTTATCCATTGTCTAAACCAGCAACAGATAAGGAATGGGAAAAATCTGTTGTAGGAATTTATCAAGGACAAATTCAATTTAAAGCAAATGTAGGATTTGAAAAGCAAGAAGCTGATGAAAATAGTGGAGATAAGAATTATACAGAAGGCAATGTTGGAATTTTTGCTCGTTCAGGACAAAGAGAAGGGATTACTCCTTCAAAAGATTTAGGAGCTCCTAAAAATTGGGATAAAGTTAATAATAAATACACAAATGAATCTGTATATGATCATGATAAAATCCATTCTCTTCACATTAATAAACTTGAAGTTTTCTTTGGTAAATATTCTAAGCGTAATATCATGCTTGCTGCTGAAAATGGTACAGTTGTAGATGTTGCAAAAGATGAAAATAAAAAAAATAGAATTACAGTTATGGATGGTGCTATCAAAGATTATGATTCTACTAAAGTTGGAGAAGGAAAGATTTCAGCAGATGATAGTGTAAATGAAGCAGGTTCAGGGACTATTATTGCGTATTCTAATGGTGTATGGCAAAATTCAGTTCATAAGATGAGTGCTGATACAGCAGGAAAACTTGAAGGTAAATCAACAGAAATAAATATCGGAAGAGATGTTGAAATGACAGGAAGATATTTAAAAACAGGAGTTGATGCAAAAGGTAATGAAACAGGAATAAGTTCTATTGCATTTTTAGCAAAAGACGGTGGAAGCGTAAATATGCTGAAAAATACAACTGCTTATGGTTTTGGTTCTATAATTGCCTATGCTGAAGGGAAAAAAGGTAATACACACTCAAAAGTAACAGTTAATGGAACAATAACAGCAAAAGATGGTTGGGCAGCAAAAGACGCTGCAACAAAGCCATATCTATATAGAAATATAGGGGCATTAGCAAAGAAAGATGGAAAAATAGAGCTTAAAGGTAAAGTAGACATATATGGAATAGGTGCAATAGCAGATGGAGAAAATGCAGAAGTAACTTTCAGAGGTACTGATCACAGAATAAGAACAGGTAAAGATGGTGGATTGGTAGCTTTAAATAAAGGAAAGATTGAATTTTCAGGAGGAACAATAGAACATTCTGCTAATGATGATAAGGGAAAAGATCATGATGAAGCTACACCATTCTATGCAGATTCAAATTCAAAAATTAATTTTACTGGTAAAACAACAATAGAAATGGGAAATGGAATTTTAATGGAAGGTAATGAAGCTGACTATTCAAAAGATTCAGGAACAGCAACCAAGTATAATGGAATGAAAAATGTTACAGTAAAATTAGTAAAAGATGGGGTAGTTCTTGGTGTAAAAAAAGGGAAAACACTTGATTGGACTGGAACAAGTAGTGGTCTTGATATGATTAAAGAAGAGATGAAACTTGATAAAATAGATAAAAATGGTAAAAAATATAAACTTTACTATGTCAATGGAAATTTCAACTTAAAAACAAATCTTGATCTAGGTGATCCAAATAATGAATATTATAATTTAGGTTTAGCCAATGAAGTATTTACAATAGAAAGTGGCAGAAGAGTTTTTTCTAATAATGGAAAAGGTTTAGAAATGGGTTCATTGAGTACTGCAACTTCTAATACAACTAATAAATATATAAATGAAGGTGAAGTTTCAATTACAGGTGGAGATGATACAAGTAGAGCACTTAGTATTTCTTATGGAACAATTCATAATAAGAATTTAATCTCTGTTGAAAAGGGAATTGGAGCTTATGGAATAAATGGAAGTAAAATTCTAAATGATACTAATGCAAATATTAATATTACAGGAGCAAATAAAGGAATAGGAATATTAGGATATGCATCAGGAGAACATTTAGATAAGTATGGAACAGATAAAAAAATAACTGATGGAACTTTAACAGCTGCTGATAAATTACTTGAAATAGAAAATAAAGGAAATATAACTGTTGCTGGAAAAGATGGAATAGGAATATATGCAGAATTAAATAATCCTTCAGGAAGTTCACTGATTACAAGAGCTAATGGTCTAGTAAAAAATAGTGGAAAAATAACAGCATTAGGAGATAAAGGAATAGGCATTTTCTCAAAAGGAAATAAAGTAGAATTATCAGGAAGTGGTAACTCAGATATTACAGTAGGTAAAAAAGGAATAGGAGTTTTTGCAGATGATAGTGAAGTTTCTTTATTAAGTAATTATGGAATAGAAGTAAAAGATGAAGGAACAGGAATATTTGTAAAAGACGGAAGTCAAGTAAGTGCTGGAAACTTAAAATTAACATATACAGGAGCTAAAGATAAATCAGCAGTAGGAATGTTCTACGATGATGATTCTAATAATATCAAAACTAATGATACAAATATAGAACTTGATGATAAAACAGGTACAACAGAAGGACTTATAGCTTTATATGTTAAAAAGAAGTCAGGGACAGGTAAATTAATTAATGCAGCCAATATCAAAGGAGATAAAGGTTATGGAATTGTAACAGAAGGAAGTGAAGTTGACAATTCAGGAAATATTACCTTTAACAATGTTATATCAAAAGATAGACCAAGTGTTGGAATGTTCTCAAGAGAACATAGTGGAAGTTTTGGAAATATGAAAAATAGTGGAACTATTACAATGGGAGCTTCTTCAGTTGGAATGTATGGACATGGTATTAAAAATGCAGGAACAATAACAGTAGGAGATAAGGGAACTGCTATTTACTCAATGGGAGGAAATGTAGACTTAGCAAGTTCAAAAATTGTAGTAGGTAAAAATAACGCAATAGGAACTTATATTGGAGGAACAGCTCAAAATGTAACAGCTGATGCTAATAGTAAGTTCACACTGGGTGATGGTTCATTTGCATTTGTTAACATGGGTTCAGGAAATATTATAAATAGTAATATAACTTCACAAAACCTAGGAAATGAAACTGTCTATATATACTCAAAAGATAAAGCAGGAACTGTTAATAATAATACAGTATTAAATTCAACAGGAAATTATAATTATGGTATCTATTCAGCAGGAACTGTTAATAATGATGCTAATATAAACTTTGGAACAGGAAAAGGTAATGTAGGAATTTATAGTACTTATGGAGGAACTGCAACAAACAGTGGTGAAATTACAGTTGGAGCTTCACATATTGACACAGACAAGAAAAAAGATAGATATGCAATTGGAATGGCAGCAGGATTTACTCCAAATAAAGAAGAATTATTAGCTGGAAAAACTGCTTATACAGGAAATATAAAAAATGAAGGTACTATTAATGTAACTGGTACACATAGTATAGGTATGTATGGAACAGGAAAAGGGACTACTGTTTATAATGGTACATCTAAAGGTTCAACAGCAACAATAAACTTAAAAGCAAATAACACTACTGGAATGTATTTAGATAATGAAGCTTATGGCTACAACTATGGAACTATTAAATCAGTAGGCTCAGGTCTACAAGCTCTAACAGGAGTTGTAGTTAAGAATGGAGCAACTTTTGAAAATCATGGTCTAGTAGAGTTAAATGCTGAAGCTGCTTTAGGAGGTTTAATAGCTAATGATGAAGATAAAGCTCCTGGAGTTATAAAGAATTATGGAACTTTTAAAATTAATGGAAAAGTAAATACAGAAAGTCCTGAAGTAACAGATGAAGATATTGTGAGAAAACAAGTGGATAAAAGTGATTTGAGTAAAAGATTAAAGAATGGAACTGAAATTGTTGTTCCAACAGATCCAAATACTGAAGCTATACAGAAAGATGGAAAACCTATAAAGCCTCCAAAAATGGATATAGTTGATGATACAACAAAAAGAACAATTCAGAAAAAAATGTTGACTTCTTCAAAAATAGGAATGTATATAGATACTTCCTCAAAAAATTATACAAAACCTCTTGAAGGTTTAGGTAATTTAGGAAGATTGAAGACAGCTGATTTAATAATAGGTAATGAAGCAACTCAAAATACAACAAAGAAATATATTACTATAACAGATAAGAAGATATTAGAACCTTATAGTGAAATGATTAAAAGAAATACTCAAATTTCTGAATGGCATGTATATTCTAATTCGTTAACATGGTATGCATCATTGGATAAAACAGGAAGCAAGTTGAATGCTCTTTATTTAGCAAAAGAAAGTTATACTGCTTGGGCTGGAAAAGTGCCTTGGCCTGTTGATAAAAAAGATACATATAATTTTACAGATGGATTAGAACAAAGATATGGTGTTGAAGATATTGGAACAAGAGAAAATGCAGTATTCCAAAAATTGAATGGTATTGGAAAAAATGAAGAAATCTTATTGTATCAAGCCTTTGATGAAATGATGGGACACCAATATGCAAATGTTCAACAAAGAATAAATGCAACAGGAGAAATTCTTTCTCAAGAATTTGACTATTTAAGAAGTGAATGGCAAACAGTATCTAAAGATTCAAATAAAGTAAAAGTATTTGGAACTAATGGAGAATATAAGACAGATACAGCTGGAGTAATAGATTATAAATATCATGCTTATGGTGTAGCTTATGTACATGAAAATGAAGATATCAAACTTGGAAGAGGAACTGGATGGTATACAGGTATAGTTCATAATACATTTAAGTTTAAAGATATAGGAAATTCAAAAGAACAAATGTTACAAGCAAAAGTAGGATTATTAAAATCAGTACCATTTGATGATAATAATAGCTTGAATTGGACAATATCAGGAGATATCTTTGTAGGACATAATACAATGCATAGAAAATTCTTAGTAGTAGATGAAATATTTAATGCAAAATCTAAATACTATACTTATGGAATAGGAGTGAAGAATGAAATAGGAAAAGAATTTAGATTAAGTGAAGGGTTTATATTAAGACCATATGCAGCATTAAAACTAGAATATGGAAGAGTAAGTAAGATAAGAGAAAAATCAGGAGAAATTAAGTTAGAAGTAAAACAAAATCATTACTTCTCAGTAAAACCAGAAATAGGAGCAGAATTAGGATTTAAACACTACTTTGGAATGAAAGCATTAAGAACAACATTAGGAGTAGCTTATGAAAATGAGCTAGGAAGAATTGCTAATGGAAAGAATAAAGCAAGAGTAGCAGATACAACAGCTGATTGGTACAATCTAAGAGGAGAAAAAGAAGATAGAAAAGGAAATATAAAAACAGACTTTACTATTGGATTGGATAACCAAAGAATAGGAGTAACTGGAAATATAGGTTATGATACAAAAGGACATAATGTTAGAGGTGGAGTAGGACTAAGAGTTATATTCTAATTCTAAAAATCAAAACTATAAAAGCTGATTGGAGTGAAAACTTCAGGTTATTTGTCAAATAGTATTGATAAAAAAGTTTAGACTTACAATTAACATAATTAAGAGAATTTTTTTGAGAATAAAAATCTTAAAAAGATTCTCTTTTTTGATACTATTTCAAAAAGAGGAGATATGATAAAAAAAATAAATTTTGTTCAATTGAAATTAGATCTTAGTACAAATTTTAGAATTAAATTAAGAGGAAAGTTTAGAGCAGAAAAATATGAAAATGAGATGAATGAAATATATCATAAATTAGTAGATTTACGAAATATGTATGGGATAGTATTAGACAATATTTCTACTGAAATTATTGAATTAATAAAAGTTGAAGAGTTAAATGAAAGAGAGAGAAAAGTAATTTCTATTCGTAAATCAGAAAATAAAATTAATAAAGAAGCAAAAGAGAAATTTTTAGACATTTTTAAAAAATATAAAGAAGAAGAATTTTTAAAAGAAAACTTAAATAGGATAAAAATTGAAAATGAAGTAGAGTATGGAAGATTTTCTAGGAATAAAAAAACTATCACTTTTTCAAAATTGGCAAGTGTATTTTGAAGAAAATAAAGAAAAGATAAGACAACAAGAAAAAATTACTGATAATATCTTTAATAAATTAAATAGTAGAGCAGGTTTAATTCCATATTTTAATATAATCTTAGATGATTCAAAAATTAAAGAAGAAAATGGGAGAATATACTTAGGAATTTCATTGAACTTTCAAAAATAGAAAATTGTTTTAGAATTACAAAGACAGATTTAGAAAGTAGACCAGTATATGTGCACAAAGAAACAAGGATTCAAGGACATTTTTTAACATGTTTTTTAGCACTAATGCATTTACAACTTCTTCAAAATCGGATAAATTGGCAACTAAGTACAGAGAAATTAATAACAGCAATGAACAGTGCAAAAGCAACAAAGATAAAAGATGGCTATTACAGGTTACAAGAAAATGATGAGATGAAAGAATTGAATAAATTATTAGGAATAGATTGGAAAAATGGAATAGTAAAATTAGAAGAATTAAATAATTATGGAAAGCATTCGTACACAACAGAAAAAATAGGCAAAAAAGAAGTGTGAAGTCCTCAATTAATGAGACTTTACACTCTTATATTAATTTTTGAACTGATAAACTCGAGAATTTATATATTCCAAAAAACGGAATATATGTTATAATATCAGTAACTAATAATAGAGGTCAAAAAATTATTGCTAAAAGGTTGTGATAATAATGATTATAATGAATCTTGAAATTGATAACTTCTTTTGTTTTAAAGATTTTTCTATAAATTTTTCATATAAGAGAAAGTTAAATAAATCAACAATACCTTATGAATATTTAGAGGATTACCCTAATTTCAGATTTAAAAAATTAAATATTTTAATGGGAAGTAATGCTTCTGGGAAAACAGTATTTGGAAAAATGTTAAGGGCAATATCTAATTTTATTGAGTATAGAAATCCACTTTATTTAATAGAAGCAGTAAATTTTCTTGATAAGAAAGCTAATTTCAAGCTGGACTTTGTTTCTTCTAATTTTGAAAAAAAGAAAGTTTTATCACAACTAGAAGTAACTATTTTTAAAAATACAATAGAAAGAATTGAATATAATGAAACTATTTTAGAGAAAAAAGACTCTTATAAAAAAACATTGGAAAGGTTATTAAATAATGAGAACAAAGTAATTTTATTCAATAAAAAAGAAAAAGTTATAACAGATAAAATGAATGAACTTTTAGAAAAAATTTCATCTTTAAATTTTTATTTTTGTTTTCCAGATGAAAATACAGAAGAAAAATATAATTTAAAGGTGTTAGAAGATATTTTAAAAACATTTGACACATCTATAATTAAGGTTGAAAAAGTTAAAAATGTTAATAATAGATTTTTGGTATACTTTACTCATGGGAAGAACCTATTAATACAAAATGGTAAGCCAGCTATTGAAAAAGACATGCTTTCAAGTGGAACAAAAGAGGGGATAAAAATAGCAGGAGTTATTTCATCTATTTTAGAAAATAAAAATACATTATTCTATATAGATGAACAATTTGTACATGTACATCCTGAAATTGAAAAAACAATAATAAGTGTAATTATAGATTTAATAGGAAAAGAATCACAAGTATTTTTTACAACTCATAACTTAGAAATATTAGATATGAATTTACCAATTCATTCATTTGTTTTTTTACATAGAGATAAATATATAACAGAAGTTATATATCCAGAAAAGATATTGGTAAATAAAAACGATAGAGGTTTAAAAAACTTAGCCGAAAATAATCTTTTTAACACAATACCTGATGTAAGTTTGTTAGAAACAATAAGTGAGGAATAGTTATGGTAAATAATAAATATTTTTGTTATTTTGTTGAAGGAGATAATGAAAAAAAGATAGTAAATGAGTTAAAGGGAAAATATTTAGAAAGTGGAGTTATTAATAAATTTATTATACAACCATTAAAATTAGCCAATAATAGTTATATTATAAGAATAAATATATGAAAAAGGGGAAAATTATCTCCCCCTTTTTATATTATCTACTCAATTTCTTAATAGCCTTCATTACTTCTCTATTTTTAATGGCAACAGAGCAAGTGCTCATAAATTTTTCAAAATCATCATCATTTAAACTTAATTCATCTTTAATATATTCTTCAAGTTTTTTAATTTCTTGTGGGAATAAGATAGGTCTTGTTGACAAATTTATTTCTTCAACAGTTTTATCACCATTAAAGAAAGCTAAAATTTTTTTCCAATTATCAATGGGGTCTAGCTTTCTAAGTAGCATTATAGTTTTATAATCAAGACTTGGCATTTCATTATAACCTTTTCTCTTTAAAAAACTTAAAGTTTCATCATCAGTTTTAGTGAATAGTAAAAGTTCCCCAGCTTTTCTCATATTCATAATTTTAGGCATTCTTTTAACTCTATTATTTGTTTTTAGATATCTTGATAAAGGTACAAGTTTTACTTCTGAATAAAATTCCATTGCAAATTCATTGAAAGTCATTCCTTCCATTATTTGATTATCTTCAATTAAGTCAATCATTTTATTAATTTTTTCAAAATTAAGCATCGTTCTTCCCTCCTTACAAAGGTATTACTCACTAGAATACTTTTCTAAGATTTTTTTCCACATTCCATTACTTTTCATAATATACTCTAAAAGTTCTCTTACAGCTCCATCTCCTCCATTTTTAGAAGAAACAAAATTAGAGATTTCTAATACTTCCTGTACAGAATCTTTAGGACAAGCAGATAAACCCACATTTTTCATAACACCTAAATCATTCAAATCATCTCCCATATAGGCTGTGTTCTCAAAAGTTATGTTCAATTCCTTTAATAAATTTTTTAAATCTTGTGTTTTATTTTTAGAACCTTGAATAACATATTTTATCCCAAGCTCCTTAGCTCTTCTTTCTACAATATTAGATTTTTTTCCTGTTAGTATAACAACTTCTCCCCCAAGCTTTAACCAATTTACAAGAGCAAAACCATCTTTTACATTAAAAGCTTTGAAAGAATTATCTTTATCATCAATATATATTTTTCCATTAGTTAAAGTTCCATCAACATCAAGAACTAAAATTTTTATATCTTTCATAAATCTTCCTTATTTTTTTAATAAATTCTTATATTCCTCAAGAGATATTTTATTTTTACCAGAGGGAACTACTATTTTTTTCAAATTATTTGTTCCACTAAAACTTAACTTAGAACCTAATGAATTTATATGAGTAATGCAAATAGCCAAAGCATCAGCTGCATCATCAGGTTTAGGTATTTCAGAAAGTCCTAAAAATTTTTGTACCATCTGTTGGACCTGCTTTTTTTCAGCTTTACCATAACCTGTAATCCCAATTTTAACTTGAAGTGGGGTGTAGCTTGACATAGGAATATTATTTTGCTTTCCTGCCAATAAAATAACACCTCTTGCCTGTGCAACAGAAATTACGGTCTTATTATTTTTAAAATAAAATAAATCCTCTATTGCCATAAATTCAGGCTTATATTTCTTTAAAATTTTATCTATCTCATTATATACAATTTCTAATCTTTCTTCTGTGCTCAAATCTTTTGAAGTGAGTACAACACCATAGTCAACTATTGAATATTTATTTTTATCATAATCTATAATTCCATATCCAACTATTGCTGTACCTGGATCTATTCCTATAACACGCATTATACATCCTTTACATATTCAACATTTTTAATTGATGAAAGTGAAACAACAACATCAGAAATATTATTTCTTCCTTTTATATTCACTGTAAAAGTTACTGTACCTTCATCTTGATATTTATCTATTTCAGAAATTTTTATAGATTTTTGCCTAAAAACTTCATAGGCTTCTATAAGCCCATTTGAAAAATCATCTGTATCAAAAAACTTAACTTCAAATTTTACAAGTCTTGATTTTTTTACAAGTCTTGATTCTAATTTCTTCAAAGTAGCCATAATAATAATCATAAATACTATTGCAACAATAGCAATATTATAGAATCCCCAACCAATTCCTAAACCAACACAAGCAGTTGCCCAAATGCCAGCAGCAGTTGTTAACCCTCCAATAGTTTCACCTTTTTCTTTCATTATACTACCTGCACCTAAGAAACCAACACCACTTATTACTTGAGCTCCAAGTCTTCCTAAGTCACTTTTTAGAACAGAGGCAACAGCAGTTCCTTCAGTTCTAGCTAAATCAAGAATATTTAATCTTAATTGGTCTTGCACCATAGATACAATAGCTGCTCCAAAACACACTAAAATATGTGTCCTAAATCCAGCAGGACGATTATTTTTTTCTCTTTCATAGCCAACAATTCCACCAAGAATAATAGCTAAAAATAATCTAAAAAAAACAACTTCAACTGTTAATTCATTAGTAAATTTTAAATTTAAAAAATTATCAATCATTTCTAGTATATTAGGCATATCAAAAACTTATATGGGAAAAATCCCATAACTCCTTTCATTAATGTAATATTATTCTGTAAAATGTTAAATAAAAATACTTTCCATATTATAATAAGAAATCCAAATAATTTCAATAATTATTTTCTATCCCAATTAGCTTGTTTCATCAAAATATAGGTTAAAACTCTTTTAGGTAACTTTGTTATTATTGAAATTAAAATTTTCATACTTAATGGATATATTATTTTTTCCTTTTTTTCTTCAATAGCTTTTATTATTATATTTGTGGATTCTTCCTCAGAAAGTACAGTAGGCTTTTTTGATATGTCTTCTTCACTTAATGATTTTAATTTGTCAGTAGCTATATATCCAGGTACTATTGTAGTTATATTTATATTATAATCTCTAAAAAATGCTCTATATGTTTCACAAACTCCCATTATTGTCATCTTAGTTCTTGCATAGACAGAGGCTTTTGGATAGTCAAGCAAACCTGCAACAGATGATACTATTGCAATATGTCCTCTATTATTTTTAAACATCATATCTCTCACTGCTTCAAAAGTATTTAAAACTCCTGTTAAATTTGTATCTATCATAGTATAAGCTTCTTTATCAGTTAATTTTGTTGTTCTGTTATTAGTGTATATTCCAGCCGAATTTATGATTAAATCCAAATTTCCCTTAGAAAAATCATCTATGGCAGATTTAAGCTCATTTTTATCTCTAACATCAACCTTATATATTTTTATATCATCACTATTATCCTTAAGCTTCTTTAATTTTTCCTCATTAGTTCCACAGATAGCTACTTCATTTCCTAAGCTAGCATATCTTTTTGCAAGAGATAAACCTATCCCTGAACTTCCCCCAACTATAAAAATTTTCATTAAATCTTCCTTTCAATATTAATCTTATTTGTCTTAT
>ERZ772942.825-NODE-825-length-13138-cov-16.071390_pt1 | contig 13138 bp, 10 predicted proteins | sample MGYA00511135_ERZ772942 | MGnify/ENA primary metagenome ERZ772942 (study PRJEB29015, sample SAMEA2738099) | human oral metagenome | biome: human oral; feature: human-associated habitat; material: saliva | place: China | collected 2265 ... | reverse complement strand
CCTTGACGATGGCCTCGTAGACCTTGACACGGCCGTTGACGTCGTCGGACTTGACGGTGAGGAGCTCCTGGAGAGCGTGGGCGGCGCCGTACGCCTCCATGGCCCACACCTCCATCTCGCCGAAGCGCTGACCACCGAACTGGGCCTTACCACCCAGCGGCTGCTGGGTAATCATGGAGTACGGACCCGTGGAGCGGGCGTGGATCTTGTCGTCCACGAGGTGGTGGAGCTTGAGGATGTACATGTAGCCCACCGAGATGGGGTACGGGAAGGGCTCGCCGGAGCGGCCGTCGAACAGGCGGGCCTTGCCGTTGGGCTCGACCAGCTGCAGGCCGTCGGAGGTCGGCAGCGTGGAGCCCAGCAGCCCCATGAGCTCGTTGTCCCGCACACCGTCGAAGACGGGCGTGGCCACGGGCGTGCGGGGCTCGGCCTTGATGCCGTTCTCGGGCAGGTTGGCGGTCCAGGCCTCGCCGGCCTCGCGGGCGGCGGTGGCGTCCCAGCCGCGGGAGGCGACCCATCCCAGGTGCAGCTCGAGGACCTGTCCGACGTTCATACGGCTGGGCACGCCCAGCGGGTTGAGGATGACGTCGACCGGGGTGCCGTCGGCCAGGAAGGGCATGTCCTCCACGGGCAGGATCTTGGAGATGACGCCCTTGTTGCCGTGACGGCCGGAGAGCTTGTCACCGACGGTGATCTTGCGGCGCTGGGCGATGTAGACGCGCACCATGCGGTTGACGCCCGCGGGCAGCTCGGCGTCGTCGGAGGCGGCGTCGATCTCGCGCACGCCGGTGACGATGCCGTACTCGCCGTGGGGCACGCGCAGGGAGGTGTCGCGCACCTCGCGGGCCTTCTCACCGAAGATGGCGCGCAGGAGGCGCTCCTCGCTGGTCAGCTCGGTCTCACCCTTGGGGGTCACCTTGCCCACGAGGATGTCGCCGCTGCGGACCTCGGCGCCGATGCGGATGATGCCGCGCTCGTCGAGGTTGGCCAGGGTCTCCTCGCTGACGTTGGGGATGTCGCGGGTGATCTCCTCGGCGCCCAGCTTGGTGTCGCGGGCGTCGACCTCGTGCTCCTCGATGTGGATCGAGGTGAGCATGTCCTCGGCGACCACGCGCTGGGAGATGATGATGGCGTCCTCGTAGTTGAGGCCCTCCCAGGTCATGAAGGCGACCAGGAGGTTCTGGCCCAGGGCCAGGTCGCCCTCGTTGGTGGCGGGGCCGTCGGCCAGGACCGTGCCGACCTCGACGCGCTCGCCCTCGGTGGCCACGACCCGCTGGTTGTAGCAGTTGCCCTGGTTGGAGCGGCGGAACTTGGCGACCTTGTAGACGTTCTCGGTGCCGTCGTCGTTGGCCACGCGCACGAAGTCCGCGCAGACCTCGGTGACGACACCGGCCTTGTCGGCCACGAGGACGTCACCGGCGTCGACGGCGGTGCGCCGCTCCATGCCCGTGCCCACCAGCGGGGCGTCGGGGCGGATGAGCGGCACGGCCTGGCGCTGCATGTTGGCGCCCATGAGGGCGCGGTTGGCGTCGTCGTGCTCGAGGAAGGGGATGAGGGAGGTACCCACCGACACCATCTGGCGCGGGGAGACGTCCATGAGGTCCACCTGCGAGGAGGGCACGAGGGCCGGCTCACCGCCGGTGACGCGGCACAGGACGTGGTCCTCGGCGAAGTGGCCGTCCTCGGTGAGGGTGACGTTGGCCTGGGCGATGACGTGGCGGTCCTCGTCGTCGGCCGTCAGGTAGTGGGTCTCGTCGGTGACCTGGCCGTCGACGACGACGCGGTAGGGGGTCTCGACGAAGCCGAAGGGGTTGATGCGCCCGAAGGTCGCCAGCGAGCCGATGAGGCCGATGTTGGGGCCCTCGGGGGACTCGATGGGGCACATGCGCCCGTAGTGCGAGGTGTGGACGTCGCGGACCTCCATGGAGGCGCGCTCACGGGACAGACCGCCGGGGCCCAGGGCGCTCAGGCGGCGCTTGTGGGTCAGGCCCGCCAGCGGGTTGTTCTGGTCCATGAACTGGCTGAGCTGGGAGGTGCCGAAGAACTCCTTGATCGCGGCCGTCACCGGCCGGATGTTGATGAGGGTGTTCGGCGTGATGGCCTCGACGTCCTGGGTGGTCATGCGCTCGCGCACCTGACGCTCCATGCGGCTCATACCGGTGCGCACCTGCGCCTGGATGAGCTCGCCCACCGCGCGGATGCGGCGGTTGCCCAGGTGGTCGATGTCGTCGTACTCGACGGCGATCTCGGTGATCTCGCCGTCGCGCACGCCCTCGACGGTCTCGGCGCCGGCGTGCAGGGCCAGCAGGTAGCGCAGGGCCGCGACGATGTCCTCGATGCGCAGGGTGGACTCGGTCAGGTCCGAGGCCAGGCCCAGCTTCTTGTTGATCTTGTAGCGGCCGACCTTGGCCAGGTCGTAGCGCTTGGGGTTGAAGTAGAAGTTCTCCAGCAGGGTGCGCCCGGCCTCGACGCTCGGCGGCTCACCGGGGCGGATCTTCTTGTAGATGTCCAGGAGCGCCTCGTCCTGGGTGGTGATCTTGCGGTCCTCGTCCAGGGCGGAGGTCAGGGCCGGGAAGTCGGCGAACTCCTTGCGGATCTCCGACTCGTCCATGCCCAGGGCCAGCAGGAAGACGGTGACGTCCTGCTTGCGCTTGCGGTCGATGCGCACCGCGACACGGTCCGACTTGTCGATCTCGAACTCGAGCCAGGCGCCGCGCGAGGGGATGAACTTGACGTTGTAGACGTACTTGTCCGTGGCCTTCTCGGTGGTGCGCTCGAAGTACACGCCCGGCGAGCGCACGAGCTGGGAGACGACGACGCGCTCGGAGCCGTTGACGATGAAGGTGCCCTTGTCGGTCATGAGCGGGAAGTCGCCCATGAAGACCGTCTGGGACTTGATCTCACCGGTGGAGAAGTTCTCGAAGTCCGCCACCACGTAGAGGGGGGCGGAGTAGGTGAGGTCCTTCTCCTGGCACTCCTCGGCCGTGTACTTCGGCTCCTCGAAGCGGTGGTCGTGGAAGGACAGGGCCATGGTCTCGCCGAAGTCCTCGATCGGGGAGATCTCGTCGAAGATCTCCTCCAGACCGGAGGTCTCGGGCAGGGAGCCCGGGTGCGCCTTGTTGGCGGCGGTCATCCGCTCGCGCCACCTCTCGTTACCGACGAGCCAGTCGAAGCTCTCGGTCTGGAGGGCGAGCAGATTCGGAGCCTGCATGGGCTCAGCGATCTTGGCAAAGTTGATACGACGCGACGCGGTACGAGCGGCGATGTCAGCAGCAGTGGGTGCGGAGGTGCGCGAGGCAGCCAAAGGGGGATCCTTCCCTCAGATCGGGGATCACACAACGCGCACCGCGAGCAAAGGGTTGAGTAAAATCTGCGGTGTCGGGCTCGCGCCCGCCAGGGATCCGGCCGGGCCGAGGCCCGCGCGGAGGGCAGATACTCCTCGCGCCAATACACACAATGCACGCAAAGCGCTAGCGTACACGGCCGACGTCAAGGACTCCACGCCGATTCCCACCTCGTCCTTGCGATTCCCACCACAGTCGCGCATACTGCCCCGCCCGCGCCCTCCGCGTGACCTGAATCCCTCAGCACGATCGGTTCTCGGAGCAGCTGGACCGGTTCGCGCCAGGCCGCTGCAGCCCCTCCGCACCTCCCGGCCGCCCCCGTTCTCACAGCCGACGCCGCTAACGCCGCCGAGAACGTACTTTCCGTTCGGCGACTGCGTTCTCCCGCAGACCGCTGGGGGCGGACATCAGTCATCTGCAGGACATCGCAGTCCTCGCGGCACAAGTACGTTCCCGATCTCCTCGATCCCCGCCGAAACGGACAGCGAGCAGAATCCATCTCGACGTCGTCGGGCCGTAGCGAAGCCGACCACAGGGGCACGATGAAGCGCCAACGAGGGCTTCACTCCCACTACCCCTCCACCAGGAATCCGCAGCCTCCCACCGCTCCGGGATCCACAGCAGGGTCTTTCTTCGGCGAGACGCCGCCGGATCCACAACCTCAGGGGCCTGCGCTCGTCACGACTGTGCCCCCTGAGGAGACTCAGCGCATGAGCCCCATCGCAGCCTCCGCCAGTCGCCCCGTTTCCGTCTGCCCGGTCCCTGCACACCTTCGACCAACCATCATCTACTCGGGCCGCCGCAAGCGCTTCACTGCGTCGCGCAATCCCGGTCTGCTGCGACTCATGTCGGGCGCCTACCTATGCCCCGCCCCAGGCCGACAACGCTGGGAGCAGCGGTTCATGGTCTCCCTGGCGCGAGCGATCGCTGCACAACAACTCCTACCGTCCGCTACCTGCCTGTCTCACACGTCGGCCGCTCTGGTTCAGGGGCTGGCTATGTGGACGCGAGAGCCGGACGTCTACCTCGCCGTCTCCGGTCACCCCCGTCTCACCACGACAACACTGCCCGCGTTCCGATACCCGGCTTCGGGAGTGCCCGTTCCCACCGAGTCGGCACCCTCGGAGACCAACCCGATCCGTCTGCACCGTCGTCAGCTTCAGCTGCGGGACGAGGAGATCGAGGTGGTCGGGGGCGTTCCCGTCACGTCGGTACTGCGCACCGCCTTCGACTGCGCCTGCGACGAGCCCCCACATAACGCGCTCTCCATCGCCGACGCGGCCTTGAACCGACACTGCCGACCTGATCCATGGCACCGCGACGCCTGCGCCACACGGCTGTGCTCGGCTCACGCCTGCTGGGACACGCTCATCGCACGCCATCGGGGGAGGCGAGGAATAGCGCAGGCACGTGCGGTACTAGCCGCTGCGAGCCCATGGGCGGTCTCGCCTGGAGAGAGCGTGCTGCGGTGGATGACACTCGTGGTGGGATTGCCCAACGCCATTGCCCAGTACCCGGTGCCGGGGTTGTCGAAGGACCGGTTCCTGGACCTGGGCTGGCCCGAGCACCATGTCGTCGCAGAGTTCGACGGCCAGACCAAGTACCGCACCGAGGAGGACGTCTTCCTCGAGAAACTCCGTCAGGACGAGCTCGAGGCGCTGGGGTGGAGGTTCTTCCGGGCGACGTGGTCGTCGCTCGGGGATATGCGCGCCCAGGCCGACCGGCTGCTCTCGAAATTCCCGCTGGAGGTGGTCTCCCGTCTCTCGCCGGCGGCTGAGCTTCAGGGCAACGGGTTATGGGGCGAGCGGCCACCAGGAGTGCTCGTCCCATGAGGTCGCGGTTCCGAAGCATCCTTCACGGTTCGTCGACCGCACGCGCCGGCGTCGAGAACGTACTTTCCGTTCGGCGACTGCGTTCTCCCGCAGACCACTGGGGGCGGACATCAGTCATCTGCGGGACATCGCAGTTCTCGCAGAGAAAGTACGTTCCCGATCTCGTCCAGCCCCGCCGGCATCGGTACCAGCCGACCTCCGACCCGACGGCGCTCCACCAGCCTGAGCCCGACGACGTCGACGCAGGCCGACACCGCAGCGCCCCGGCACACGACCGGGTCCCGCCCACCTGGTGGTGGACGGGACCCGGTGACGCTGGACCTCCCCAGCCTTCGGCGACCCTCAGGCCGCTTCAGGCAGCGGGGAGAAGCTCACTTGAGGGTGACGGTGGCGCCGGCGCCCTCGAGCTGCTCCTTGGCCTTCTCGGCGGCCTCCTTGTTGGCGCCCTCGAGGACGGGCTTGGGAGCGCCGTCGACGAGCTCCTTGGCCTCCTTCAGGCCGAGGGAGGTCAGGGCGCGCACCTCCTTGATGACCTGGATCTTCTTGTCGCCGGCGGCCTCGAGAATGACGTCGAACTCGTCCTTCTCCTCGGCAGCGGCGTCGCCACCGGCAGCGCCGGGGGCGGCGGCAACGGCCACGGCGGCCGGAGCGGCGGCGGTAACGTCGAAGGTCTCCTCGAAGGCCTTGACGAACTCGGACAGCTCGATGAGGGTGAGCTCCTTGAACTGCTCGATGAGCTCTTCGGTGGTCAGCTTCGCCATGATGGGCGTTCCTTCCTTATCAGGTTCCTGCGCGCGCAGGGTTGGTGGATGACGCGTGCGGCCTCAGGCCGCGGTCTCCTGCTTCTCGCGCAGGGCGTCGACGGTGCGCACGGCCTTGGAGGCCGGTGCGGCGAAGAGGTACGCAGCCTTGGACAGGGACGCCTTGACGGCGCCCGCGGTCTTGGCGAGCAGCACCTCGCGGGACTCGAGAGAGGCAAGCTTGTCAACGCCGTCGGCGGACAGCACGGCGCCGTCCATGACACCGCCCTTGATGACGAGCTGCTGGTTGTCCTTGGCGAAGTCACGCAGAGCCTTGGCGGCCTCGACCGGCTCACCGGTGACGAACGTCAGGGCGGAGGGGCCCGTGAGGTCGTCGGCGAAGCCCTCGAGCCCGACCTGGCGGGCAGCGATCGCAGCAAGCGTGTTCTTCACCACGGTGTACTCGGCGTTACCGGCGAGGGAACGACGCAGCTCCTTGAGCTGGGCGACGCTCAGTCCCCGGTACTCAGTCAGCAGGACCGCGTCAGCCTGGCGGAACTTGTCCGCCAGTGCAGCAACGGCTGCTTCCTTGTCAGGCCGTGCCATGGGCCCTCCTTCCGTGGTATGCCGCAGGGCCCACCACTGGAAAAGCCCCGCGCCGGTGGGCACGGGGCTCGCTTTCGGGCACGCCCGAAAGAGGTCACGTTCTCACCTGCGCCGGCTCCACCTTCAGTGGACTTGGTCCCGCCGAAGCGGGAGACCTGCGGTCTTTGGCAAAGAGCACCATACCCGGCGGCAGACCCTCTCGCGCAAGGCAGGAGACCGTGGAACCGGTCACTGAGGACTCTCCCGTCACTGAAGCGGCGGCAGGTCCGACGACGAGTCACGGGGGCACCACAACCAGTGCCCGATCGGCGGCCTCGGGCGGGTCAGACCCCGAGGCTCTCGGCCAGCGCGTCTCGCTCCGTGACGTCGTACCAGAGCAGGTCGGCCTCAGCCGCACGCTCGAAGGCGTCCTCGTCGCCGAGCCGGGCGGAGCGGACGTCGGCCTCCGCCTCCGCCTCGTCCACGAGCAGGGCAGCGACGTCGTCCCAGGGGATATCTGCAGCGATCTCGACCGTTCCGGGCAGGACATCTCTTTCGACGGCGAGCTCGCGCACGTGTTCACCGTCGACATCGGCGGCGATGACGACACGGCGGTCGGCCAGCCCCTCGGCCTCGGGCTCGGCCAGCAGCACAAGGGAGGCGTCGGCGGCGCACAACGAGGCGGAGACCTCCAGCCCCTCCTCATCCTCCTCGGGCAGCGCGCGGGCGAGCGCCGGCGTGGCGGCGTGAGCCAGCAGCGGTCCCGTGGACGAGCCGAGGGCGGCCGCACGCAGGTGGGCAGCGGTGGCGGGAAGGTAGATGCGCATGGCCCCAGTCTGCCTCACCAACCGTGCCCGGAAGACCAGAGCCGCACGATTCATGTACCTCACCGAGCAGCTGCAGCCACGCCGTCAGCCGCGCTCACCAAAGGGCGCGGGCCCTGCTCCGGGCCAAGGAGTCGGTCCGTCCCGCATCGCCTGCGGCGGGCTCGGCGGCTGAACCGGGGGCGGAGTCGATGGGGGCACGGCCGTCTGGGACCGCCGTGTTGAATACGCGGGCCTCTCCGGAGCCCTCGACTCAGCCCCGGAGGTCACCGCCCTGTCCCCTTTCCGACGCCGCCCCCGCTGGGCGCGCACGCCCCTGCGGCTCCTGCCGCCGGCGGCCGTCGCCCGCCCAGCGGAGCCGGTTGTCCTGCGCTGCTCTCTGCCGCGTCTCTTCAGGCGCTTAAGGCGCCGTAGCAGCGGCCGACTCGAGGAACGGGCCTTGCGGACCGCAGCGGTCTGCGGGTCGATCCGGTCGACCAGCGCGCTCATGGCCTTGCCCAGCGCGCTTGCGGGCGCCCCCTCCATGATGCTGCGCCCCTGAAGCAGGCAGGCATCGGCCGTCGCCGGGTCGTCGGGCAGCAGCACGATGTCCTCCAGCCCGCCGAAGCGAGACAGGGCCTCACGCAGTGCCTGCTGGGGAGAGGGGCCGGCAGCCGACGTCCGTACCCGGTTGACGACGACCTCGATCCGGCCGGCGGGCGTCACCGAGGAGCCCACCTCATCCAGGAGCTGAAGCAGGCGGCGCACCCCGACCGGGTCCGCCCCACCCACGACCAGGACGACGTCGGCATGGGACACCAGGTCGGCGGTCACCGCCCCGCGTCCGGGCTCAAGGGTGAAGTCGTCGATGTCGTTGTCAATGGCGCCGCCGGCGACGTCGACGACGGTCCAGGCCGCGGCACGACGGCACTGCAGCCAGACCTCGGTCATGGCGGCCGGCGGCAACTCGCGCCAGCGACCGGCCCGGCCCAGACCTCCCAGGAGGGACAGCCCGCCTTCCACCGGAGCCAGTACCCGCTGAAAGCTCTCGGCGTCGAGGCGGCCATGAGTGGCCAGGCGAGCGGCCCCGGCCAGGGCCGAGGAGTCCTCAGGCATGCCGAGGATCTGAACCAGGCTGGGCGCCTCGACGTCGGCGTCCACGAGGATCGCCCCACCGGATCCGGCCAGGCCGTGGGCGAGGGATGCGGCCACGGTCGAGCGTCCGGGGGCGCCGTGAGGTCCCCACACCAGGACGATCCGTCCCTGACCAGCGGCATCAGCCGCACTCTCGGTCGCCGGTTCTCGGCTCTCCTGCTGCTCACAGTCCGCAAGCCCAGAGGGATCGTTGCCGGGCAGTGCCGGCTGCGGTGGTACCGGCGGCTTCCCGTCAGCGTCCGGACCCGTCGACTGACGCCACAGCTCTTCGAGCCAGGCGGTCTCCTGAGCGGCGCCGCCCGAGCCGGCCGAGGCAGGTGTCGCGGCACTCAGCCAGTCGTCGCTCGTCGCCGCCGGCCCGACCGGCGTCTCCGGCACGACGGCGCCGAGCGCGCCGGGGGCGGGGGCGGGCCCCGCGGTGGAGGGCCCGGACGCACCGACATCGGTCAGGCTGCGACGCACGAGGTCCTGCACCGTGGAGCAGATGCGGCTGGGGGCGGTGTCGCGTCTCAGAATCGGCCATCCCGCACTGCGCCAGCGCTCCTCCTCACGGGCCTCCACCAGGAGCAGCCCACTGAGGCCGGCACGAGTGAGCCGGTCCAGGACGGTGCGGTCGATCTCATCGAAGCCGGTATCCAGCAGGGCGAAGGACGCCAGTCCGGCCATGCCAGCCGAGAGCAGCTCAGGCAGGTCGGCGCATCTGCGAACGATGCACAGCCCGCTTCCCGGCTGGCTCAGCACACGCAGGATGTCGGCGTCGTCACCGCTGAGGGCCAGGAGGATCCCTGCGCCCGGGGCGCTCACGACGGCTTCTCCGACTTCTCCGCAGGCGCCTCCTGTCCGGTGGGAACCAGGACCAGCGACCCCTCCTGCCCGACGGCGCTGAGGACGGCGGCGAGGGACTCCTCGGGAACCTTCACCTCCACCCCCGTGCTCGGTCCGGAGATCAGTCCCTTGCTGGCCTCTCCGACTGAGCCGATGACCAGCCCCGTGGCCACGCGGCGGGCTCCGCTGTCCTCGGTCGACGCCTGCCCGCTGCGACCGTTCTGCCCGGGCTCTGCAGTCGCAGGCGCCTGAACCGAGGACCTGCCGGCGACGCCGTCCTTGGGCACGAGCCACAGATCGACATAGTCGCCGACCTTCGTCGAGGCCGGCAGGCTGGATGCGACGTTGAGGACGACCGGGCGCAGCGCTCGCTCCTGACCGCTGTCCACGGCTGCGGTCGCCAACAGCTCTCCCTTGCTCATGGAGCGGGTGGCCACCGCGCCGTCGGGCAGATGCCCGACCTCAACGTAGGCGTCAGTACCGGGATGGGCCTCGACCACCGTGAGAACACCGTCGGCGGTCAGGTCGGCTCCGGGGGCGACGTCCTGGGAGAGCACGTAGACGCGGGTGGTGTCCGCGGCAGCATCGACGGCCCATGCCCCCAGGGCCACGGCAGAGGCGACCAGGACCACTCCCCCGGCCATTCGCGGGTCCCTCCAGGCTGGACGGCGCCATCGCCCACTACGACGGCGTTCAGGTACTGCTCGGGAGTGCGCACTGCGAGACGACGACACGGAAATCCTCCTTGATCACCAGTAATCATCGTCGAGGCGGGATAGTGCCGCAAGGTTATCCACAGAGTTCTTTGAGAATTGTGGATAGGGACAAGCAGTGGGATCATCGTTCTATGAGTACACGATTCCTCACCATCGCCGACGTCTCCGAGCAGCTCCAGCTCTCCAGCCAGGCAGTGCGCGCCCTCATCCGCTCCGGCGATCTTCCAGCCATCCAGGTCGGCGCCCGTAAGCTGTGGCGCATCGAGGACCAGGCCCTCGAGGACTACATTCAGCGCCAGCTCGCCTCGACCCGGGCCATGGTGGCCGCCGGCTGGGGCGAGGATGAAGAAGTCTGAGCCGTCCGGCCAACCACCCCCTCTCCTCACGAGACCCCGACACGTCCCTCGAGCACAGACCCTCCACGTCACAACAGAGGTCAGCGGCTGCGCAGCACCTCGATCGCCGCGGTCATGACGCTGACGACTCCCACCACCCCCGCACCGGCCGCCCGGCGCACGCATCCCCTCCCCTCAGAGTCGAGGGCGATATCGACATGATCCGCTCCCACCCGGATCAACCTCCCCACTACCTCTCCGGCTCCCGCAATCAGGCGCACCCGCACTCCCCGTCGAGCGACCTCCCGCAGCAACGCCCCCAGCGTGGGACGCCGTCGACCATCTCGGGGCGCCGGACCTGCAAGCGTCGCCACCGTTGTCACCGCGGCCAGTGGGACGATCGCCTGCAGCCCCTCCCCCTCGTCAACGAGGACGTACGCGGGCTCAACCCGAGTCAGGACACCGTCGACGGGCGCGCCGCTGCGGGTCCGCACGTGGATCGGACGCCCCACTGTTCCCCTGAGACGGTCGACCACCTCAATGGATGCGTGCTCCGCCTCGGCGAGCTCGGCGCTCTGGGCCACCAGATCTGCACGGCGTTCGGCGTCGAAGCTGCTCTCCAGGTCGGAGAGCATCCGGTCCCAGTCCACGTCCTCACCTCGTTCACGTCTGCAGATGGAGCAGAGGCTGCTCCCCCGCCGTCTCCGTCTCGCCCCTGAGAACCTGCAAGTAGCGGCCTCACCAGCGACACGACACTATGTGAAAAACAGTATCAAAGTCTTGACAACACAACATCATCGGTGTAAACCTAACATCATCAAAGATGATCAACGGTGATGGAGGTTGACATGGGGCCACGTCTACGACTGACGCTGGTGGCAGGATTCTCCGGCGTCCTCCTCCTGCTTCTCGGACTTGCGACCCGGGACGCTGCAGAAGGTCTCCTGGAGGTTCCCCCACCATCGTGGGGCATGAGCGAGCTGACCGACGCCGTCGTCACCGGGACCTGCACGATCGGGGCCCTGGGCGCCCTGTGGCACCTCGCCTCCGCAGTACTCGCCCTCATCGTGCTACCCGGTTCCCGCGCTCACGGCACCCTCCGCAATGGCGATGCGTCCGGGCCGGCGGCCAGGATTCTGGCCGGGTGGGGAGCTCCCGCGGTGCGCCGTATCGCGGCCTCCGCCCTCGTCGTCTCTCTGTCATCGGCGCCGGCCCTGGCGGCGGAAGACACCGGGAACGGGGATGATCTGGGATGGCGGCCCACGAGCTCGGCACCCGCCTCACCGCCCCCGTCGCCCACGCCGTCGGAGCGGAGCGCCCCGTCACCGTCGACCTCCCGAACCGAGCCGGATGAGCCGACCGAATCAGCCCCACCGACGTCAGCTGAGAACCAAGCCTCGACCGCCCCGGACACCGGGGCGACGTCGGAGCGTACTCACACCGTGCAGCCAGGAGAGAGCCTGTGGTCGGTCACCGCCCGCCTCCTGCCCGCCGAGGCCGGCCCCGCACAGATCGCACAGACCTGGCCCGTTCTGTATCGCGCCAACGTCGAGACCATCGGCCCGAACCCGTCTCTGATCCGCCCCGGAGCAGTACTGAGCATCCCGAGCACGCTAACAACGCCGACGACGACGGGAGGCCAGCCCCCATCGCACTGAAGCACCGCTACCCGGAACCGGGAGCCGCGTCCCCGTCAACAGTCCGCACTGCACGTCCTTACGGCCCTCGCCACAGGACCATCCCCGCCCAGCTCTGTGCCCGCACCGGCACCGAAGCAACTCCCAGGAGCCCACCATGACTGTCACCGCCACGTCGACTCACGACCTTCAGTCCACTCGCACCGCTCGCCGAGAGACCGGCCCACAGCACCGCACCCGCCCCACACCAACCCACCCGACGCCGACTCGAGCCGTTCCGTTGAAGCCCTCCAAACCCGTCAACGGCTCGGGAGCCGATCAGTCCGGCGGCTTTCTCAGGAAGCAGCCCCGGACCGGCGTCGACGCCCCGCGCACCGCCGCGATCGTGGTGGCGGCCGCCAGCGAGGTCCTCGCCGGGCTGCGCCCCGTGGACCACCTGGCCCGCTGGACCAGTCCGCCCCTGTTCGAGGCTCTCGCCCGCCGCGCCGGCCTGGCCTCCCGGATCCTGGGGCGTCAGACGAGCTCACGGCGGCCGCGCATCCGCAGCGTGCGCACCGAGCTGACGATGTCGGGAGCCTGCGAGGCGACTGTCCTCCTGGAGGAGGGCAACCGAGTCCGGGCCGCCGCGGCGCGCCTGGAGCTGATGCGCGAGCGCTGGATCCTCACCGGCCTGGAGATCGCGTGATCCCGCCGGATCCTGGCGATGTACCAGGTCCCGACGGGATCGACGGCGATCAGTCCGAGGCTCACCGCGCCTCAGTGACGGCGCTTCTTCTTGGAGCGACGACGCTCGGCCCGGTTGCCGCCCGAGGGCGATGAGCCCGAGCCCGAGGACCTACGCGATGAGGCGGTGGAGCGCTCCTCCTCGTCACCGGACTCGCTGGGACCGGAATAGGTGATCCGCTGCTCCATGGAGGCCTGCCCGGTGTCCCCCAGGACCGTGCCCCGCCCCCCGCCGGCACCGCCCACGCGGATGCCGGCTGCCGCTGTGGCATTGGCCTTGGCCACCGCCTGAGCGGCCTCAGCGGTGCCGTCCTCGGCGGCACGCTGGGCAGCGGCGTCGAAGCGGTTGACGTTGGCGAAGATCTGCTCAACGGTCTCCTCTCGGATGCCCTCCATCATCGCCCGGAACATGCGGGCACCCTCGTTGGCGTACTCCACGAGGG
>ERZ772942.822-NODE-822-length-13154-cov-2.288877_pt1 | contig 13154 bp, 10 predicted proteins | sample MGYA00511135_ERZ772942 | MGnify/ENA primary metagenome ERZ772942 (study PRJEB29015, sample SAMEA2738099) | human oral metagenome | biome: human oral; feature: human-associated habitat; material: saliva | place: China | collected 2265 ... | reverse complement strand
CCCGTGAGTATGCTATTTGATGGAAGATAATACATTTTTAATTGTAGGTCTTGGAAATCCCGGTAAAAATTATATTGGAACCAGACATAATGTAGGATATGGTGTTATTGATATTTTAGCTGAAAAGTATAGTATCAATATGAAAAAAGAAAAATTTAAATCTTTTTACGGTCAAATAAATATGTTTGGGAAGAAATGTATCTTTCTAAAACCTCTTACTTATATGAATTTGTCAGGAGAAGCAGTTATATATGCGGTAAATTATTTTAAAATAAAACCGGAAAATATTATAGTTGTAGTGGATGATATAGACATTCCTTTTGGAACTGTCAGAATTAAGAAAAAGGGAAGTGCCGGTACACATAATGGGTTAAGATCAATAATCTATCATTTAGAAACAGAAAATTTTCCTAGAGTTAAGATAAGCGTTGGTAAATGTCCGGATTATATGGATTTAAAAGATTTTGTTTTAAGTAAATTTTTACCATCTGAAGAGAAAATTTTGAAAAAAGAATTGGAAATTTCTGCAGATGCAGTTGAAGAAATAATAAAAAACGATGTTGACAAAACAATGTGTAAATTTAATGGAATGTGTATAGAGGAATAATATTCCTCTATATTTTTTATAAACGAGGAGTTAATTATGAATTTTTTAATTGATTTTTTAAAGAATAATGAATCATATTTGGATATGATTTCAGGTTTAAAATCAAATAATGTTCCAATTTATTGTAATGGACTTATCAAAGAGAGTCTATTCCATTTAATATATTCTATTTTTAATGATTTGCCTGATAAAAATTTAGTTTTACTTGTTGAAAACGAAAATAGAGCTAATGAACTTTGTGATGAATTGAAAAGTTTGGTAGGAGATAAAGTTGTAGTTTATCCAAATTTTGAGATAAGATTTCACAATATCAATAGTTTAGAAACAAATCTTGAAAATATTAGAATTGAGATAATGAATAGACTTCTCTCTAAAGAGAAATTCATAATAATTACAACTGCAAGTGCTTTATCAAAAAAAATCAGCACACCAAAATTTTTTAAATCACATTATATTTATATTGATGAAAATTTGGAAGTAAATCTTAAAGAATTGACAGAAAATTTAATTAAAATGCATTATGATAGAGTTGACTTCGTTGAAGCAAAAGGTCAATTTTCAATAAGAGGATCTATTTTTGACATTTTTCCCGTAAATTTCAAAAATCCGATAAGAATAGAATTGTTTGGAGATGATATTGATTCCATACGTATTTTTGATATTAACAGTCAAAGGTCCGTTGAAAAGTTGAATAAGGTGGAAATAATACCTGCAAAAGAAATGGTATTGTCAAAATCTGATGTTGAAAATATTTTAAATGGTTTGAATAAAGATATTGAAAAGTTACAAAAATTAAAACTGTTTGGAAAAGATATTGAGAAATCAACAGAAAAATTTTATCAAATTTATAATGATTTAAAGATAAATTACCATATTTCAAATATGGATTTAATCTCTCCCTATATAAGAAAAGGTAGCTATTCAACTCTTTTAGATTATTTGGCTCAAGATTCATTAATATGTACTGAGGATATTTTAAAAATTTATGATAGAAATTTGGAAATAGAAAATTTATTCCATGAAAATGTAGTATTTTCTATTGAGAATGCTGAGATTTTAGACTCACATAAAGATATTTTGATTCCTTTTGAACATATTTTAAGGAGAATAAAGGATTTTAGTATAATTAATTTCACACAACTACTAAAAAGAACAAAAATAATAAATCCAAAAAGTATTATAAATTTAAAAACAATTGAAGCTGAGATATTTAATAGAAAATTTGATTTATTATTTCAGAATTTGAAATCTAAATTACAAAGAGGGTATAAAATTGTTATCTTTGCAGGTTCATTGGAAAAGGCAAATAATTTAAAGGAAATTTTATATGCAGAAAATATAAATTCCAATATATTTGAAGGATTAGAATTCGAATTAAAAAGTTCTATTTTAGGAATTTCTACTTTAAATTTAGAATCAGGTTTTGAATATCCAATTCAAAAAGTACTGTTTTTAACACATAAAGAAATTTATGGAACTGTAAAAAAAACTTCTAAAAAAACTAGAAAAAAAAGCAAAGAGAATTTACTTGACTACACAGATTTAAATGTTGGAGATTTTGTAGTTCACGAAAATCATGGAATTGGAGAATATAGGGGAATTGAACAAATTGAGGTTGACGGTATTGTAAAAGATCATATTTTAATTTTGTATAAAGGAAATGATAAATTATACATTCCAACAGACCAAATGAATTTAATTCAAAAATATATTGGTAAAGATGGATATAAACCAAAATTAAATAAATTAGGTTCTAATGATTGGATAAAAACTAAGACTCGCGCTAAAAAAGTTTTAGATGAAATTGCAATAGATTTAGTTCAGCTCTATGCGAAAAGAGATAAAATAAGAGGTTTTGCTTTTTCGGAAGATACAACTTGGCAAAAAGAATTTGAAGATAGTTTTATTTATGAAGAAACATATTCACAACTTAGAGCAATCAATGAAATAAAGAAAGATATGGAGCAGTTTAAACCAATGGACAGATTGCTTTGTGGAGATGTAGGATATGGGAAAACAGAAGTTGCCTTAAGAGCTGCATTTAAAGCAATGATGGATGATAAGCAAGTAGCATTTCTAGTTCCAACTACCATACTTGCTCAACAGCATTATAATACTGCTATCGATAGAGTTGGAAATTTTCCTGTTGAAATTGAAATGCTCAGTAGATTTAGAAGTCCTGCAAAGCAAAAAGAGATTTTGAAAAATGTGAAAAACGGAAAAGTAAATTTACTTATAGGCACACATAAATTATTGTCAAAAAATTTGGAATTTAAGGATTTAGGACTTCTGATAATAGATGAAGAACAAAGATTTGGTGTTAAACATAAAGAGACCTTAAAAAAAATAAAAGAAAATATTGACGTATTATCTTTATCTGCAACACCAATTCCAAGAACTATGCAAATGAGTTTAGTTGGAATTAGAGATATGAGCATTTTAGATGATCCGCCGGAAGAAAGAGTTACTATCGCTACATTTGTTTTAGAATATAATGATTCAATAATTCGTGAAGCAATTTATAAAGAAATAGATAGAGGTGGACAAGTTTATTTTGTCTATAATAGGATTCATGATATGGATAAAATGTATGTTGAATTATCAAGACTTGTTCCTGATGCTAAAATTGCGATGGCTCATAGTAAATTGTCTAACAAAGAGTTAGAGAATATAATGTATGATTTTCAAGAAGGAGAATATGATATATTACTATGTACTACAATAATTGAAACTGGTATGGATATAAAAAATTGTAATACTATGATTATATATGATGCAGATAAAATGGGTTTATCTCAACTTTATCAGTTAAAAGGACGAATCGGTCGTTCTACAAGAAGAGCTTATGCATATTTTACTTATGAAAAAGATAAAGTCTTAACTGAAATTTCAGAGAAGAGACTTATGGCAATAAGAGATTTTTCGGAATTTGGATCTGGTTTTAAAATAGCTATGAGAGACTTAGAGCTTAGAGGTGCTGGAAATATCTTAGGGGAATGTCAATCCGGACATATAGAGACTATCGGATATGAAATGTATGTTAGAATGTTGGAAGAAAGCATAAAAACTGTTAAGGGAGAAAATTTACAAATTAAAGATCAAACTACGATTGAATTATCAGTTGATGCGTATATTCCTTCAAATTATATAGTAGATAATAATCAGAAAATTGATATGTACAGAAAAATTGCTGCAATATCATCAAGAGATGACTTTGATGAAATTTATGATGAACTTACTGATAGATTTGGTAATGTTCCAACAACGGTATTAAATGTTATGAATGTTTCATATTTAAAGACTATTTCTACAGAGCTGAATTTTATAAGGATAATAGATAGAGAGAAGTCTGTCGTATTTAAATTTGAACAAACAAATAGAGATATTTTACAGCTAATAGGCAGATTATCAGATGTTTTATTTAGAAAAATTGAATTCAATTTAAATGAAAATGCGGAGTTAATATTTAATTACGATAAGGATAAATTATCAGAAAGTATTGATTTTGTTGAAAATTTGCTATTTTTAAAGCAAAAAAATTAAAAAAACTTTGACATTAATAAAAAAATAATGTATAATATCAAAAGATTAGAATATTAATCAAAAAGGAGAGAGATATGAAAAATAGATTTATAAAATTTGCAAGTGCTATTGCATTATCATCTATGCTTTTAACTGCTTGTGCTTCGGCACCAAGAGGCGCGATGGTAAAAATTGGTGAAAAGTATATCACTAAGGATCAAGTACAAAAAGAGTATGATAGAGTAATTGCATCTTACTCAGACGAGCAAAAGGCGAAATATGATGAGTCAACTGAAGAAGGAAAAAAGGCTTCTTTGACTTTGAAGCAAAATATATTAGATATGTTTTCTAATATAGAAGTTGTTAAACAAAAATTTGCTAAGTTAGAAAAAGAATATAAAGACGAAGGTAAATCTGAAGAAGAAATAGCTAAAGTAAGTGTTACAGAACAAGAAATTAACGACAATCTTGCTAAAGTTAAAGAACAATTAGGTGATAAATTCAACGAAGAACTTGAAAAAGCCAAGCTTACTGAAGATGAATTAAAATATAAAATTGAAGACAATTTATATTCTACAAAATTTCAAACTTGGTTTAGTGAAAATTATGATCCAACTGATGAAGAAATTATGGAAAAATACAAAGGTAGTGACTTTGACGGTCCACAAATTAATGCAAGCCATATACTAGTTGAAAATGAAGAGGATGCAAAAAAAGTAAAGAGTCGTTTAGAAGCGGGAGAAAAATTTGAAGACGTTGCGACTGAAGTATCAAAAGATCCATCAGCTAAAAAGAATAAGGGAGTTTTAGGAACTTTCACTAAAGGGGTTATGGTTAAAGAATTTTATGATGCAGCTGTTAAATTAAAAGTTGGCGAAATTAGCGATCCGGTAAAAACTAAATTTGGCTATCATATAATAAAATTAAATGAAATTGTTGAAGATTACGATAAGTTTTCAGATGAAAGTAAAAAACGTATAAAGCAAAATCTAAAAAAATCTCTGTTATCTGAAAAATTCAAAACTGAGTTTGAAAAGATTCAAAAAGAAGTTGGGTACTTACCAATTAAAAATTTTAAATAAATTGGCTGAGTTGCTTGATATTTTTTGAAAATTAATATATAATAATATTGCACAATGGTTAAGTGACCATTTAATAGGCAATTATTAAATATAATAGTGTATTTAGGAGGAAATTTTAATGAACAAATCTGAATTATTGGCTAGTATGGCTGAAAAAGGAAAAATCACAAAAGTTGATGCTGAAAGAGCATTGAATGCTTTCATTCAAACTGTTGAAGAAACATTGGTAAAAGGGGAAAAAGTTCAATTAGTTGGTTTTGGAACTTTTGAAGCTAGAGAAAGAAAAGCAAGAAGCGGAAGAAACCCAAGAAACCCTAAAGAAGTTATCAAAATTCCAGCATCAAAAGCTCCAGTATTCAAAGCTGGAAAATCATTAAAAGAAATTGTAAATAAGTAATTTTTGATTGCTAATAAAAAATCAGACGCGTAGTCTGATTTTTTTGTAAAAATTTCGTTAGATATGTTGAAAAATGAAATATATTATGTTATAATATTTTGGTAAATAATCACATATTCTGATTGAACAAGCGTTGCCCAAGTGGTCCTTGTCAAGTTGATGAATATGGGTGGCTAAAAACAGGAGGTAAGAAAATGTCACAAGTAATTTTAATGAAAAACTTATTAGAAGCAGGAGTACATTTTGGGCACCAAACTAGAAGATGGAATCCAAAAATGTCAAAGTTTATCTTTACAGAAAGAAATGGAATCTATATCATAGATTTACAAAAAACTGTAAAACAAATTGAACAAGCATATGATTTTGTAAGAGAAATTGTTGCTGATGGTGGTAGAGTTCTTTTTGTTGGAACTAAAAAACAAGCTCAAGAAGCTGTTGAAACAGAAGCAAAAAGAAGTGGACAATTCTATGTTAGTCATAGATGGTTAGGTGGTATGCTAACTAATTATAAGACTATAAGAAAAAGAATTGAAAGATTGAAAAAATTAGAACTTATGGAAGAAGATGGAACTTTCCAAAGATTGCCTAAGAAGGAAGTAATTAAATTAAAAAGAGAAGCTGAAAAATTAGAAAAATTCTTAGGTGGAATTAAAGAAATGGATAAACTTCCGGATGTTCTTTTCGTTATAGATCCGAAGAACGAAAAAATTGCTGTAAATGAAGCAAAAATATTAGGTATTCCGGTTATTGGTGTTGTTGATACTAACTGCGATCCTGATGAAGTTGATATTGCTATTCCAGGTAACGACGATGCTATCAGAGCTGTAAAATTGTTAACAGGTACTATTGCAAATGCTATTGTTGAAGCTAAACAAGGAGAACAAGAAGAAACAGAAACTGTAGTAGAAGAAGTTGTAATGGAAACAGAAGAAGTTTCTGAAGAAGTGGCTGAATAATTAGTAAGTAGAATTTTTAAAGGGTAAGGATTTAAATTTTTAATATTTATCCTTACCTTGTTTTTTATAAATTATAGGAGGATTTTATGGAAATTACTGCAAAATTGGTAAAAGATTTAAGAGAAATTACTAGTGCCGGAATGATGGAATGTAAAAAGGCATTACAAGAAGTTAATGGAGATATGGAAAAAGCTATCGAATTTTTAAGAGAAAAAGGATTAGCTAAAGCTGCTAAAAAGGCAAACAAAGTTGCTGCTGAAGGTTTAATAACTTTAGTTATTGATGAAAATAATACTAAAGCTGCTCTTACAGAAGTAAATTCACAAACAGATTTTGTTGCTAAAAATGAAAATTTTGTAGCATTAACTAAAAAAGTTACTGAACATATATTTAATAATGAAATAAAAAATCTTGAAGAATTAAATAAGTCAACTATTGATGGAACTAATTTTGAAGAATTTTTAAAATTACAAATTTCTTCAATTGGAGAAAATATTGTAGTAAGAAGATTGGCATTTGCTAAAGCATGTTGTGAAAATAGTATAGTATGTGGATATGTTCACTTTAATAAAAAAGTTGGTGTTATTCTTAAAGCTAATTGTGATAGCGAAGCTACAAAGAAAGGTGCAAAAGATTTATTACAAAACATTTGTATGCATATTTCAGCAATGAAGCCACAATACTTAAGTTATAAAGATTTAGATGCTGATTTTGTTGAAAAAGAATATTTAGCTCTTAAAGGATCAATTGAAAAAGAAAATGAAGAATTAGTTAGACTTGGAAAACAATTAAAGAGAATTCCGAAGTTTGCTTCAATGTCTCAAATAACTGATGAAGTTTTAAGAGCTGAAGAAGAATTATTAAAAGAAGAATTGAAGAAACAAGGAAAACCTGAAAAAATTTGGGATAAAATTTTGCCGGGACAAATTGAAAGATTTATTAAAGATAATACTTTGATTGATCAACAATATGCGTTATTCAGCCAACAATATGTATTGGATGATAATAAGACAGTTTTAGAAGCTGTAAATGATAAGGCAAAAGAATTAGGTGGAAATATCGAAATCGTAGAATACACTAGATTTGAAGTAGGCGAAGGATTGGAAAAGAAAGAAGAAAACTTTGCTGAAGAAGTTGCAAAACAAATGGGACTATAAAAATGGTTTTAAGACAGTGATTAATATCGCTGTCTTTTTTGCTTGAAAAATAAGATATTAAAATTTCAACAACTAAATGTATAATATATAGCAAAAATTGGTGGAAAATTTTCCACCAATTTTTGTACCAATCATATTATATATTTTATCTACAAAATGAACCCTGTTGCCATTTTCCTTTTAGATATATCAAATGAGCAATTATTGTTACTAAAATATTTGAAATTGCCATAGCGAGCCAAATTCCTGTTGCACCTTGTTTAGTGAAATACTTAAAGAAAAGTATTAATGGAATTCTTATTACCCAAAGTCTTATCATATCTATTGCCATTGAATATTTACTGTTTCCGGAGCCTTGAAAAAGACCCTGATATACAAAAAACATATTTAACATTACGAGAGTTATTAATGTATAAAACATATAACTATTTGCTTGAATCATAAGTTCTGATTCTTTTGGCGCATTTATAAAGAAAGATAAGATTTCATATCTGAATGTAAAACTTATAAATGCAATTAAAATTGACATAATAATTATTATAATAGATGCTTTTTTAAATGTTTCTTTTACTCTTTTTATATTATTATTTCCTATGTTTTGTCCAATTATTGATGTTATAGCAGATCCTATTCCACCAGGAGGTATATTCAATAGTCCACTTATTCTATTTACCATTCCATAAGCGGCAACAGTTTCTGTTCCATAGCTTTGAATAAATGAGTTCATTATCATGAAACCTATGGCAGTTCCAACTTGCCCTATTACTGATGGCAAAGTAATTCTGTAAATTCTTTTTAAGATATGTTTTTTCCATTTAATATATACTAAGCTATGTAGATTTAATTTTATTATATCTTTATTTATTCTTAAATGAATAAATCCTACTATACACATAATTCCTTGTGTTAATACAGTTGCGAGAGCTGCACCTTTTACTCCAAGACCAAGTCCTGAAATTGATGTAAATGGTATTACATCAAAGATAAAAATTGGATTTAAAATCATATTTAATATAACACAAATTGTACTAATCATTGTAGGAATTGTGTTTTTCCCCTGAGCGGATAAAATTGATGAATATATATAATATAAAAATATAAATGGAATTCCAAGATAACTATACTTTAAATAGATTACACTGTATTTTGCAAGATTACCTGTAGCTCCCATCATTTTTACTATCAAATCAGCGCTAAAATATCCTAACAACATAAATACTATCGAAAAGAGTAAAGAAATATTAATTAAAGTATCTGCATATTTTTGTGCGTGTAAAAAATCTTTTCGTCCTAATAATTGAGAAATTAAAGATATAGCTGCAATTGATAGTCCAATACCAATAGAATTAAATAGAAAAATAACAGGCCAAGTAAAACTTGTTGATGCAAATTCAGCAGTTCCTAATTTTCCAAGCCAAAAGGCATCCGCAAGAGAGTATAACTGTTGAATAAAATTGTTTAAAATAATTGGAATGGATATTATTGCGATTATTTTGTAAATATCACCATGTAGAATCATTTCACTTCGTTCTTTTTTCATACAACACCTCCCATAAAAATTTATGCTTTTATTTTATTCCACAAATATAGTGGAATAAAACATATTTATATAAAAATTTTTGAAAAATATTTCTAAAATTAGTAAAATATTTATTTAGTTTGATCTAACTTTTTCGAAAATATTTCTCATAAATTATAGAAATTTATTATAATTAAATACAAATTTGTTAGTTATTTTAAAATTATAATATAAGCATAATATCAATGGTAAAAAATCATATTGTCATATCAAAATAAATTATGATAAATTATAAAAATATGATATAATAATTATATCTTTATCCTTTGTGATAAAGTTGCATTTATTTTATTTCCATAATTATATTAAATAATATGGATTAGATAATTTAGGAGGAAAGTATGAAGAAATCAAGAATTTTATCTTTAATGCTTGCAGGTTTAATGTTAGTCGGTTGTCAACCAAAAAAAGCAGAGGATAAAAATGAAAAGAAAAAAGTAGAAACTACTAAGAATTTTGAAGGAAAGACATTAAATGTTGTAGCAACTTCAGAAAAGTATAAAAAACTTTTTGATAAATTTTCTGAAGAAACTAAAGCTGAAGTTGAATTTCAAGTGGAGAAGTTATTGCTAAACTCAAAGCTGAAGGTGGAAAACCAAGTGCTGACGTTTGGTTTGGTGGAGGAATAGATGCCTTTATGAAAGCTAAATCAGATGGACTTTTAGAAATGTATAAACCTGAAGGATTTGATAAAATTAAAGAAGGATTTAAAGATACTGAGGGTTATTGGATTTCAAAGGGAGTTACAGTGGTAGGATTTTTAATTAATAATAAAATTTTAGAAGAAAAAGGGCTTAAAGTTCCAAAAACTTGGGCAGAAATTGTAGATTCTAAGTATAAAGATGAAATTATTATGGCAAATCCTGCTGTTTCAGGAACTAGTTTTGCCAATGTTAAAGGTCTTATAGATATGTATGGAGAAGAAAAGGCTTGGGAATATTTCAAAAAGTTAAATGATAATGTTAAGTTCTATGGGAAAAGAGGCAAAGACCCACAAGAAAAAACTGTTGCCGGAGAATTTGGAATTGGAATTATTCCAATTGATAAATCAGCTTTTGATGTAGCTGAAAAAAATAATTTAACTGCAATTTATCCTGAAGATGGTTTATGCTGGGTACCGGAAGGTGTAGCAATTTTTAAGAACAGTCCGAACCTTGAAGTTGCTAAAGCATTTGAAGACTTTATTTTAAGACCTGAAAATCAACAATTAATTGCTGAACTTGATGGAAAAGATGGTGCACAAATGGTAATTGAAGGGACTAAAGGTTATGATCTTGGTTTACCTAAAGATAAATTTATTAAAGAAGATATTAAAAGTTTTGGCTCACAAAGAGATGACATTCTTAAGAAATGGGCAGAATTAACACAAGGAAAATAAAATTTTACGATGTTTTTCATCGATAATATTTTTAAAAATCTTGTTGTTTTACAATAGAAAATAGGGAGAGCAATCTCCCTTTTTAATTAGATAAAGTTATGAAAAGATATTTTAAATTTATAGATACAATTATTATATTTACTCTTGTTTTTTGTTTATTTACTTTTATTTTATTTCCTTTTTTAAAAGTTTTTTATTCTACTTTTTTCAATGATGGAAAATTTACTTTAGAAGGATTTGCATTTTTAAAAACACAGAGTAAACTTTTATATAATTCAATTTTTGTAGCATTTTTTGCTACTATAATTACAACAATTGTTTCAGTTTCAATTGGAATTTTTTGTTTTACTATAAGAAAAAGTGTAAAGAAATTAATCTCATTTGTATTAATGATTACAATGATATCTCCGCCTTTTGTCTCATCATTAGCATATATAAAACTTTTTGGACGTAGGGGATTTATAACTCATGATATTTTTAACCTTTCATTAAATGCTTATGGATCTTTTGGTGTTATTCTAATGCAAAGTATAGGTCTTATATCATTGAGTGCTCTTATGATTATTTCTTCTCTTGATGGTATTGATAAGGAACAGATAAACAGTGCAAGATCACTTGGAGCAAAGACAAATAATATCATTTTAGATATTATTTTACCTCAATTATTGCCTAGTATAAAAGTTGTTGCAATTTTGAGTTTTATAAGAAGTATTGCCGATTTTTCTACACCTTTAATAATAGGTGGATCCTTTGAAACTTTAGCTTCAAAATCATATAATGTTTTCATTTCTGATGGAAATATTGTTCAAGCTGGAGCGATGAATATAATACTTTGTATTCCGGTTATTTTTACTTTTATATTTTATATAAAGAACTCAAGAATAATCTCAAATACAAACTTTGGATCTAATATATCAGAAGTAAATATTGAAAAGAAAGGTATTATTTTTTCTTTCGCTGTTTTTTTATCAACAGTATTTTTGATTTTATTAATTTTACAGTACAGTTCAATAGTTTTATCTGCTTTTACAGATTATTCAAAAGGAAAATTATATTTTACATTTGAACATTTTGCAGGAATAAAAAATTATATAGATAAAACTGTTTTTAGAAGTATTTATTATTCATTAATTTCAGCTTTTTTTGGAAGCTTAATAGGACTATTACTGCAATATTATATTCATATAAGAAAAGTAAAATTTCTAAGGATATTTGATTTTATTGCTACAATGCCATACATGTTACCGGGAACTTTCTTTGGTATTGGTTATATATTAGCTTTTAATAATTATCCAATTTACATTACAGGAACGGTTTTGATTGTGATTTTAAATGTTACTTTTAAACAACTTCCTTTTTCTACAAAAATATTTAGTTCAAGTTTAGAAACAATAGATGAGAATCAAATTTTAAGTGCTAAGGACTTAGGTGCCAATGAATTTTATATTTTTAAAGATGTAATACTATCACATACGAAAAATCATTTTGTCATAAGTATGATAAACGGATTTAACAGTACTATGACTACAGTGGGGTCTATAATTTTTATCGTTTATCCTGCACAAAAAGTTTTAACTCTTGTCATGTTTGATGTTATAAATAGTGGTAAATATAATACAGCATCAGTTTTAGCTCTATTGATAATTCTGATTTGTTTAAGTTTTAGTTTGCTATTTATGTTGATTAATTATATTTTAAATAAATTAGGAGATTTTTATGTTTTTAGAAGTAAAAAATTTATGTAAAAATTATGGGAAAAAAGAAGTTTTAAAAGATATTAATTTTTCTCTTGATGAAGGAAATATTCTATGTATATTAGGACCTTCCGGTTGCGGAAAAACAACCATTTTAAATTCGATTGGAGGTTTTATTAAAAATAATTCCGGACGAATTATTTTAGATGGTGAAGACGTAACTTTATTAAGTCCGGAAACTAGAAATATTTCTACTGTTTTTCAATCTTATGGATTATTTAGTAACAAAAATGTTTTGGAAAATGTGGCTTATGGATTAAAATTTAGAAATGTAAAAAAACAAGACAGAATGAAACAGTCTATGGAAATTTTAAAAATAGTTGGGCTTGAAGGATATGAAAACAAAAAAATTCATGAGTTATCTGGAGGTCAAAGGCAAAGAGTTGCACTTGCTAGAAGTTTGGTTATAAATCCAAGACTTATTTTACTTGACGAACCTTTTTCAAATCTTGATAAAAACTTAAGAAATATAATGAGAAATGAGATAAAAAAACTTGTAAAATATTTTAAAATGACAACAATACTTGTAACTCATGACCAAGAAGATGCTTTTATAATGGCAGATAAAGTTATTTTGATGAATGAAGGAAAAATAATTCAAAACTCAACCGTTACAGAGCTATATAATTTTCCAAATAGTGAATTTTCTCTTTCATTTATTGGAAATTCAAATAAATTTGACAAAGAGAATTTTATTAGACCCGAAAAAATAAAAATAGTTG
>ERZ772942.821-NODE-821-length-13161-cov-3.249657_pt1 | contig 13161 bp, 14 predicted proteins | sample MGYA00511135_ERZ772942 | MGnify/ENA primary metagenome ERZ772942 (study PRJEB29015, sample SAMEA2738099) | human oral metagenome | biome: human oral; feature: human-associated habitat; material: saliva | place: China | collected 2265 ... | reverse complement strand
CTGCCGCTCCACGGGGAGATTGCATCTGCCTTCTCCCACAGTTCCTTAGCCTTCTCCGGGTTGTACTGGAGAACATCGTGACCCTTCAGGTCCTTGTCGTAGCCAGCGATGACCGGGGAGGTGAAGTCCTTAGCCGGGGTGCGGGTTCCGTCGAAGATCTTCTCGGTGATCTCGCTGCGGTCAAAGGCCATGGACAGAGCCTGGCGACGAAGGTTGCCTTCCTCGCCGCTGAAGTGATCGAGGCGCTCCGGAACGGTGAAGGACTGGAACACAGCAGCAGGCTGGTTGACTGCACGGCCATTGAGCTCGGACTCGTAGGTCTTGAATGCGGAATCCGGAATAACGTCGATAACGTCGAGGTTGCCAGCAAGCAGGTCGGTGTACGCGGCGTCGACCTTTGCGTAGAAGTGGAAGTCAATGCCGTCGTTCTTGGCCTCGCGAGGGCCTACGTACTCGGGGTTCTTTACCAGCAGTGCGGATGCATCGTGGTTCCACTCTTCGAGGACGTAAGGTCCGTTACCGATCGGCTTCTGGCCGTATGCCTCGATGTCATCGAATGCGGAATCGTGCATCGGGTAGAAGGCGGCGTAGCCGAGGCGCAGCGGGAAGTCAGCCTCCGGCTGAGTGAGCTCGACAGTGAAGGTGTAGTCATCCACAACCTTCAGGCCTTCCATCTCCTTCGCACCCTCGGCGTAGCCCTTGATGGGCTCGAAGAAGGACGCTGCCTGGAGAGAATTCTCCACAGCGTAGTTCCACGCCTTAACGAAGTTCTCAGCCTTCACCGGGGAACCGTCAGAGAACTTAGCGTCCTTGCTAAGGGTAATGGTGTACTTCTGGGAGTCTTCGGTCTCGATCTTCTCTGCGACCTCGTTGTGCTCTTCGCCCTTCGCGTCGTAGTAGACGAGACCCGAGTAGAGCATGTCGATCGGGCGACCGCCACCGGTTTCAGTGGTGTTTGCCGGAAGGAGGGGGTTCTGGGGTTCAACACTGTAGGCGATGATGTAGTTGTCGCCGCCGCCAGAGCTACCGTCACTCGAGCAAGCTGCGAGACCGAACATCAGCGCTGCGGACATAGGGATTGCCAGGTACTTCTTCATCGTCACGTTGACGCTCCTCCTTGAGGTGAACTTGATATCGCCCCACCCAGCAACCGCGACAAACCCCGAGCGTCGGTATTGAAGAACGCTGAATATTTACTGTGCGGCCACTGTGTGGGGAGTTGCTGACCATCTTAACTGTGACGGAGGTTAAAAAAGCAACTTTCAACGGGGTGGGTTATCAAATTGTGATCAAACCTCCCCCCCCCCCCCCCCCCCCCCCGTACCGCCTCCCCCCACCACGTACCCCATCGCCAAGAAAAGAAGGCACTAGGCGCTAGACGAGCCCAAGTTCAAAAAATCATAAGAACCGGTGACCACAGCCACAGCAATGCTGATCGCCGCAACAGCGATGGCAACACACACCGCCGCGACGTCAGACATTCCCACCGTTGACGGGCGCGCCCACGTCCGTTTCCCTGGAGCACCAAAACCACGGGCATCCATCGCCGTCGCTAATTTATCGGCACGGCGCAACGCAAGAACCAACAAAGCAAAAACCATGGTGAACGCGCGGAAAATGCGACCATCATTAGCCAAACCACGGCTGCGACGCGCACGCCCCAACGCCTGCCAATCCCGCCGGAACAGCCCCACCATCCGAACAGCAGACACCGCACCAATCACAAAACGCGCCGGAAAATGCAACACCTGGGCCAAGCCATCGCCCAAACGCGTGGAATCCAGAGTGCGCGCAACGATAATCACAGGCAAACTCACCGCCAGCATTCTCACCATGATCGCGGCGGCAAGCATCAGCGAATTATCAGTCACGTGCGCATAAAAGAAAGAGAAATACTCATGCCCACCCCGCTTGCCGTACAACGCCATCGATAGGCCCGCCACCGGCAGCACCGCAAACACGGGCCACGCCGTCTTCGCTAGCTGGACAAGACCGACGCCACACAGCGGAGCCAGCGCAACGACAAACGCTAGACACACAGCAGCCGACACAACGTCGACACTAAACAACAGTGGGGTCGTTAGCAGCATCACCGCGATGAGCCGAACAACCGGGTTGACCTTCTCAAGCACATTCATCGCGCAGCCTCCAGATTCCAGCGCTGGTCCCCCATCAATTCAATAAACAAGGGATCATGCGTGATGGAAATAACCGCCGAGCCCGCGCGCGTCAGGTCCCTCAATAGCTCCACGAGCTCGAAAAATGTGCGACGGTCCTGACCGAAAGTGGGTTCGTCCAGAATGACAATCGATGGTTTCGCCATCAACGCCGCCGCCACCGACAGACGCCGCTTTTGTCCACCCGACAAGGTGAAAGGATTGGCATGCTGCAATTGCTCCAGGCGCAATCGTTCAAGCAATGACGCCGCCTCGGCCTCTGCCGCCACACGATGTTGGCCGTCCAAGCGCTTCAGGTAGGATTTCACCCCACCGAACTGGCCGAAGAAGCGGGCAAGCCCATTGGGGGGCAGGGTTTGCGACGCCGCAGCCAACAAAAGTTCTTCCCTCACAGTGGGGGCCATGAATTGGTGCTCCGGGTCTTGGAACACAAAACCTATTCGCCGCGCCAGGGCCCGAGAGCTCCATTGCTGCGGCGGGCGCTTGTATTCTTTGACCTGAATTGTGCCAGCTAGGGGTTCTAATAGGCCGGCTAGAGTCAGCGCCAATGTCGTCTTGCCAACCCCATTGACACCCGTAATCACCGTGGAGCTACCCGCGAAAACCTCTAGATCAAGACCACTAGTGTCCGAGGAACACCGGGCGGTAGAGCACTGCACAACAGTGCCCATGGGAGCATCTTTTGCCCACCCAGTGACCAAACCGCGCGCCTGCAACACGGGCTGTTCCTTCATATCCCCGGCAGACTGCTCGTGGACGACAGGCATTCCAGCATCATCGCCACGGTTCTCGTCATAGGCTTCAGGAACCCAAATGCCGATGCGCCGCAAAAACTCGGAAGAACCCACCAAAACATCCTCGGGGGAACCGTCAGCGACCACAGCCCCCGCCCCGTTGCTCTCCGCGGCGTCATCATCGGAACGACCAAGAACAATCACCCGATCTACCTGCGGCGCCCAAATATCCACCCGGTGCTCAACTACCAACAAGGTCGCGCCCGTAGCATCGACGCACCGCTGGACAGCAGCCAGCAAATCCCGCGTGCCTTCCGGGTCTACGTTGGCGGTTGGCTCATCCAACACGATGACGTCCGGCCGCATCGCAATCACACCAGCCAACGCCAGACGCTGCTTCTGCCCACCCGATAGCTCCGAAGTCGGGTGGTCTAGCGGAAGATCCAGCCCCACCATGGACAACGCTTCCGGCACCCTGCGCCAGATTTCTTCGCGCGCAACGCCCATGTTTTCGCAACCAAACGCGACGTCATCGCCCACTCTAGCGTACATCACCTGCGAGTCAGGATCCTGCAATACCATGCCGACACGACCAGGTGCCGGCGGTTGATCCCCGACGGTCAGCTGACCTTCGAACTCGCCCTCGTCGGGCGCAAGAACCCCCGCAACCGCAGCCAACAAAGTCGATTTTCCCGCACCAGAGGCACCAACAAGAAGTACCCTCTGCCCAGCAGGAATATCAATATTGACGCCGCGGAAAGCAAACTGTTTGCGCGTGGAATGACGAAAACCTAAACCACGCGCGACAATGCGGTCACCCACGGAAGCGCTACACCGTCTTCATGCGTTCGCGACCAGCAGGGAACTTGTCCAGCGCACCAGTCTGAGCCAACGCACGAACCAAGAAGAAGGACAGCAGACCAGCCAAAATAGCGCCAGAAATCATCGAGGTAATGCCGTAAATGACGTTGAATTCGATCGACTTCGCCAAGTTGCCGTACATGAACAGCTCAAGAATGACAGCGCCCAGCCCTGCCCCGGCACCCGCCAGCATCGCGACACCGGCACCAAATCGGCGGTACGCGAAAATCAAGAAGATCAATTCGGCGCCCAACCCCTGGGCAAGACCCGAGTACAACACGCCGATGCCCCACACGCTGCCCAAAGAAGCAGACACACTGGCGGCAAGAAGCTCACCGATAAACGCGGCGCCCGGCTTGCGAATAACAAGCATCACCATCGGGCCACCCAACAGCCAAATACCCAACGCCAAGCCGTGGAGGCCCGGAGTCAGGGCAGACAAGCTGTCGCCCCAAATGACGCCGACGGTGTTCCACACCCAAAAAATCAGGCCAATAGCAACAGACAATACGCACGCCACGATGATGTCGATAGCCCGCCAGGATCGGCGCGGCGTCGTGCCAAACTGCGGCGAAGTTGGGGGTTGTGCGGAAGGTACGGAGGACGCAAAAGACATAGAAGTTTCTCTCTCCCTATCGCCGGTATTAACCGGATCAGGTTCGGACGGTTTAGGCTCTCAGCCTCCAAGGAGGCACCCGTGGACGTTTAAAGGTTAGCACGTCCAAACCCGCGACCTAATTGGTGGCCGTGGCCTCCCCCATCCGCGTGAGTATGGGCGGTAGCAACCTGCACACAACCTGCACACAAGTAGACTGAACCGCATGAGCACCACATCCAGCACCCCAGCCCCTGCCCGTGCGCGCAGCAACCGCGTACACACACCATTGACGCTGTGCGCTGCCACAACAGCCGCCCTCGCCGCAGTGCTAACGCTTTCTGCGTGTTCTTCCAACGATGGGTCGACGGACGCCCCTTCTGTCGCAGATGCCGCTGTCACGGCGTCGCCTTCGTCTTCATCCAGCACCCCCGCCGCCGCTGCAGACGTTGCACCGTGTGCGGCCCACAACCTTGTCGGCACCATCGAACAGATCCAGGGGGCCGCAGGTTCCACCATTATTGACGTGTCCCTGCGCAACGACGGCCCCTCGTGCACTGTCGCGGGCTTCCCTGGCGTCAGCTTGATAGACGTGGATGGATCGCAGATTGGCGCCGCTGCTGACCGCGAGCCAGCCTCTGCTACCCCGCAGTCATTGACGTTGGCCACGGGAGACGCGGCGTCATTTAGCGTCCGCAGCACCAACGCGTTGGCCTTCGATCCGAACGAATGCAACACGATCGATTCCACCGCTTTGAAGGTTTACCCACCCGCGGATACCGAGTGGGTTACCCTACCGCTGACTGTCGCAACCTGCGGAAATGAGCAAATCCATACGCTATTTACCGGGATGGTGCGTTAAATGGCGGGGGGACTCGCGGCGCTTCTTGATGACGTCGCGTTGATCGCCAAGGCAGCTTCCGCCAGCGTGGATGACGTGGCTGCGGCCACTGCCAAAACCTCGGCTAAGGCCGCAGGTGTCGTCATCGATGATGCCGCCGTCACTCCGCAGTTCGTGCACGGGGTGACTCCCGCGCGCGAACTTCCGATTATTTGGCGCATCGCTAAAGGTTCACTTTTTAATAAAGCGATCATTATTTTGCCGATCGCCTTGGCCTTGAACTATTTTGCTCCCTGGGCTTTGCCGCCGTTGCTGTTGATCGGCGGCCTATTTTTGTCCTTTGAGGGCGCGGAAAAAATACTTGAAGCAGTGGGGTTGCTCAAGCACCACGATGATGACGCCGCGGATACCCCCATCGCCGCGCAGGAACCTGCAAGCGCCAAGGAGCAGGAAAAGTCGCTGGTAATGGGCGCGATCCGCACGGATCTGATTCTGAGCGCCGAGATCATGATCATCTCCCTAGCTGAGGTAGCTCAGCGCTCCCTGGGTATTCAGATCGCTGTGTTGTTAACTGTGGCTCTGGTGATCACCGCTGGTGTGTACGGCGTTGTCGGAGTGTTGGTCAAACTCGACGATATTGGATTAAGATTCTCGACACGCCCCAACGCGAGCGGGTTTGGCGTTCATCTCGGCAGGGTGATGGTTCGGGCCATGCCGATAATCCTCGAGATCCTGTCCAAAGTTGGCACATTTGCCATGCTGTGGGTGGGCGGCCACATCGCGATTCATAACTTGCACGAGCTCGGCGTGGATGGGCCGCATCATGTTGTTGAGTGGTTGCTGCACGCGACGCACGCAGCATCGGTAGGCGCGGCGTCATGGGTAGTGGACACATTGGCTTCCGCGGCATTTGGCCTGGTGGTCGGTTCGATCATCACCGCAGTGGTTCTGGCACTAAAAGCGCTCGTATCGAAGAAATAAACACGCTGTTTAACAGGGAGAAGGGTTAGCGCCATCATGGGCATTGTGTTCGCCCACCCACACCCTCATCGTTGATGCAAAGTTTTATTCTTCGTCGATGCAACGATCGCGGTGGGGTAAAGAGACGCTCCACTCGGGACACCTCTACCAGCTGCTGTCTTATGTTCCCAATGAGTCTGCACGGCAACCGGGAGGAGTCAGCGGGCTGCTGTTGTACGCCGCAACCAACTCCGACCAGCAACCTGATGTGGACGTCACTATTAACGGAATGAGAGTCGGTGCCAAAGCGCTCGACCTTTCGAAGCCTTGGGCTTGTGTGCAGGAGCAGCTCGAGTCAGTACTCGACTGGATGGACTAAAGCCGCTCCAATTCCCAACGCCTCAAACCCAACTCCCTTTCCGCACCGTACAGAGAAGATCCGCTAAAAGGGAGGTCCTTCAAGCTGATCCCCTCAGCCACTCGCGCCACTCGCTTCATTGCCAAAGTAGCCGCAGCTTGAGGAAGCCCGACCGAGTCAGCAAACTCTCGCCAGTGTCTAATCCGCAGCTTTTTTGTTCTACCTGCACTGGCAGCGCCATCGTAAAATCACCATATAGGGCAGTACAGAGTGCATCGTACATGGGGGCCACTTCCCAATGGTTTGAAGCCGATTCCACGACAGCAACATTTTTCGCGTGGAGGTCGCCGTTACCAGTGAACCAGGCATAGAAAAACTACATCAATAAGTTTTTTAAGCCAATACAGGCGACTTAGTAAGTTTAGCTAACGCAACAACTACCTGTTCGGAATCCATGGTGTATTTCGACGATGGCGGCAGCCCTAGCGCTTGAGCACCGTCTTCCATGGAGGCACGCGAGACACAACCGTTCGGCAGAGTCTTACGATCAAAGCGTCTCACCAGGAGCCCAGGAACGCCACGACAATCGTGAACCACTACATGTTCACTCACAGGGATTCCCAAGCCAGCAGCGGCTGTTAGATGCGCTGCTTCATTGAGCACCAGATGCGGGTGCTCAATCGGATCAATCTTTAGCAAACTAGCTACCCGGAAAAAGCAACGGGCACATTACGCATGTTCGCTGAAGCCTTTGGCTGGACGCCGGGGATCGAATGACGATCAGCAAGTTCATCGATGTCACTAAAATCCATCGTTTCCGGCGCCCCGATCACCAACGCGGGCTCAGGCACCGGGACTTGACCATACGGAAAGATCTGCACATCACCTGGAGTGTCCGAGCCGGTCGCTAGGAGTAGGGTCAGCTCGTCATCCAAGGAAGTTTTTGTCCGCTCCCGTCATCGAGGCGCGATAAACGAGCCGCGAGCACGCCAGACTTGTAGATGTCGGCCACGGATACGTTTTTTAACGACTCCAGATTGACCATTACTGAACGTCCACCTCAAGGCCGAGGACAGCCGTGACCTTCAAGACGGTTCCGATACCGACCGAAGCGCGCGCTTTCTCGATATCCCGAATTGTGCGCTCAGACACCCCAGCCAAAGCTGCAAGCTCCAGCTGTGTCAGTCGATTTTGTCGGCGTTCATCTCTAATTGCAGCCGCGATTTTCATCATCGAAACGCGCACCCCCTCTCCGATAAAATCCGGAGTTTCTACCGCCCCGTTCTTAGACCTCAACCCACTACTATCTGCTTGAACCACCGGCAGGATCCTTCCGAAAGTGACTTCCTAGCGCACTCGCTTAACCACAAATAAAGAAAACGGCAAGATTATTCCGTCCTTGCCACCTTCGACAAAAGGGCACCCTACCCTATGGGTTGACGTGTCGCCATCAAGTAACGAGGGCCACTGCACGTTGAATTTAAATTCGACGTTTATCTGGCGGTTACACGACTCCACTAGTCACACTTCCTGATCCTCCGCTGGATCAACCTCTACCCAGTGCTTTGGATTCCGCTTGCATTCAAGGGCAGGAACGCGCTCTGTCACCTCACGCCATTGTTTTCCGCTCGCCTCTCTGTGATCGATCCACTGGACCGGCTTATTGTAGTAACGCATCTTGCCTCCACAATGAGGGCACTTCCCCGCAACGATCTTCTCGAGCGTTATCCGACGCCCCGAACCACTCAACGCCCAGCCAAAGATCAGCGGCTTTCGCAACTGGCCACTAGTCACACGACGCAAGCTGAGCACGACAATAAGGACCAGGATCAGAACCAATAATACTATCGGCCATGTAATGAAGCCGTCACCGCCAGAGACCTGTCGAGGACCTGAACGAAAGAGATCTACAGCTAGCTGACCGATCTTCAAGAGAGGAAATAAACTCATCAATCCGACGAATAATCCTAGCCAGGACAGCAACGCTTGAGTGATGGGACTACGCCATTTCGGAACAGCCTCATATGACGCTATTGGAGCAGTATCCGGTGAGTGATTCACTATCAGGTCACGCCCAGCCTGGTAGATATCCCCTTGGACATCTCCACCACCAGTACTCACATTATGCCCAGCACTGCCAATCAGAGAAACTCCGCAAGCACCACAGAACTGTTGCTGTGGTGCCACAGATTTTCCACATACAGGACAGATCACTTCTTACCCCCAGACGTAAGCCCCGTGCGGAATTCGACGACGTCGCCGTCAGCCATTACGTAGTCCTTGCCTTCCATGCGGACCTTGCCGGCGGCCTTCGCGGCGGCCATGGAGCCGGCCTCGACCAGGTCGTCGTAGGAGACGACCTCGGCCTTGATGAAGCCCTTTTCGAAGTCCGTGTGGATGACGCCGGCAGCCTTGGGCGCGGTGTCACCCTTGTGGATAGTCCACGCACGCGCTTCCTTGGGGCCTGCCGTCAAATAGGTTTGCAATCCGAGGGTGTCGAAGCCGGCCTTAGCCAACGAATGCAAGCCGGGCTCATGTTGACCGACAGACTCTAGAAGCTCTGCGGCTTCCTCCTCGTCCAGTTCGAGCAGCTCGGTCTCTGTCTTGGCGTCTAGGAACACGCAGTCGGCAGGCGCCACCAGCTCGCGGAGTTCCGCCTTCTTGGCCTCATCGGTCAGTACGGCTTCATCAGAGTTGAATACGTACAAAAACGGCTTTGCAGTCAGCAAGTGAAGTTCACGCAGAGCTGCAAGGTCAACTTCAGACTGTGCAGCGAACAAGGTGCGGTCATCTTCGAGGATTGCCTGGGCCTTTTTGACTGCCTCTACTTCTGAGGCCTTGGACTTGTCCTTCTTTGCTTCCTTTTCCAGACGCGGCAGTGCCTTTTCGATGGTCTGAAGGTCGGCGAGGATCAGCTCGGTCTCGATAACCGACATGTCGCTGCGCGGATCGACACGGCCATCGACGTGGATGACGTCGCCATCGGCGAATGCACGCACTACCTGGCAGATTGCATCTGCTTCGCGAATGTTGGCTAGGAATTTGTTTCCAAGCCCCTCCCCCTCGGACGCACCCTTGACGATGCCGGCGATATCGACGAAGGAGACGGTTGCGGGCAAGATGCGCTCCGAGCCGAAGATTTCGGCGAGCTTAGACAGTCGCGAGTCAGGCAGCTCGACGAGGCCAACGTTGGGCTCGATGGTTGCGAAGGGATAATTAGCCGCAAGAACATCGTTGCGGGTAAGTGCGTTAAACAAAGTGGACTTGCCAACATTGGGCAGACCGACGATTCCAAGAGTAAGGCTCACGGGCGCTAATACTATCAGCCAGCTGACCATAGATTCCTATAGCCCACTCGACCGCCCGCCCATAACCTGCGTTTTCTACGACGGTCCAACCTCGGGGTACAGTAACGCTGGCCCCACACCACTAGCCGGGTCGCACCGGGGGCAACCGTGGGGGGCTATTCCACCACCTTTTGTTATTATGTGTTGACTTTCAGGCCTAGATTGTGAACACCCTCACCATGGCCAGTGAGATTCGCGCTTGAGTACACTCCGCACCACCCCGCGGTCTGCGCAAAAAATACACATATCGTTCATTTCTAAAGTGAAAGGTCTTCGACCATGGCTGCACAGGAAGTTTCAAGCCCTGAGCGCCGCGAAGTGTTCTCATCCCGCATGGCATTTTTGCTGGCCGCTATCGGCTCAGCTGTGGGCTTGGGCAACATTTGGCGCTTCCCTTACGTCGCGTATGAATCCGGCGGCGGCGCATTCCTCGTTCCGTACCTGTTAGCGCTACTAACCGCAGGTATCCCCCTGCTCTTCCTCGACTACGCACTGGGCCACCGCTACCGCGGCGCCGCCCCCTTGGCTTTCCGCCGCATCAAGAGCTGGGCAGAACCGGTTGGTTGGATTCAGACAGGCATCTGTTTCTTCATCACCATTTACTATGCAGCCATCATCGCCTGGGCAGCCCTCTACACTGTCAAGTCGCTGAACAAGGCATGGGGCGAGGTACCACAGGACTACTTCTTCAAGTCCTTCCTCAAGATGGACGATTCCCAGACTTTCTCCACCTCGATCGTTCCTCAGATCGCGGTCGCTTTGGCCGTCGTGTGGATCGTCGCCATCCTCGTTCTGGCGATGGGCGTTGACTCTGGCATCGGCCGCGCGTCAAAGATCTTCATGCCGATCCTGACCGTCCTCTTCTTAATTGTTGTCATCGCTGCCCTGTTCCTGCCGGGCGCGGGCACCGGCCTCGATGCACTGTTTACTCCGCGTTGGGAAGCTCTGAAGGACCCGAGCATCTGGGTCGCAGCGTACGGTCAGATCTTCTTCTCTCTATCTGTCGGCTTCGGCATTATGCTGACCTACTCCTCCTACCTCAAGCCCCGCACTAACCTGACCGGCACCGGCCTGGTCACTGGTTTCGCGAACTCTTCTTTCGAGCTGCTCGCAGGTATCGGCGTCTTCGCCGCTCTGGGTTTCATGGCTAACCAGCAAAACGTTGCCGTGGATGAGGTCGTGAGCTCCGGCATTGGCTTGGCGTTCATCGCGTTCCCGACCATCATCAACAACATGCCAATGGGCGCCATCTTTGGCACCCTGTTCTTCGGCTCCCTGACCATCGCCGGATTCACCTCCCTGTTCTCGCTCCTTGAGGTCGTTGTCTCCGGTGTCAAGGACAAGCTCAATCTCGAGCGCAAGACTGCCGCCATCGGTGTTGGTGTTGCGATGGCCCTGCTCTCCCTGGCGTTGTTCTCCACCACCTCGGGCTTGGTCACCCTGGACATCATGGACAAGTTCACCAACAACGTTGGCATCGTCGCCATCGCTTTGATCTCCATCGTCGTGATCGACTGGATCCTGCGCCGCATCGACGAGCTTGCCCTCCACCTCAACGCTGTCTCCTCCTTCAAGGTCGGCACCATCTGGCGTATCTGCGTCGTGAACATCACGACCATCGTTCTGGGCTACACCCTGCTGCAGGAGCTCATCTCCCTCATCAAGGAGCCCTACGGCGGCTACTCGCACGCCCAGGTACTGCTCTACGGCTGGGGTGTTCTGGCTGTCGTCGTACTCGGTTCCTTCATGCTCTCTGTGATGCCGTGGAAGGGTAACCAGCCGCTGCAGGGCCCGCCCGGCTCGGACTTCGGTGTCGACCCCAACTCCTTGGAGCTCAGCGTGGAGCGCCCGCAAAAGTACGTTCCCGACAATGGGGATGCCGTTCCCGCAACGAAGGAGGCCTAAACCATGAGTGGTATTGCCGTAATGATGATGGTGTTGTTCATGGTTGTGATCTGGGGTGGCCTCGCTGCTTCGATCGCCACGTTGCGCCGCCACCCGGATGAGCAGTCCGGCTTGCTGGGTAGCAATGACTACGCCACGGACGACGCACTGATCGCCCACGAAGGACACTAACCTTTCTCACCCGGCCGACCGCGCACGGCTACCGGGTGTTGCTAATCCACGCCCCCTATTGTGTAGTGGCACAATAGGGGGCGTGTTGTCTTCTAACCCGCATGCAGTCGATGAACTGCACGATGCTGACGTCGCGTCACACGCTCACCCACGCGACCGTACCGGCGTCATCATTGAGGGTTTAAAACAGCTCGCGTGGTGGTCTCTGCGCATCTTGGTAATCCTGGCAGGCACCTATGTCACCTGGCTGTTATTGGGTAAATTCTGGCGTGGCATCCTGCCCGTCGCTTTGGCGATCATCGTCACCACCGTGCTGTGGACTCCGACGCAGTGGCTGTGCCGGCTCAAACTGCCGCGTGCGGTCGCCGCTCTGATCACTTTGCTCGGCAGTGTTGGAGTGGTGGGGGCATTCTTCGCTTTCATCGCACCGAGTGTGGCACAGCAGATGCCCGGCTTATATTTTCAAGGGTTCGAGGGGATCCAGCGCATTGAACTGTGGTTGCAAGGCCCGCCGCTGAATCTACACGATGAAGACCTCAACAATTACTTCGCCTCCGGCACAGCCTGGTTGCAAAATCAGTCGGGCACTATCGCCGAGCGCCTGTTCGCCGGTTTGGGTAAGGCATCGAGCATCGTCGTCAACGTGGGTATTGTTTTGGTTCTCACCTTCTTTTTCCTTAAAGATGGGGACCGCTTCCTGCCCTGGCTTAACTCTGTGGTCGGCCGACGTGCGGGGGGCCCTTTAAGGGAACTACTCGCCCGCTGCTGGGTCACCTTGTCGGGCTTCATTCGGGCTCAGGCCATCGTCTCATTTGTTGACGCCGCGTTTATCGGTTTTGGCCTTGTCATCATGGGGATTCCACTGGCTCTGGTTCTGGCGATGCTGACATTCTTTGCGGGGTTCGTCCCGATCGTTGGGGCTTTCGTTGCCGGCGCACTGGCTGTCATGGTGGCGTTTGTGGCTAAGGGGCTGACCGCCGCCATTGTTGTTCTGGTGATCGTTGTTGCCGTGCAGCAGCTCGAAGGCAATATTTTGTCACCGCTGTTGCAGTCGAGGGCGATGAATCTTCACCCGGCCGTGGTGTTGTTGTCTGTCACTATCGGCGGTTCCCTTTTTGGGATCCTCGGCGCGTTTTTTGCTGTGCCGGTCGCCGCGATGGTCGCTGTGCTGCTGCGCTTCATTGGCGACATGATTGATCTAAAAACCGGCGC
>ERZ772942.815-NODE-815-length-13227-cov-5.407835_pt1 | contig 13227 bp, 13 predicted proteins | sample MGYA00511135_ERZ772942 | MGnify/ENA primary metagenome ERZ772942 (study PRJEB29015, sample SAMEA2738099) | human oral metagenome | biome: human oral; feature: human-associated habitat; material: saliva | place: China | collected 2265 ... | reverse complement strand
CAGGTGCTCCCAAAAAGAGAGTTCCGACTCCATCAATGCTCATAGCACCCCACTTACGATCACTTGAAAATGGAATAATATCCCCTACCTGATAGTGATGCTCCAGACCTTCATAGGCATTTCGAATCGCCTGAGCCGTTGCATTGTTATCCTTGCTATGCTGCATATAAGCCGCAAGCAAGCGCTCCAACTCCTCTTTAGTGAAACGCTCTGACAGTAGTTTCAGACCCTTAACGGTCATCTTTCCTTGCGTAATTGTACCTGTCTTATCTAAACAAAGCACATCGACACGCGCCAAGGTTTCGACAGAGTACATCTCCTGCACCAGGATATGTTTCATTCCAAGCTTAATAACGGCCGTTAAAAGAGAGGTAATTGTCAGAAGGGCAATCCCCTTAGGCAACATTCCCAAAAGGGCTGTCGAACTGGTAACTACCGATTCTTGAAGAGAGAGTTGTTTAATCAAGTAAGCCTCGAAAAAGAGAGCGAGCCCAAATGGTATCACAATCTTGCCCGTAAACTTGGCAATCTTATCCATATTATAGAGAATACGTGACACGATTGGCTTATGCGTCTTGGCCTCTAGCATGAGCTTATTGGCATAATTGTCCTCGGCTACGTTAATAACCTTAGCATAAACCTGACCACTCACAAGGTAAGAACCTGAGAGCAACTCCTTCCCATCCTTCTTAAGAATAAGGTCACTCTCACCCGTCAGCATAGCCTCATTGAGCTCAGCCATCCCATCAACAACCACGGCATCACTAGGCACCTGCTCACCCGCAGACAAGAGCATGATATCATCCAGGACAATATCCTGAGGATCAATAGAAGTCACCTCACCATCACGCACCACACGGATCTGATCCTTATTCATGAGATTGAGCTTATCAATCATGCGACGGGCACGCAACTCTGTCATCATCCCCGTAAAGGCATTAAGCACAATGATTCCGAAGAAAAAAAGATTCGACCAAGCCTGAACAGCAATCAAAGCCACAAAAATAGCAAAATTGAGCATATTAAAGGAGTTAAAGACATTACGCCTAAAAATCTCCCAATTGCTGGAGCCAGTTTTTGCTTTAAAATGATTTGTTTTACCGGCATCTATCCGCCGCTTGACCTCCACCTGCGTCAAGCCTTGTAACTGTTTTTTCATAACTTTCATAGTAGCATAAAAATGAGGTGTTTTCAAAGGTTAGCCGTCATGGATAGCCAGGAAATAGACCTATTATATCGAACCACTCTCCCAACTATTTCACTCAACCTAAACTACTTTCAAATAGTAAAGGCAGGAGTCCCTACAAAACACTTCTATGCTATCCTTTTCTCTAGTTAAACCTACTTTGATAAATTAAATTAAACAGCCACTGAAGATTGATCAAGGGTTTTGTTTGAGCATCAATCACAGGTTGAACGGTCTCTCTAATTTCTTTTAGGACTTTTCGTTGATTATACTTAATATTGTGATAATGTTCATCAAAAGCATGTTGGAGAGTAAAATTACGATTAAAAATATAACTTTCACCTGAGTCCGGGTAAAAGACTAGAGTACCATCTGAAAAACCTAATACAGACGATTCTGTTCCTTTTTCTCTAGTTATAGCGTACGTCCCGTCCTCATCATAGCTAATACCATCTATTTCCGGTGTATAAATCCAGCCATTATTCTCCATCAGCATAACAATATCCGGCTCTGTCCCCTCCTTATGAGGAATATGCTGAGCATAATAAACAGAGTGGTATTTTAAATTAAAAAAAGTAAATAGGCTCATTCCCAAGACTGTATACAGCCCTATAATTAATCCTACAAAGAGCCCCAAAATATTTCTTTTTCGCATTCTTGCCTTCTCTTTCTTTTTCTATCTCCAATCAATTTTTGACTGGATTGACAATAAACCATTGTACCGTATTTATCATAAGTCTTACAATTTAATGATTTGTAATTGCTCTAACATTTGTTATGAATAAAAAAAAATCAAGTCTTTACAAATTTCTCCAACGCCTCTCCCCACTTTGTCAATCAAGCTAAACATGGTATAATAGTTAAGATTTTTATACTACTCATTTCTGGGCAGAAGTGGGCAGTAAAATTTAAGAAACAGGGGCTAAACCCTTGGTATGAAAGGAATCTATAAAATATTATGATGAACATGCAAAACTTGTTCCAAGATTTTTTTAGACTTGTTAACGTCAGAAATATTGATTTAAAGCCTTTCTTGATTCCCAAAATTAAACTAAAATGACCTGAAATCATTTCAATAAGGCTAAAAATAGACTATGCAGTATCTTCTATATAATCAAAAATGCTTCACTTAATTAGTGAGGCATTTTTGATTAATATTCACTGTAAAGGTCTATTTATTTAACTCAAGAGACGATGATATTATTTTCAGAAAGATATTTTTCACACTTTTTAAACTGATTATAGTAATGTTGCAAATACACCGCTCCTTTATTTAATGCGTCTACCCTATCAATAACTTGAAGATCATAGTTTCCATTTTCATTTTTTAAATAAACAAGCAATAATAATTTATAAGAACCATCTACACCTTCGAATAAACAAAAAATAAAATGAGATTGATTTTCATTTGGATTATTCGAAATGAACGAACTGGGAGCAATACAATTATTATAATGTAGCCTGGCTGGATTGAAAAAATTACTATTTTCATTAAGATGGATATGAACTGCATTAAATGAAAAATAGTTATCATCTATTGTATCATTTTTTACATCATTATTTTTAATATAAGGTGTGAATATGTAAGTAGACTTTATGGTTCCTGAATTTTCATATATTCTTAGCTTAGGTACCTCAATCTTCTTTTCCTCACCGTTGAATACAGCTTTTACTTCTGACATCTCCTCTTTTTTATAGGAGATGGATAATTTAGCTCTTCTATCTTTTTTTAAAACATTAATTCTTTCTATATATACAGTAATAATACTGATAAGAAATGCCAAAAATGCAATCGGTTCACTTATGACTTGCTGATAAACATAAGAAACGATATCAATAAACATTTTAACAACTGTCACTTTAGATTGTCTTAATATGTAAACCAATAAACATATAGTTAACCAAAACCAAATCGTTTTATAAAAAGTTAGTTTTTTCAATTTTTTCATTTTAAATTCTCCACTCCATAATCTTTATCGTTCTCTAAAGTTATTATCCTAATCAGTTTGATTTACCATTTATTATGACCTCCAATAATTCATCCGCAACAACATCTTCAACGTACTTCCTTATCGCTCTAACATTAGGGAGGGTGTTTAGATGCGATTCAATACAAGCTAATATCTTGTCCTCATCTAGATATTCCTGATACCTTTCATCTATATATTCAGAGCTAATAATTTTTGAATACGTCAATTTTAAAATTTGCTTTTTCTCATCAATAGATAGTGGAGAAAATTTAACAAAACCATCAAATCGGCTCAATAATGCTATATCAATATTTTTTTCCATTTCTAAACGACTTTTAAAATTAGAAGTGCAAATAATAATTGAGTTACTTAAATCTACTTTATAATTTTGATCTTCATAAATGCCTTCATCAAACATTTGAAAGAAGGTGCTATGAAAAAATGCAGGAGCTAAAGCGAACTCATCAAGCAAAATAACATTAGATTCTCTGTTTAGTAATGTTTTAGAAAATGAGTCCTCGCTATGGTTTGTTGATTTAAAATATTTTACACTTGATTCACCACCAACCATCGACATTTGTTCTCTAATAATATTGTTATTTCCATACAGTGTAAATGATAGTTGTTTTACTGTTTCAGTTTTTCCTATTCCTGGTTCACCATAAAACATTAATACTAGTGGTTTCGCATTCGTACGCACCAACTGAGTAACCAATTTCCTTAATAAACTTTTCTTAGCTTTTTCTTGACCAACTATTTTTTCATTTAAATCTTCAGAAATCCTTTTAAGTTGCTCCTCACTAATTTTTGCAAAAGTACTTTGTTCAATATTTAAAAATTCTGATTTAACTTGTTGCTTTAATGAATTAAAGAATTTTTTAGGGGGATTATGAAGATATATTTCTTCAGTTCCTGAATCATTAAAAATTTTGATTAATAAATCAATATTTTCAAAAACTAGGCTCCCAGAAAGCGAGTAGGTATCCATTCTAAAAATACAATTCTTTTTATCTATTAGAGGTTTTATTATATCAATAATAGTAGAATCTTTAGTCCAATTTATAATAACCTCATTAAATGAAACATAGTTATCTAATTTTGCGACCCTTTCATTAAACTTTTGAACTGGCTCAAAAAAAATATTAAATCTTACCATTATACACCTGCCACTAGAACATCATATATCGGTATTTTCTCATTATTTTGTTCTTCATCAAAGTCAGCTCCTAATTGTGACTGTCTCTGGTTTGATAGTCTATCTATCATTGTATTAAAACTTAAATCAATTGAATCTACTTCTCCAACCTTAATTCCATAAAGTTTGACATCCATCTTGGTCAAGTCACTCAACGTATAATTATTACGTAGACCCGATATATTGAATCTGAAAACACTTTCATTACTCTCGGAACTAATTCCCTTAATTTCATAATATCCAGAAAGTCGGTCCAAAGTTCGTTCAATATTCTTTATTTCAATACCTTTAAAATTATTTTTATCATCATCTGTAATACTACTCATTTTAGTAATATCACTAATCATATCAAGAACAGGAGTGATGTTACGGTAAAAAGCGGGAGAGTCTTTCTCAATAAAAAGCTTAACATTATCTAAGCATTCCACTTTTGAAGAATTTTTATTGGTCACAAACTTTTTAAAATTACTTAGCAATGTAGAGGTAATTTGTGATTCTACTACACCGCTTCGTTGATATGAAGCATTGCCAGAGAGCCCTATCTTAAATCGAGTAAAGAAGTTCATACCAACCTTTCCCTCGGCATCTACTTCAACCATATTTTTGGAGACACGCTTTATGATATCAGATTGTATTCCATTTTGATGTAATTCTAAAAAGTCAAAAACGGCTTGCTCATCAAGATAAACAATTTTACCAGCAAAAAAATCAACCATTACTTCCTCCTTATTACTATATTCAGACTATTTGAATAATCCTATTATACCAAAACATCAACTATTACCAAAAAATTCTATTCTATATCCCTCAATTTAGTAAGAAAATCGAAAAAAGAACACCCCGAAAGGTGCTCTTTGGAAGTATAGTAATTCTTTCGAATTAACGTTTTGAGAATTGTGATGCTTTACGAGCTTTCTTAAGACCTGGTTTGGCTAACCTAATAACTAAGCTCTTTCAATTGCCTTTAATCAAACCATTTTTAACTACCAAATATTTACTAGTTCTCAACTAATTTCAACTATTGTCATCTAAATAGGGCAAATTTTTCTACAAAACCAACCAAAACGAGTCAGCTTTATCAGTAATTTGCCCTAAATGATGAAATTTTATTATTAAATTCATTGAATATTTTTTTCTTGATAACTATTTATTATGTCTTTAATAATATGTCTTGGTAATTTACTGTAATAACCATCTAATATTTTCTTCAAAATTTCTTCTTTTAACATTTTTTCTACATCAGGATTCTTTAGTAGGGATATGAGTTCAAGCGGTTCAATTTCATCAATATCAATGTTAGCTAACCTACTTTCTGAATCAATATAATATACAACACTCGAGTTGTTTGACTCATTTCTTGCTCGTACATCTTTTTCTGCTTTATCTAAAATCCATTTTGGAAACGTAACAACATACTTCTTTTCTTCCTGAGCCTCTATCCTATCAATTTCATCTTCTGATAACTCTGTAATCATGTTTACGAGTGTAGTATTGTTTAATATATATAATTTTTTTCTACTACACATATATAATTCATTCATCAAGAAAATACTTGGACCAACTTTCATATTTGAAGTTTTATAAATTAAATCACTTTTTTTATTTGATTCTCCGTCATTAGTAATAAAGATAACTTTATCACCACGAGGTTGTTCCGTTGCTTTTTTTAATATATCCTTCCAAATAATTAAATCACCATATTTTTGATGATAAGATATGCCATTATATTTTCTTATTCCGTCTTTATTTTCGTCATCAAACCCTGGTGGAATAGCCTCTGCAAAACGTTTTTCTCCTTCTTTCTCTATTTCATATATCCATTCCTGCTCATACATATCTCCAATAGAATCAGAAATAATATTAAGTAACTCTTTATAAACTTCATCTTCTTTATCAGTAATTTCATCTCTTACAAATGAACTCACCTTAGTCAAAAAATCATCAGTAAAAAGCTCCAAATTCCCAATCAAATGTTTTAGTTTACCATTTTCAATATCCATTTTAATTAAATCAGTATTCTGTACACTTGATTTTAATTGATTCAATGCAGATTCAACTTGTTTAAAGTATGAGTCTGCATTTCTCTTTTTAGTTTTCTTTTTATTACTTTTATTGAAATGAAATTCAAGAGCGACTAAATAAGGTATGTAAAGATTTCTCTTTATTGATTTTAATGAATCCACATACTTAGTAGCTATATCAATTGGCAACTCTAAAATCTGTAATAAAAAATTTGTATCAACTACAATTAAATTATTTTCATCTTTTATATCAGTTGTTTCTAGTTTCTCTTGGTGAAATTCTGGGAACATTTCAATTACTTTTTTCATATATATATTTACCTCAATTACTTATATAGTTTATTATAACAAATATTCTGAAATTTAACTATATGAAATTTAAATATATCCATAACTTACAATCCACAAAAAAATATTTGAAAAATTTTTTTCTAAATCTCTTGCATTTTCTAAAAAAACAGTTATAATAAAAGTATAGTTGTTTTACCACAAAACAACGTACCGTCTCTACTTTCAAAAAAGTAAAGATGGTACGTTTTATATAAGTAGTAAATTAAATACCAAAATGCTAACCACCTTCTACTACATTGTTGGAATATAAAGTTCAAAACATTCCTTTTATTTTCCCAAATAATTAAAAATAATTAAGGTTGACAAATATCTAGTTTATTGATAAAATCAAATTACAAAATATATTTTTAGATTACCTAAATATTATGCCCTAACAAATCATTATTTACTTAAGAAGTTCGTGTTTATTATACCTCCTTAACACATTCAACTATTGAAAAAAAGCTAAAATTATAAAGGAAATCAGATTTTGAAAATACTAAACATTAATATTAATGACTTTGGTGGCCCTGAAAACCATCGTGAAGATTTTAAAAACAAACTTGGAAATGGCAAATATATTCAAGAATGGGATAAACTGAACAAAAAGGAAACAATAAATTCTTTTATCAGTAAAATTGATGAATACAAACCTGATATTACTATCATACAAGAATATGATATAAAATCTAAAGAGTGTCGAGAAATTTTTGAACCTCTGATGCGTAAGAAAGGTTATATTCTAAAATCAGAACCACCAACTACACGTGCATCTATGACAGTATTCTTTGTTAAAAATGGTCTAAGATATAAATATATTTCAACAGGCCATGATCGTAATGGTAGGGCATATGCAATACAAGTAAACGATTTCGTAATTTACGGTACACACGTACCACCAAGCGGCGATGTTGAGAGTTTCTGGAAGGAAATCAATAATTTTGTACAAAAATTCAAGAACAACAAGTTGTTGCTCATTGGAGATTTTAATACTGTGAACTTCAAGAATAATAAAGCACTAGATAATTTATTAGAAAATCCTATCCATAAAATCCATAAAATTTGGTCTCATGAAGGATGTAATACTCCAGGAGATTATGTATTTGCTAATTTTGATATCAATCAAGACGGGATTAATTATTTTGCTACTAAAGCCATTACTGACCATGAATTCGGTGTGGTTATTACAACAGACTAGACTAACTTCTCATTAAAGTTGAGTAAATAAACTGAATGACATTCTAGAATTAAAAGGAGAACTTATGGCATCAATATTCTTTTTTAACGCCCCTAATGTTTTAGTCTACCAAATTCAAAAAGAAAAGGTAGTGGCGAGAAATATAACTTTAGATTATTCAAATTCCGATTTTGTCTTCCCAGTAATAGATGCTTATATTGATTCAGGAAATAGTTTTGATTTTATTTTTAGCAACAATGTTTTAGTTATACCTGATCCTCGCCCAAAACAAAGCATTAAGACATATTCTCTCTATTTTAACAGTGATATGATTCCAATTTCTACACAAGGAGAATGGATAGCTTGTTTTGGCATTATAAAAAAAGAAAATGACATGATTGTTGCTGGAAATATTCAACTCAATCAAACGTTACATTTAATAAAACATTTTACAATAACAGATTCTAACAATAATCGTTTACCTATACAATACACATAGAGAAAAGTAAAAGTTAGCCACATTACTTGAGGTTCTTGATAAACATTTAACTTCCTTAAGTACTTATAGTGGAATAAAATAAAATTTGAACAAATCGGTTGAGAAGGCCAAGTTGATTTCTAGCGATATTTTAGAAGTCGCAATGTACTATTACTATAGAAACTGAATTGTTTATTGATAACATGCATTATCTTTTGTACTTTTTCCTAAAACAAATCTATTTTTAATTATAATAAACTACACAATTACTATAAAGGAGAATTTATAAGTGGAATTTCAAGTTAGAGTATCAAGTGAAGCTATTTTTTATTTTGAAAAATTGAAAAAAATGTATTCAAATAATTCTAAAATTGAACTCACGCGTAGTCAAATACTCACTAGGGCTTTCAAAGAAACTAAAGTTATTAGCAATTGGACATCTATCATTAATGATACAGAAACAATATCATTAGAATATTTAGAATATCAAAAAGGCTACGGAACTAATGTAAAAGTACAAATAAGTGATGAGGTTGAAAAGGGCATTAGGGAGTTAAAAATACTATTACCAAATTTTACAACTACTAGAAGTGTAACCATCGGAGTTGCTGTTAAATTTATGTTAAAAGGAGCTATTATATTAAATAAAACAGGAAAGATAAATACAGATAAAAATTTATCTACCATGGAAGCAATAGAGGAATTAAAACAAAATTTGCACGATATAGTTGCTCCCATAAATTATAATATACTAGAAAACATATTGAATAATTTCAAAGATAACATCTCATTGATAAAATAAAGTCTGAGCAAAAAGTCTTTAAAATCAAAAATGTATAATATCAGGCGTTGAAAAACCTTGATACTATGCGTTTTATTGTGGGAAGATTTACTCCATTTTTTACTAAAATTGAGTTTTTGCCAAAACTCCTTTATTATTTTATAAGTGATATCACTTATAAAGCCACTTATAAAACGAATTTTCTAAAAAAACTTACAAAAATCCTTGACATTATTTTTAGATAGGATTATAATAAAAGTATAGTCGTAGTTAGACAAAAAATATTTTCGTGGAGGCCCTTTATGGAAATTTACACTTATTCCGATTTTCTTCAAGAGAAAACTGCTTTGACTTTTGAAGATGCACATAAAATCTATAATGAACTAATTAGTTCATTTGACATAAAAGATCCAATTTTCCTCGATGACTGGACAATGTTGATTGAGTTAGCTGCAGAGTATACTGAAATTCGTGTCAAATCTGCAACAGTGTCAAAAGAAAGACAAGACAAGCATGGGGATTTTAGAACTTCTGTTCATAATGCTTTCATCGTACAATTGAATGCACTAAAGAGCGAAATCGAATCAAAAGGTGGAGATACTAGTTGGTTTGATAAAATCACGGAAGATCGACAACGTCAGGGCGATTTTGCAAATTATTTAGCATACATTTATGCTGTAAGTACTAGATCATCATAAAATCAAAAATATTTTCAAAATTTCATTTATGATTATCAAAAGCAAACTTCATTGTAAAGAAAGGAACATATAATGGAACATCAAGAAGTTATTTATTGGTTGAAACATTGTGACGAAAATAATATCAAACCATGGGAATGGGATTTTAAAAACTACTCACTTTCTCCACTCCCCAATGATAGTATTACTGCTTTTTTAAAATACAAACAGCTCCCTTACTATGAGGGTATAGATTGTGATAAAGCTGCATTCTATCTATATAAATTTTTGGGATGGCAAGAATCACAAGATAGTACCATTAGAGGAGAAACAATGAACTCCTTTATTGGCATCTTTAATGAGGCCATTAGAAATAGTTCAAATTTTGATGAAGAGTCAACAAAAATCGTCATAACAAAGAAGAAAATCCCAGCTTCTGTTCTTTGCGAACATCAGAATTACTTAAAATTTGAAACTGTTCAAAATAATTTAGAGAACTTTAAACTATTTGCAAGAACAACTCATACAATCGGAAATTTTACAGTATTTCCTAATTGGATGAATTGTGGTAGAGGTCTTAAACTAGGTGATTACTGGGATATCACTTTAATATCACTTCAAGAATTTTTAAACATTTTATCTCCTGAAGCATGGGAAAATTTCATAAAAATGTACCACCTTCAACCATATGTTAATTCTGATTATAGTGTAGAGTTATTTTGGGATAATCATAATAATAATGCCATCAAGCCCACAAAAGAAGAGAATTTCCAAATTTTCCTCAAAAAAGTCAATGAGCGAATTGAAGAACGAGGTAAATTTATCATTAAACAAATCTGTGATAAGTTAGATCAAAAAGATTTTAATTTCTATAAGGAAATTGAAAATATGGATAAAATAAAATTTTCTAATGAATTTTAAACAGGAGGATATGTGGTCAGAGTATATAAAAGTGTTCGTCTCGCATATGAAGCCAAAGTATGGATAGACGAACTTATTCAAAATAAAGAACGTAAAATCAAAGAACTAAGTCAGAATAATTTTCTAAGTACATTAGAACAAACACTTCTATCAAATCATTACGATGAATTAAATGGTGTTTCTTTCAATATAGTTTTAAAAGCTTCTATCGGAAGTGTCATTGAAGAATCATATAGAAATACAAAACATTACTCCATTGATGAATGGCAAAAACTACGTCAAGAAATGGAAAAAGATATCAAAAATGTCAATCCTAGTCTAGAAACATCTGTAACTCCTAGACTCTATTTAGATGAAAATGTTCTAAATGGTCTTGATGAATTTCGATATCATTTAATGAAAGAAGATGGTGCTACTAGATTACCAAGACTTAGCTACATCATTAAACTTGTTGTATATTCCTATTGGAAGACACAACAATAACCTAAGCAAACCCTGCTTAGGTTCTCTATACCAATAATAGTATAGTTGTTTTACTACTTGAAAGGAGGTTTTATTTATGTTTAAACCAAAAAAAGAAGCTAATTTAAAAAGAAATTATTTTATTACAAGCTCACGTTTAAAATTGTTACATCTGATAATAATTATCTTTTCTATCTTTGTTTTATTAGGTTTAATAGTAAGTATTAGAGCTCCTGCTTTTATTCAAATCTTATGTATTGTCTTTGGTATTCTAGCAATCTATAAAATAAATAATAAATTAAAAGATTTTAGATACGAACTAGATTTTGATTTAATTATCAGGGAAAGTTTACTATTTGTTTTATATACAAATCATCTCTATACTTCGGAAAAGGATAATTCAGGTTACGAAAAAATTATTAGAAGTGCGATTTTAAAATATGAATTAGATAATCAAAACGGTCATATTATCATTAAAGCGCTTATAAGAGGTGACGAATTTAGTAAAAAGGTTCAGACGCTTGATGATGTATTAGCTGGAGTTCTGGAACTTGAACTAGAAGAAAAAATTACTCATCCTAATATTGTGGAATATCACTTTTATTACAAGAAACCTGATAGACTAATATTATCACCCCATAGTCATAAAGAAGAGATAGATAGTCTTGATATAGACTTAGGGTATGATATAATTTATAATCCTATAAAATGTCCTCATATTTTAGTTTCAGGTGGTACAGGTAGCGGAAAGTCTATATTTATATCTTTCTTAATTATTGAACTTCTTAAAAGAAACTCAACACTATATATTGCAGATCCTAAGAACAGTGATTTAGGTAGTTTATCTCATTATTTAAGCGTTAAATATGTAGCTACAACTCCCAATAATATTGCTCGTATTGTACGTTTGGTAGTTGAACAAATGCAGGAACGATATCAAACCATGCGTGATAACTTTCATTACGGTTCAAATTTTGCCGACCACGGCTTTAAACCAGTATGGCTTATATTTGATGAAATGGGAGCATTTCAAGCTTCAGCAACAGATAAAAAATCTAAAGAAGTTATCACCGAAGCAATGGACGGTATCAAACAAATTATTCTACTAGGGCGACAAGCAGGAGTATTTATCCTTGTATCTGCTCAACAAATGAGAGCTGAAACTTTGAACACTGATCTTAGAGATAATTTAGGACTAAGAATAGCTTTAGGAGCAAACTCAATAGAGGGATACCGCATGGTCTTTGGCTCAGCTACACCTGATAAGTTTAAATCTATTGAAGAAAAAGGAGCAGGATATCTTTATATGCAAGGCTCAGGGAAAGAAAAAGCTCAATATTGGGAAAGCCCTTATCTTGATACAACACAATTCGATTTTATAAAAGAACTACAATTATACGTAACAAAGTCAAAATAATTTCAATAGATATTTTTGCTTAAATTCAATAGATTTTCAGCAAAAATATCTATTCCTCATCGCTTAAGCGATGACAAAAAGAAACGAGGTATTATATGAAAATTAACGATTTTCTTAAACCAGAATTATTAGGAAATAAATTCGTGGCAGTAAAAGGATATACAGAAGTTCTAGACAGAGAAACAAATAAACCTGTAGCACTACGTCTTAATGTTTCAATTCAAGATGAGGATTCAGATTTCTTTATGGAAATGATTCAGATAAAAGTTAATACGTTATCTCCTACTGCTACTCCTCAATTATTATCGGATAAAAAGACATGTCCCGTTAAATTATCTAATTTAACAGTTGGACAATTTAACGGAAATTTATGGTTTTCTTGTAACGATGTAGTCCCTATTTCTAAATAATTCGGTGATACTATTTATGGCTAAACTTTTTGCAATATCTGATATACACGGTTACCTAGATGAGTTCATATGCGCTCTCAGTAAAGTAGATTTATCTGATAAAAATAATCGTCTTATTCTAATCGGAGACTACATTGACAATGGGCTTCAATCTTTTCAAGTTATTTCCAAAATAATTGAACTTGAGGAACTTTATCCTAAT
>ERZ772942.812-NODE-812-length-13238-cov-3.337935_pt1 | contig 13238 bp, 13 predicted proteins | sample MGYA00511135_ERZ772942 | MGnify/ENA primary metagenome ERZ772942 (study PRJEB29015, sample SAMEA2738099) | human oral metagenome | biome: human oral; feature: human-associated habitat; material: saliva | place: China | collected 2265 ... | reverse complement strand
CTAAAAACAGCGTAATATCAAGGATTTTCAGAACGATATCTACTTTTTAATTTCATAAAATATGAATCAATATATTTTGAAAGGGGAAATAGTTTAGTTCTGTAAAAATTAACCTCTACACCTAAAAAGTTTATTCTGACAGCCTTTATAATAGTTTAAGAAGAAAAGGTAGAGATTCATACAGTATCTAGATTTTCCAAAAATTCTTTTGAAAAAGTTTTCATAACATCTAAAATTTCAAGATCAAATTTATCGCCAAACTTTATCATTATCATATCTTCATCATCAATAGCAACGATTGATATTTTTATGACCTTCGGAAAACGTAGATAACGTACATTTAGTTTTGTTTTTAGACGAATAGTGCCACATAATGAATCACTACCTATCACCCTGCCATATTTGCATGCGATACTAAGACTTTTTGCAAATACTTCGTTTCTATTCCCTTTCACTAGCAACGAATTTCTATCCGCCACAATATAAGGTATTAGAGCCATATTTTTACCTTCTTTTATGATTATATTTAAGATTTTTTATCCATTAAGAATAAGGATTCGGTTAAAACAATCCATTATTGAAGTACTTTAAACGGCATTTAAAAACCTAATCGTTCTTGATCCCAGTTTCCATACTCATCATACCCAAATCCATCAGGGTCCATTGCATCAATACCGGCCTGTTCTAATGAATGACTACAAAAGTTACAGTAATAGAACCCATTTTCTTCATCACTAAAACTCCAATCAATATCCTCTTCATCAAAATCAATTCCACATTCTGTACAAATGTATTGTCCGGTTAGATTGTTCAGTTCTCTGAATAGTTGCTTTTCTTCATCCGTTCCTCCCCGTATGTATCCTTTACCATCTCGATGATACATATGACAATTGGGTGACTTTCTTTCTTTTGGATAATTGTGTTTATTATTTTTAATATTGTCAGAAACCACTAATGTTTCTTCGTCGTCATTTATAATATCTTGATAGTCTGACTGATTAGAACTATACTCATAGTCTTCATCATAATCATAATCTTCATCATAATCATAATCATAGTCTCTACCATTACTATAACTATCACCAAACGATTCATCTGAATCATCATCTTCATTTAAGGCCGCCGCTAACAAAACTAATATTGTTGCTGCTCCTCCAATTAATATTTTACGATGATTATCTTTAATGAATTCAACTCCCTGTTGTCCTAAATCAACAGTTTTATCCATAGTGTCTTTTAGTAATTTTAAAGAAGAGTCTCTAAATTCATTTAGCTTAAATTCCATGTGATTTACCCTATAATTATATTTAATGTTGTATTTTACAGTATTCTATATACACTTTGGGAGAAAGTATAAAAATTAACGCCTTTTGGTTTTGTATTTCTTTATTTAAAAATTTGCAAAAACACATTTTATACCGGAGTATCCTTTAAAGAAAAACGTATAGCTATCTTTTACTATAACTTCGTCAGTTCCCCAAAATGGGAAAATGTTATTAGATCCAATTGCTCTTCTATTTCTTTAAACGGTAAATTCAAGTCCAACGTACGAACACTAATCTGATTTCCATGAAACTGATAAAGATTGTCCGGCTGAATTTGTTCATTAGTTTTTGCATACAATAACATACCTGACACTATACATTTATTATCTCCAAATTGGTATTGGCGATTTTTCACATATGTAAATATCTGATACAGATTATTAGAATGGATAGTGTTCTTATCGAAATGTGCTTGTGTAGTACTTGAATAGTATTTAGCATCAATAATCAAAATATTATTCTCTTTTTGAAGTTGAATATCACTTTGCATTATTGGCAACATGTCGCCAATTCCATCATCTAGGGCCCACGGTATCTGGGAAGCATTGGCTTTTAGTTGGGGGTAGTGTTTTTTATAGTATTCGAGAATGAACTTTTCATATAGACGATTCATTTGTTGTTCATTAAGAAAATCCATTAGCTTCATCTGACCGTCTAACGTCGTCTGCAATAACCCCTTCACAACCAAATAACAAATAGAGATTATCATTCTATAGGATTGATTATTTCTATTGTATTGAAAATTCCAATTTATTTTATTTAAATCAATAATATCTATTTCATTGAAAAATACCAATATTTTCCGTAATTCTTTTTTCCGTTTTTTTGGAATATCTGATTTCAATAAAAGATGTAAAGTAGATTTTATAATACGATTCATTGTACTGTCTACTGAAAATTCCTCATATGTGCAGACCACTCTTTTTCTAAAAGAACTTTGACTCTTCAATGATTCACCTATCTCAACTTTTCCTCTCAACGTTGAAATTTCTTCGGTTTCAGAAATATACTTTTTCTCTAATCCTCTTTTAAGTTGAATTACAATAGCCTTAACTAGAATAGCACTCATGAGATCCGCAGTATTTTGGAATTCTTCTGTAGAAAGTTTCTTATATCCTTGACCTTTTAGGACGCTGAACGCATAAGCTAGCATATAATAGACATTCTTTATTGGTATCACTTAATTGCGCTCCTTAACTTTTCGCTCCATTCTATTACCAGATTTGGTTCATCAAACCAATATTCTTTTAGTAAAGGTACAAGTTCATACTCAACGATGTTAGAAATCACTTGATCATCTACACTCTCAGATTTCAAGTTACAAAGATAACTATGACCAATACAGAATCCTTCTCCCAAAGTCTCATCTGAAACAATAGCATAATTTAGATTTTTAATACAGGTAATTAGGTTATTTAACTTACTATTATTTATAGTTAATTGATAGTTTTTAAACCCATCAGTTTCAAACCCTGGTTTTAATTCGAAAAATGCAAACCGTCTTCTCAAAGCATAATCTAACATAGCTAAACTTCTGTCTGCTGTATTCATCATACCAATGATATAAAGATTATCTGGAATAGAGAACTTTTCATCCGAATAAACGAGTTGTAAAGATGCCCCTCTTTTATCATTCTCAAGCAGCATAAATAGTTCGCCAAATATCTTACTTAAATTTCCACGATTAATTTCATCAATAATAAAGAAATAATCATTAACAGCATCTAGTTCTGCTCGTTTACAGAAATTATAAAATGTACCTTTTCTTAATTCAAACCCAATATCAGAAGGTCTAAACCCCATGATAAAATCTTCATATGAATAGCTTTGATGAAATTGAACCATCTTAACTCTATCAACATTTTTTTCTCCTATAAGAGAATAAGCTAAGCGTTTTGCAGTATATGTTTTACCTACACCCGGGGCCCCTTGTAAGATAATATTCTTTTTAAAAACAAGAACAGACCTCAATCTTTCATACTCTTCTTCCGACATAAATACATCATTAAGAAAATCTTCCTTTGTATATGAAGAATATGATTTTTCAACTTCTTCAACATCTTCAGATGTATCATCATCAAAAATATTTTTTAGTTTCTCTACAACATCAATATAGGGAGTTACATCGGTTAAAGTTTTCATAGCTGCTTTACCTGGATAAGGCCATTCTCCATGATGAGTCCAATTCACTATTCTTATATGATTATACTCCTCAGCTTCAGAGTCATAGAAATAGTCAGAGGTAACAATCCCACGCCCAATAAGTTGACTTCTACCTTTTTTTACAAAAATAATATCTCCAACTTTCATTTCATTGGCAAATTGCCAAGTAGCATGTGTTGCATTCTGGTATGATAAGTTAGGTCCATAAATTTTTTTCATTGCCTCTTTGATCTCTGATTTATTTTTAAATAAACTGAGATCTCCAATTTCATTCCATCCTATAGCCATTACTCCACGCTTGTAAAAGTCCTCCCACATATAAGAACCTTCCCCTGGAGCATATACCCAATACCTTATTGTTTCATTCTCATCATCCATCAAAGCTGAAGATTCTGCCACCATCTTAAGTTCTTGATTTTTTTTATTCACTTCTTCAGAATACTTCCATGCTTCAAAAGATAATTCTTTAAAATTCCTAAATTTAGCTTCTTTACTATTAAAATAGAAATTTATTGTTTCAACTATTTGAAAATATTTTGCAGCAGTTATCTTTGAATCTATACTTGGTAAACCATTTGAAATTTCCGTTGGAAATTTACCAGATTCAAAAATATACCATTGGTTTCGACTATCTAAATTCAAAAAAGAATCGGGAGCAATCCAATACAAACCTATGGTAGTTTTGCTATTGCCATTCCCTTTTTTATTGTTCACAATATCAAAGTAGTGTGAAACTCTCTCCTTATTATCAGTAGTTTTTTTCTTATCAAATTCTAATGCCGCAAGAAATAGTGACCATAAATCTTCAATATCATCATCACTTCTTTCATCAATAAATCGATAATAGGTAGCATTTTGATTGTTGAGGACTGGTATGCCGTCAAAAGAATTTGGAACTTTACTTCCTAAATCAAATAACTTTACTATTGCATTTAAAATTTTAATCCTATTTTGAACTCTCAAGTTCTTATTGAATAATCCAAATACTGTAAAAGGATCAATATCTACCAAATTATTATCTTTTTCCAATGTTGGCATTGATATACCTGAAAGTTCATAAATTTTTTTTACCTTCTCGACAAGAAGCGACCTATTATCTTTATAAGCTACTAATCTTTGAGCAAACTCTTGATAAAAATCAGTCCAAATAAATTGATTCGACGTATTCATATCTTTCCTACACCTATATTCTTAAAATTTTTTTGAGTTATTAAATATTATTATATCACGAAAACGCTTTCGTCGTTACATAATATGATAAACTAGTTTTTTTACATTTCTAATTTCATTTTCATTTACAATAAAATGTTATGATTTTTAATTAATTGAATACTTTAAATCGATAATGATATGCTTCTACCTAAAAAATTAAATACCCCTTTCTAATATCGTTAAATTAAAATTGTCAACTTATTTCTACTCTGGCTTATTCTCTTTTTCCTCAATTAAATTAACAATAGTATATGCATTAAGTAAACCTATCTTATATCTCTTATTCAGCAATTTAGCTGAATTATAAAAGCTATCTTCATTATTTTTTATGGAGGCAACTTCTTTTTCTCCATTATCAATAATATATTGAGTAAATTTATTTTTAATGATAAATTTCTTCCTTAACAAATATATAACTAAAATAATTAAAAGTACAATTAAATAAATTTGAAAATCCATATCATTCTCCTATCAATAAAAAAGTTTTGATGTAATGATCTTTATTAGATAAATCTCAATAATTTGGGAACATATTTGGTAAACACTACACCAATAACAACTCCTGCCGCACTAAATAAAAGTTTTGATTTAAATTCTTCAGAAATCGTTGAAACTATTTGTTCCTCAGTTGAATTCTCTGGTTCTATTCCATTATTTTCATTAACTACGTGATTCCCAAATTCGGTTTCACCTTTATGCAACAATCCATTTCTAGAAATATAACATACAGATATTTTTTTTCCTAAACAAGAATTTAGATTATTTAAACTATAAGCATCTACACTTAACTTCTTATCGTTCGTAATCAATAATTGACTAAATTCGGTTTTTCCCTTTGTCAGACGTGATAACAATTCTGAATCTGCAAAAGCCTTCTCAGCGTCCAAATTATTTAAATTCTGATCTTCAAAAATAAATACATCACGAAATTCTTTAAATAAATCAATTACACGTTGTGCTTTAAATTGCTTAGATTCTATTTTTGAACTTAAATGCTTAACGATCTCTAAACAAACCTCCCTAGTAACAATTATCTTCTTATTATGCTTTATAAAACATTGTTGATAGCTATCTAAAAACATCCTTAGTTCTTGCACATTCATTAGAGATGAAGTATCGATATATATTACATCATTGATGGAAAGTAATGCATTTACATATTCAATATTAGTCATTAGAGTTCCTCCTCAAATTTATAACCTAAGTATAATTAATAAACAAGAGAAGTTCAACAAAAATCGGGACTTTTTAGTCCCGATTCGTTTTTATTTATAAATTTTATTTAAATCTTGATGCTTAATTTTTAGACTGATTACCTCTTCGATATCATCAATTCCAAGCTCGAAAGCTACAATCAAATCTTCCCTAGATAAAGTAATTTTTTTATCTTCAAATTCAAATACTGCATCCTTCTTTCTACAGACTATATCCAGTTCTTCTTCAATACAATCAAATTCTTTTTGTACATCAAAAAAGATATATATCATGTTTGGCTCATCCCCAAAAATATCATTAAAATTACGAATAAATTCTTTCCTATTCTTTAAATTATCATGCAACTCCTCAAGGCTTGATTTCATTGATATAAAGTTTGCTAAATAACTACGTTGAAGTTCAATAGAAAAACTATTCATTTTTTTAAAGAATTCTTTAATCTCTTCCAAAGAATGGAATGTTTTAACTACTGATTTATTACTTCTTTTTTTGTGAGAATAATATTGTTTAAATTCATTTATAGACAAATATTCTTTCATAAACATACTACTTTCACAAATTGAAAAAGTGTATATACCATCTTTTATTTCTGCATAGAAATATTCATTTCTCTCTGGAATATTGTAATTAAATTTCTCGCAATATACTACGATACCTTCATCTTTTAATTTCGCACATTTTCTAAGTCCCCAATTTCTTGTATCATAAAGGATTTCATAGCATTTCTTTAATTCTCTTAAGTTTGCATCATTTAAACTTGAAGAAAATTTAATGAATAACTTTGTTTGCTCATCTAAAATTTTTGGAAATAGATCATTCCTATTCTTAACATAAATACTACTTCGATTACTTTTTCTACTCAAATATTGAATTCCGCCATTGAGTTCAACTTCCATTACCGTACTAACACCATAGTTATAAGGCTTATAAAACTCACTTAACGATGAGTGATATTCCTCACGATTAGAAAATTTTTCTGACGAAATCCAATTGATTTTACTAGAATCACTCCCATTCAAAACTATCTGTCTCTCTGTACTTTTAGTTTTATTAGACAGACGCAGTAATGAAAATTTATTATTATCTAATGTGTTATTGACCGATTCGACACCCTTGCTTATATAATTATAATCGTGTTCCCTACCAATATTACCTTCTAGTGCTTGAATTATAAAATAATCTCTACAACCTTCAGTAGCATCCAATCCTGGCATGTCATCGTAATAAAACAGTGCTTTATTTGTTTCCTCAACGGAACAAAATAGCGCTGCACAAATAGCAATTATACAGTCCCTAGGTTGGTTTGGCTTATGTTTATTTAGTATTTTTCGAAACATTTCATAATCAATACCGACTCGTTCACTTAATTCTCTTGTTTTTACACGAAAATCTCCATTCTCACTTAGTTTTCTCTCTGAAATTAACCTAATATAATCAGCAAAAACCATATCATGTTCTATTCTCTTTACTTTCTCTACATTAGTAAGCTGTTTATTTTTCCACATTTTTATTCCCTTTTTACTTTATAGATTGATTATAACTTACTTTTTAAATAAAAGGAAAGATTATAGGGCCGTTTAGGTCCCAATTTAATAATTATAATTTGCATATAAGTAAAATTTGAAAAAAAGCATATCGTCTGTTTTTAAACGATATACTTTTTAACAAAAAATTTATTAATTATGAAATGATTTCTCAGTGTTCCGTTTTATTTGCTGTAATTTTTCAAATAGTGGTAAATTATCAATTACGACTATATTAAGCTCATTTCTTGCTCTTGTCACCATTTCATAAAGCATTTGAATAGGATCACTAATATTACATAATTCCTTTACAATCAAATTTCCATCACTATCGTAAGAAAATTTAGAATCAATTGGTACAGTTACACTATCGAATTCTTGACCCATGTACTTATGTGGATTTTTTGAAAAATCAGTAATATTATCATTAATCGGATTATCATAATACTGCCTTGAACCATCATGTATACCATTTGTAGACGGAGTAAAATAAATAGGTGTTGATCCCATAGTCTCAGCGGTCCTCGACATAAATTCTCTCGCATCTATATAATTATCAAAATAGTATATATTTACTGAATTAGTAGGCTTAACATTATATTTTTTCAAATCTTCAAATATAAACTTTTTTCGTTTATCCATTATTGGATCGTACTTACCTTTTGAATGTAATAAATTCATGGCAAACAAAGTTATAAAATAATTACTTCTGATACTTCCCTTTAATTGAAAATGTTGAGAATTTTGAGGATCAATTTTCTCTAAATAATCACTTATATCTTTCTCACCGCTTTTTAACCATTGAAGTTGATCATAGAAAAAAATTAATTTCTCCAAATTTCCATCATTAAATTTTGAAATAAGGGTATTTATTTGTTTCTTACTCATCCTTTGAGCTTCATCCACAAAAATGTAATTTGCTTTAGATAATTCAGAACATCTATCTTTATGATTCATGCTGCCAACACCAATCGAATTAAAATGAATATATTTGGCTAATTTACTATGTGCATCAATCTTTGTATGGCATGGTATTACAATAACTTCTTTTCCTTTTTCCGCCAATTTTCTTACAGTGTCATATAGAACTAATGTCTTCCCAGATCCTGCTGAACCTGTAACTCTAATTATTTTTTTATTTATTGTTAATACATCATCTCTTAACTGCCTCTGTGTTTCTGTTAATAAATAATTTTTATCTACAAATTCCTTCCAATTATTTAATGGAGAAATTAATATATTCTCTACTCTAAAAATCTCATCTATATCAAAATATTTATAAGTACGAAACTTATATAACACTTGATAAAGTTGTTTAATAGAAATTTCTTCTAGCTCATACTCGCCGCCTGAAGTTTCCACATACTCAAAACATTGATTTGTGTCTTCACAATATCCAAACAGGTACATATCTTTATAATCTATACCAGCTCGATTAAAGTAAAATTGATGATTTTTAAGTTGTTTTTTGATTGCTTTCTTTTCTTTATAACTTTTTTTAGTTCAATATTAATAACAATTTTTTGTTCTGGATCTTTATTAGGTGTCTTAACAGCTTTCAATAAATCAAATTCTTGATTTAAACGTTTAAAATCATATGCAAATAAAAAATTATTGGTTATTTTAGTGACAGTTTTAGATCCTTTAACTTTAGCTAATTCTTCCACCAAACTTTTTAATGCAGTCACATCATCTAAAATTTTATTCGGAAAAAATGATGGTTTTGATTTATACAACTGAGTAATAGAAACTAAGTTATTTAATTGTCTATATTCCATTTATCTTTATATCTCCCCATTACTTCTTTTGAGCATTTTCATAATTCTGTATATATTCTTCCATTAGGCCTGTTCTTTTTATTATCAAGCTCTCTAATCTTTCTATCATATCTAACAATTCATTTAAATTGAGATTCTTGATCTGGCATGTTCTATTCTTGTATGCTGCTACTTCTTCTTCACGCAGAGCTTTACCAGTCAAGATATTAATTGGCATACCATTTTCAATAAAATTTTCAAACATAAAATACTCAATAAATTTCTCAAAGGTCTCAAAATGATCAAGCCAAATTCGTATCCCATCTGTGTTATTTTGATAAAGAGTATATAAGATATCATCTTTATGTTGATCTTTGTTATATTCTCCATCTAGAGTATGTTTTATTTCTAATAGTGTTAAATCCACTCGATCTTCTATATAGGAACCTACCCCACGATTTAAATTATATTTACTATTCCGAGATCCTTCACTTTTCTTCGGTACAGGCCAAATAAAAGATCCACCAAGTGTTCTGGTATTTTGAACATAATCAATTAAAATGTTTAAAACTTGCTTTCTCTCAACTATAGATTTGTTATATTCGTTCTTAGATAAATAATTAATTCTAGCTAAGGGATACTTGAGATGCCCATAAGTTTGCTGATAAATGCCTTCATTCCCGGAGAAACCAAATTGATCTGAAGTTAGTCTGAATAACTCCTCATCATCTTGTTTTACAACAATTTTATACTCGTCATTGTCTTTTAACTTTTTCTCATCATCAGTGGTTAGTTTAGCATTTCTAGGAGGAATAAAAGAGAATTTATTTTCATAAAAACTTTCACACTCCCTCTTTTTTAAAAATTCTGTTAAAAAATTATAATAAGGTGTATTGATATCATCTATACAATCAGGGTCAACATATTTACCACCATTTAACACACTTTTATAATAATCATCAAAGCCTTCACACTGAAATATAGTCTTTAATTTCCCCATTTTAAAATATCATCCTTACTTAATTTCTAATATTACGATCCACATTGCAATCATCCCTAAAAATTAATTACTAACCCAATTATACATACTATAGAACATTAATAATTTAGATAAACTTTATAAGAACTAGGAACTAGCTTAAATGAGTTTTCCGTAATAGGTCCATCATAAATTTTAATTTTACACTGTTTTGATTCAATATTTAAGTCATAAACAAAATATATTTTATATGGAAATCCAGCGCGAGATGCCTCTAATTCATTAGAACTCAGTTCAAAACCATCCGAAAATTTTAGTTTTGATGCTTTCACTTCAATATGGACTTCTTCTCCATTTTCATCCCAAAAACAAATGTCATAACCAAGACCATCACCTTTTGTTTTTGACACATGTTCAGGTAGTTTCAACCCCTTCTCCTCGGCTTCCTTACATAGTAGATCAAAGACGATTTCTTCACCTGCTACACCAGTCCTCTGTTTTGATTTATTTTCATGTTCCCAATCAATTTTACGCCCAGTAAATTTACGTTTCTTAGGATTGGTAGAACGTCTAGGTCCATCTTCATCAATAAGTACTGTAAAATCCTCTACATTTTCAAATTCTTCGCATTCAGCAGCTGTAAAATCAGGATTAACTGATGTACGATAGATAGATTCAATAGAATCAATAGAAATAATTGGACGATCTTCCATTAGTGCTACAAAGTCTTCATATGAGATTTCATTCATTCCGTATTGATCCCAAAAATGCAACCATGAATTTGGTTTTTTTCGTTTTTTCTTACTCGGTGTTTTCCATTCGTAATTTTCAATAAAAGAATCTCCCTGTCTAATCGGAGGCTCTATCTTGAAAGCATGTGAAATTACTGCAATAACATTCCCCTCCTCATCTGGTTCGGAAATACTCTCAACATAACCTCCCCCGTAAATTTCCCATTTACGATCTTTAGTAATTTTACCAGAATGGCGATTTAAGACAACAGCTCCAACCTTTAATTTTCCATATCGATGAATATTCCATCCATAACTAGTTGCATCATCTGCATATTTCAATTGACCATCATCTTCTATTTTTCCATGATCCAAAATAAATGCTTTTTGTCCTTCAACAGCTGGTGGTAATAATTCTGAAATAGTATACATATTTTACCTCTTTCTATTTTTGATCGGAACATTTTTTTGTTCTGATTGAATGATACCAGAAAAATCAAACAATGTCAATTCAGAACATTTTTTTGTTCTGATTGGAATTTATTTAATGCAGTTCAGGTTATTTTTTAATCATTTGAGAAGTTTTAAAGCCTCTTTATATTTTTCTTTGTTAGGATATAACTATGAAAAATATTAAAGAAAACAATATCCGCAAGACATTATGGCATATTAAGCGCCATTGCAAAAATATAGAGAATACTCATGAAAGTGAATACAGTAAAACTGAGTTATTTCACTTAAAATCTAGCATTGAAGTACTAAGTCGAATTTTGAACAATGAAAAGCCCTATCCAAATTTGGATAGGGAGGAAGTGTTTTGAAGAGTAAAACCTAAAAACTATAAATTTAGCTTTCTCAAAGACAACTTTCCGAAAAATAAGTATTTTTCCGAAAGTTAAATGTTTGCTGCTATAATAATTATCGACACAATTTCATACTGTTATTATGACAAAAAGTATAAAAGGGGGCTCAGAATATGAAAAGAATAATAGGGATATTATTAGTTTCATTATCAATAATTACATTAAATCTTTAGAGAGTTTAATGAACAATGAAAAACCCCATCCAGGGATGGATAGGGAGGACGTTTTTTTAAATTTATTTAATTTGATTAACATTGATTTTTTGTTTTTTAACCAGATTTGGTATCAACAGTAGAAGAATAGTGCTACTAAATAAGTGAATACCCAATATTATCCAAATTCTACAAGAAATATTATTTAGATTATTGAAATCAAAGTAACGAATTACTACAAAAACCATAACAGTTAATAGACTATTCATTTCTATCATTTTCCTAAAAAAATCATATTTTATTGTAGGTTTTACTTTTGTTTTCTTTTGGGTAAAACTTAAATAAATAGGCAAGTCCTTTAAGACAATCGGAACAACAACTGGCAAAGACCATTTTGTAATTTCTATTGCACTCTGATTCTTCACATCTTGGAAATAATAAATAAATAAAATATAAGCTATACATATTAAAATTGATATGATATTAGCACAGAGTATCATTAGTATTTTAACTAATGGTGATTCAGTTTTTTTCCCAACAACTACTGGTAAATCTTTCTTCAATCTACTATCTTTTCTTTCAAATTTATAATAAAATGATTTAAATATACTGAACAAAAAAGTAAGTAGTAGAATAAGTAGAAGAGCACAGAATATACCAACTGCCATTGATATAATTACAACTGGAGGAATTTTATCTCCTTCATTTAAATCTATTTTTTCTAATAAAATATTTAAAATAAGCAATATAGAATATACCGTAATATTTATAATGGAGATATTAGCCTTAGTTTTATCAGATAACTTTATTATTTTATTTTTCCAATAATTTGTTTGAATTAAAATGTTATCAATAACTGTAGGTACAATCTTAGGAGAAAGCCAGGTTAGTAAAGATATAGACACTATTTGAATATTAGTAGTCTTACTATCACTTACATCTTTTAGTATTAATTGAATAAGTAAAAATAAAGCTGATAAACTAAAGAATAAAAAAATTGTAAGCGATTTTAAATTATCTGCTAAAACTTTACCTACATTAAAAATAACTACACTTCCAACAAAATATGTATAAAACATTATAATTATAATTAGAATTATATCTTCCGGGGTATCCCATTTAAAACTAAGAGTATTGTAAAAAAAAGCAAATAATAATACAAATGAGAACAGATCACTGAAGAAGTATGAATAGTATTCTTTTTCTTCGTTTTTATTATCCACCTTATTATTTAATTCATAGTTACAGTTATACAAAGTTGACCAAAAGCGAAAATTTTTCGCTACATTATTATCTTTATTAAACTTTTCAGTTAATT
>ERZ772942.810-NODE-810-length-13269-cov-3.543969_pt1 | contig 13269 bp, 9 predicted proteins | sample MGYA00511135_ERZ772942 | MGnify/ENA primary metagenome ERZ772942 (study PRJEB29015, sample SAMEA2738099) | human oral metagenome | biome: human oral; feature: human-associated habitat; material: saliva | place: China | collected 2265 ... | reverse complement strand
TTTAGCCTTCTGACGGCCGCGCCCCATGGCGTGACCCCCTCTTTCATCCTGTCCGTGACTGCCGCCCGCATGGCGCGCGCAACCGACGGATCGCTTGTACAGTCTTTCCTGCCTTCTAGGGTACCTTGTTTGACCCCTTATTGTCTTCCTGACAGACACATATTCTGCTAGAAATCTCAGAAAAACCGGGGGCAAACACCGCCTATTGCGGGTTTGAAGCTTACCGAACACCCTTTTTATTTTGCACGGGTTATCGGCAGCTTTAGCACCCCGAGAGTGCGGAATACCCCGTCCCCTCCTACCGACGTGTTAGGAGAGGACGGGAAATCGAATCCGGCACAACAGGCCGCTGGGTTAGGCTGCGGTGAAGCTGCCCAGCTCACTCGCCCCGCTTGCCGCAGTGGTGGATGCAGCATCTACACTGCCGGAGGTCACAGAGACGGTGTAGCTTTGCCCCTTGACAATATTCTTATTCGAGACGAGCACCAGCTGCACCCCTGACGTGGTGATCTTATAGTTCGCGACCACGGTGCCTGAGGAATCGGTGACCTGAACGGTGCTGCCCTGGGTGAGGGCCGACGAATCAGTAATTTTCAGGTACCCGCTGGTCGATGCTGATGAGGGGGCTTCGAACATGTCGGCGGTGCTGCCAGCGGTGACGGTTCCCCCGTTCAGCAGCAAATCACCATTGGAGTCAAGGGCGTTATTGCCGCCAGCGACAGGGCCGTTTACAGTGACGGTGCCGCCGCTGAACGTTGCGGTACCGTTCGAGTCGATCCCATCACCCTCGGCGTTGACCGTCACGGTGCCGCCGCTTATATTAATGGCCGCGTCTACCACCTCGAAGGTGCCGCCGCCGGGCATAGCACCGTCAGTGGGAGGCTGAGGCATATTCTGGTTTTGCCCAGTGCTGCCCTGGCTGCCGCCGGGTGCGGCTCCCCCGCCCGCTGGGGCCTGCTGCACCTGACCGTTCTGGTTCTGCTGGGTTTGCTGCCCGGTGGTGGCCGTCCCACTGGTGGTATCGGATGAGGTGTCAGAGGAGCTGTCTTTGAGGGAGGCGTTAATACCGTCATCCGTGCTATTGACGGTCACATCACCATCAAGAATATTAATGTACTGCGCCTCAATGCCTTCATTGGATTTCTCGATGTTCAGGGTGCCGCCGGAAATTTCGAGGGTGCGCGGGGCCTTGAGCCCGTCATCCCCAGCCGAGACAGTCACCGACCCGGCGCTCAGCCGGGTGAAGCCCATGCTTTCGTCATCGGTGTTGGTGGATTTAATGCCGTCTTGTGCGGCAGTAACATTGACGATACCACCGGTAATGTCCACATAGTCCTTGCCCTTAATACCGGTGTTCGCGGCGTTGACCTCAAGGGTGCCGCTGGCAATAACCAGCCCGCCGGTAGTGTGGATGCCCTCCTCATAGGAGCCCTTCACAGACAGGCTGCCTTCCCCGGCGAGGGTCAGGTTCGCGGTGGAGTAGATGGCTGCATCCGGGTCGTCGTCACCGGTGGCAGTGTAGTTAGCCTCATCAGCGACGGTGTTCGTGGTACCCGCAGCAGTGTAGATAATTGCTTCGGCGGCGCTCACCACATTAATGGCCGCCCCGGTTGAGTTGGTAATCTTCGCGTTATCAAGCACCAGCCGCACCGTGTCGGTCTTGGCCGCTTCGATCTTCACCTGGCCGCTGTACTCACCGGTGATCCGGTAGGTGCCGCCGGAGGTAATGGTGATGGTGCCGTTCTCGACACTGACCCCATCGGTGGCGGTGGGGTTCGCCAGGTCAATAGCTTTCTCATCGGAGGAGTCCCAGGTGAGGTCCTCATTGGTGTAGTGGGTTTGGGCGTCTAGTGTCTGCTCTGCGGCCGTATTGGAGGTGGACGTTCCGGCGGTGGTTCCTGAGACTGCGCTGTGCACGGTGGAGGTGCCGGAGGTGAGGGTGGTGCCGCTGGCGGTGGAGCATCCGGTGAGCCCCAGCGCGGCGATCAGAGTTACGGAGGTTACGGTTTTGAGCATTGAGTTCTTCATACCTCCTATATTTCGGCAGTTAGCTAAGCCTCAGCTGTGTTCGGGCTTTTTCTGCACAATGTCTTAGGGACTGCCCCCAGCTGCCGCAGCAGATAACCTGAATCATTGAGAGATGAGCATAAAAAGACACGCGATGCGCTGGTTTGAGCATCGCGTGTTTTCTGATTGTGCATCTTCAGCCCCGTACCGTCACAAGCCAAAAAGATAGCGGCTTCACGCCTTTCCCGTTATTCCGCCTTGCCGCAACGGGTTTATAGGTATTATTGGGCTATTCTGCGGCGTACGTGCCCACTTCAACCGCCCCCGGAGCGAGAGTCGTGCTGCCCTCCTGCACTGGCCCAGACACCGTATATACCGTATAGTTATTGCCCTTTACGAGGGACGGGTTCGAGACAAAGAACAGCTGCACGCCGGTGGTAACCACCGTATAGTTCGCCACCACCGCGCCGGTCTTGGTATCCGTCACCTGCACTGTGCGTCCGGGGGTAAAAACGTCCAGATCAACCACTCGCAGGTACCCGTTCGTTGACTTCTCGGAGGGGACCTTAAACACTTCTGCACCACTACCGGCCGCCGCAATATTCACCCCGTTCAGCAGCAGCTCACCGTTGGCATCCACCGAGTTATTCAGGTAGGTTGAGGGGCCGTTAATGGTGACAGTGCCGCCGGTGTAGGTCTGGGAGCCGTTCGAGTCGATACCATCACCCTCAACATTCACCGTGACCTGCCCGCCGCTGATATTAATGGCGGCGTCAATAACCTCAGTGGTATCCCGTGCACCTCCCACACTGCCGCTGGGTTCCTGCTGGGGCTGACCGTCAGGTTTGGGGTCGGCGGTGTCCTCGGCTTCTTGCCCGTCAGGCAGGGGGTCTTTGAGGGAGGCGTTAATACCGTCGTCTATGCTGTTTACAGATACCGCACCACCGAAAATATTAATGTACTGGCCCTCCACACCTTCTCGGGCCTTTTCAATATTGAGTGTGCCGTCGGCTATTTCAACGGTGCGGATGGCTTTAAGTCCGTCATCGCCTGCGGTAACCGTCACGGTGCCGCCGGTAATACGCGCCCACCCGTACCCTTCCTCTTTGGAGTTGGTGGCTTTAATAGCATCTTTCTGAGAGTTGACAGCCACCTCACCGCCCAGAATGTCCACATAGTTTTTGCCTTTAATCCCGGTTTTTACGGAGTTCACATTCAGGGTTCCGTTGGAGATTACCAGCCCGCCAGTGGTATGCACTCCTTCTTCGTGGTTCCCGTTCACCGTCAACGTGCCTTCCCCAGCGAGGGTCAGGTTCGCGGTGGAGTAGATCGCTGCGTCCGGTTTTTTCTTACCAGCTACCGTGTACTGCTCTCCATCACTGACAGTATTGGTGGTGCCAGCCATCGTATATACGATTGTCGTGCCGCCTCCGGTGGCGGTAATAGCAGGCCCCGTGGAGTTAGTAATACTCACATTATCTAAGATGAGCCGCACTGTCTCAGGCTCGGCGGTATTAATGCGTACCTGCCCGGTGTAGTCGCCGCTTAGATGATAGTTCCCGGCTTTGGTAATGACTAGGGCACCATCCTCAACGCTCACCCCGTCAGCGGAAGGTTCATTCGCAAGGTCAAGGCGGATTTCAGATCCAGTATCCCAGGTGAGACTACCGTGGGTGTGGTGGGTTTCAGCATTAATTTTTTCGCCGGTTTTCGTATTCGAACTATATTTGCCCGAGGGGGCTTTTGCCTGTTGAGCGGGTGCGGCATTGGTCGGGCCTAGGGAGTCTTTCGGGGCGGCACTAGATTCATTATTACTACCTGAGCATCCGGCCAGTCCCAAACCCACAATAAGGGGTAGAGAGGCTGCCACGTTTAAAGGGGATTTCTTCACTATGCGTCTTCTTCCTGCCTGCGTATATCGGTGTCTGTATACGCGTGTCATAACGGTAACGGGTAACCCTTGGCTCCCCATGTACCCTTACCGGTGGTTGGTGTTATTGGCGGTTATTTGCATGTTGTCTGCGCGCTGCACCCTAGAAGCCCCCTGGGTGAGGGGGCTCCGTCGAATACGCGCCATGAGTTAGGTGGCGGTAAGCCACGCACTCTACCCTACCATTAGGTGGGTTTAAAAATACTAAATGGGTGACGCCTGACCCTGCGGCATAGCATTCACTGTGGTCTAAAAAGGGTACGGCACCTGCTGCGCTTATTGTGTGAGGCATTGGGCCTTATCACGTTCTGCGCGGCAGGTGCCGTCTCGTACCGGCAATTTAATGTGTTCGTTCTTGTGCCGGTTTTAGTTTAGTGTCGGTTGTGGTTGGTTATTCTCCCTTCTATACGGTGACGCGGGTTGCCTAGACGGCAACTTTAGCTGGCACCAGGTTCATCCACCGCTCAATAATGCGGTGCCACTTATTGGAGGGCAGCTGCGGGTTGAGTGCCGCCAGACCGGTACCGAACTTGGAGATCTTGACGGGCCGGATGCCCGCACGCCACAGGTGCTTGTCTGCGATTGAGGGGGCCGTGCCGGATTTCGTTTCAATAATGACGGTGCCGGGAATCGTGTACTCAATCCCCACCTTATGGCCGTGGTAGTTCTCCCGGGTTACCCCCGCATAGAGCGCATGATCCGACAAGGGCGTCCACGTGAGGTTACGGTCAATGGTCAGGCGGGAATCCACCGGGTTCTGCTCTGAGGCGGGCAGGTAAATGGTGGTGCGTCGATACCCGGTGCTAATAACCGGTTCGAACTCAATGGCCGGGGTGTCAAGAATCCCGTAGAGTGCCTCGTTGACGTACTGTCGGCCCTCTTCAGTGAGCTTGTCACGGTCATCAATGGAGTAAGGAATGCGCTCCTTCACGGTCATGGCGCGTTCGCCTTCGGTCTTGACCTCCAGGAAGCATGTGTTGGTGTCGAGGTAGCTGCGGGTGCGCACCTTGAACCGGTCGGGGCGGTCGGTGGCAGCCGCGTAGTAGCTGACCAGGTTGGGGGTATCAAAATAGACGGAGTCGTAGGCAAATTCGCGCTGCCCCTCAATTTCGAGTACGGATGCCTCGGCGGGCAGCTCTGCCAGTACCGATGCCGCGTAGTCTGCGTCTACGATGTATTTACGGTCCATGCGGGTCTGCATGGCAGCTTTGTTATTAAGATCGTTCAGGGTAATGCTCTGCCAGTAGCTGGGAATAATTTCCATGATGCTGTTCCTTTCGGGCACCGCCCGGTGACTGTGCGGAAGCCGTGCCGGGTCGGTATTGTCGGTTAGAGCTACGAAAGTAGCAGGATATGCGCGAATCCTTTAGATATTGCGGGACGCCTCATGCAGGTGGTGGCCGTAGCCTTGCGGTGAGGAGGCATACCCTTGGGCTTGGTTGCCATAGCCCTGAGTGGCGCCTGCACCCTGCTGTGCTGGGGTGTTCTGCGCTTTGGCAGTTACCGCATAGTTGGGAGTGTTTCCCTGTTCTGCGGTGGTATCTTCTGCCGGTGGGTCAGGGTTGTAGCTAACCTCTGCCCTGGTAGTGTCGTTGACCATGTCGAGCTCCGATACTTTCACGCTGAGCACTTCGTAGGAGAGCTTCTGGTTCAAGTATGTTTTGAGTTCTTCAGGGTCGCTAATGGCACGATCGACGGTAATGATCTGGGTCTTCTGTTTGTTGTCGAAGAAAGGCAGATCGACGACGGCCATGATAATAACGAGCATCGCCATGAGGGCGTATGCCATATATTCGGGATCCAGCCTGACACCTGCTATGAGGCCTAATGCCAATGAGACAAAGTAGTAGGCGACTTCGCGTTGTGCCAGTGGCGTGGAACGCAGGCGGATGATGGATAGCACACCGAATAGCCCAAGCCCCATTCCTGCACTCGTGCCGGAGGCAAATGAGAGTGCTTCTGTGACCACAAAAACGCCGAAGTTAATGATGGTGTATGAGACCACTAGCTCACGGCGGCTGTGGCGGACGAGGTAGATGGTGCACAGAGCGGCAATTGCTATAAGGTCCGCGATTACCATACTCACTAGGTGCATAGGATTCTCCGTCTGTAGTGTAGTGATTCGGATATTTATAGATTCGCGCTTAATCCTGTGTTGTAGCTGTGTCCTACTTAGATCGCAGGTATGTCTTCCAACGGCGCTGGTCTTATCCTGTATCGCCTCTTTTCTGTTGGCGGTTCATGTACTGTGTTCCCACATATTTCATGTGGGTTTTTGAGCGGTAACTTTCAGCGGAATACATCTGTTACCTTTCCCCTCATTTTATCAATCTAAGGCTTAGGTTTTAACGCACCTTCACGTTCTGTGGCTTAAATTCAACCTATACAGATAGAGTGGTCTTGACATTTATGTGCATAAAAATCACACCCATATAACGCCTCTTGCGAACGAAATTGTTTATAGTGTGATCTGTTTTATGGTTTTTTGTGGGGATATCCCCACAAATCCAAAATCCCCCTTTGCATTCCATGCAAAGGGGGATTTAAGTGAATATTTACACAATGCGGCAGTATAAAGTACCGACCGAGCGATATTTTATGATTTACGCCGAATATTGAAGAAAATGATGAGCGCAGCGAGTACCACACCGCCGCCAATCAGCCCGTAGCCAAGCCATGGCATCATATTCCCGCCCGAGTTATTTGAAGATGCGCTGGTCACTGCGGTGGGGCTGGCGCTGCTGCTGATCGGGCTTAGCGGCTTTTCATCCGCATCTGTGGTGGCGCTGCTAGCAGCGGTGTGAGTTTCTTCTTCCTTAGCCGCGGGGCTGCTTTCTTCTTTAGCGGGAGTCTCTGTCTTAGCGCCTTTAGAAGGAGCTTCCTTGGGACTTTCAGACTTGTTCGCATCGGCTGAGGCTGACTCCGACGGTTTAGCATTGCCGGTGCCGCCGTTTTTGTCTACCACGGTCACAGAAGCGGCTATGCCGCCGCGCTTATTATCGTTGGGGTTCAAAGACCCGGTGAGCACGTTAATGGTGGCGGTCGAACCGGCAGTATAACGATCCTGCCAGGGAATAGAGCCGCTCACTTTACCGTCAGCGTCAGCTTCGAACTGCAAGTAGTCCGACGAGCCCACAGGCCCACCATTGAGACGCACGGCAAGTACTGAGGGGGTGCCGTCGGTGGCAAAGAAGTTAACGCCCGAAAATTCTAGGGGCTCACCCTCAGTCCAGGTTGAGGGGAAGGTAAGGGTGGCGCCGTCGGTATATTCCTTAACAATAGGCGTTGCAGATGGTTCTGGCGCTGCATAAGCGGCCGGTGCCAAAACCGAGCTGCTTAGTAGACTGCACCCAAGAGCGAGCACAGCGCCGGAAGTAGCGATTTTTTTACGGAATGTCATATCACCAGTCTATCGAAAATGATGTGTACCGTGTGGATAGTATTACCGTATTATTAAAACTCCCCCGTGTAATAATTCACTTTTTGACTGAATTCACCCTGCACTATCAACCTTTAGATCCTCAGTATTTCAATCAAGATGCCTTAAAAGGCTACATCTTGACTACACACTATAAAAGGTATAAAACATAAAAATACACATATCCCCTACAATACTAAGGGTATAGTGTTTATCTATTCATACATTATTATTTTATTGCAGGTTTATGATACGTTCAGCACATCGTCAAGAAATTTTACGCTCGGCGTGGCGTATTTCCCCTATGAGCACTATACCCACGCATAATGCGCCGTACCTTTGTATTTCAGAGCACCCTGCACCTCTTGGCCGAAGAGCTTCTGCAAGCCTTCATCGCCCCCCTACCCACACAGAAGTGCAGGCCTCTGCCCCGCCATACTGCGGTATGCAAGAGACCTGCACTATTGTTGTCGGTTGGAATACTCCACGGCAGCACGCATTAGGTAACGCGCACCAGCCAACATCTAGGGAATCAAGGCTTAGGAGTTCTGCTTACGGCGGCGCATCACCACAATTGCGGCAACACCAGCGCCCACAGCAGCCAGACCCAAGCCCGCAATGGTGGCAACACCGGCCGCGCCCGTACTTGCCAGCCGCCCAGAGATACTGCCGCCACTATTATTATTGCTGTCGCTAGCGGCTACCCCGCCATTAGAATCCACGCGGGAGGCGCTGTTCTCATAGTCAGCTTCTTCCTCGCAGCCTTTCCCATCATGATCGGCATCAAACTTCTCCTGGAAGTCCGGGTGGCCCTTGTGGATGGGGGCCAGACCGGCATCCTGCACCTCTTTGCAGTTCTTAAAACGCGGGGTTGGTGATGCATCTGCACCGGCATTCACCGACGCCTCAGCAGAAGCCGATGAGGTTTCGCTGGAGGTCGCCGAGGGCTGCTGCGAAGGGGCGGTCTCGCTCGGGGTTGCCGAGGGCGATTCAGCCGGTGATTCAGAGGGTGATTCAGATGGGGCAGCAACGGGTGAGCTCGCGCTGGGAGCAGGAGCTGAAGGAGACTCCGAAGGCACGCTGCTGGGTTTCTCAGAAGGTGACGGTGTCTCAGAAGGGGTGTCCTTCGGTACAGACGAATCAGACGGGGAAGCCGAATTGTCCACGACGGTCACCGTAGCCGCCACGCCGCCACGCTGCCGGTCTTTCTTATTCAACGAGCCGGTGAGCACATTAATTTCGACGCTTTCCCCGGCTTTAAGGTTCTCCTGCCAAGGGATAGAGCCAGAAATATTGCCGTCCGCATCCGCTTTAACCTCTAGGTAGCGGGCGCCGCTGACGGGGCCGCCGTTGATCTTAATCGCCAGAATAGAAGGGGAACCATCAGTTGCTTTGAAACCGGTACCTGTAAAGTGCAGGGGTTGACCTACGGTCCAGGTGTCCGGAAACTGCAGGCTCGCCCCATCTTCGTAAACGTGAGCGGCTGCGGCTGGAACCGAACCAGGTGCTGCAAAAGCAGCGGGAACAGTTGCACCAACCATGCCGCACCCCAGTGCGGCAACGATGCTGAATGTAGTAAATTTAGTGCGAATACTCATGACTTAATTTTATCTGTACGCACAGTATTAAATGCAGTTATTGCACGCAGAAGACTATGGTGTTCGTCAATATGGTTAACCTTCCTTAGACGTAAAACCCACCCTTAAATCATTGGTGCTATATCCCTGATCTGGCAGGTTTTAAGGAACATATTAACGGTATAAGACACGGCTTCTGTGGCTGGCGGCTCATCGCATAAGTGCTCTAAATTGACCCGCAATACACTCTTGCATTCTTATAGGCACGTTCTTGAATATGTAGAGAATAATTCACCCACAGCGGGTTATACGCGAGAGCGGCATCACTCTTTACGCATTTTGCGCACGGCCAGGAATATTGCTCCACCAATTCCGCCCACAATCAGCACATAACCGGCAGCCAGCAAAACCCCGTTTTTACCGGGGTCCGCAAGATCTGCCGGGCTAAACCCCTGCCCGGAAGAACCCTGCTCACCCGAGGCCTCCGTAGAGGCAGAAGAATCCCCAGCCGCAGCACCCGTGGTAATCGTCACAGGCTCGTTGCCGAAGTCTGCGGGCTTATCGCACCCCACACCGTCATGGTCAGCGTCAAAACCCTCCTGAAAATCCGGGTGGTCCTTATGAATAGGGGCCAGCCCGGCGTCCTTCACCTCTTTACAGTTATGAAAACGCTTATTCCCGCTGGCAGAGGCTGAGGCTGACGCACTGGGGCTGGACTCGCTGGCACTAGCCGAAACCTTATCGGAAGGACCATCCGGTTCGGAGGAATCTATAGCACCACCGGAGGCCCCGCTACTATCCTGCTGCCCACCCTGTGGGGAGGCTGACGGGTCGCTGCCGCCGCCGCTTTGGGCACCGCCAGCATTATTATTATTGCCGCCGGAGTTATTGTCGCCGCCGCTGCCGCCCTGGTTCTTATTGTCACCAGAGCCGCCGTTACCGTCCTTATTATTCTTATCCCCGGAATTGCTGCCGCCGCCAGAGCCCCCACCGTTCTTATTTTCACCAGACTTATCTTTTTCCGCCGGTTTCTGGGCTGCACCGGTGGTGGTCTTCGGCTGCGGGGCAGGGTTCTGCCGCGCCGGAGCGGCCACAACCCGCACATCAACCTCGCTGCCCTCGTAGAAACCGCCCCGGGTCAACGCGAAAGTCTCAAACTCAATGCTCTGCCCGGCCTGTAAACTATTCGACCACGGGATAGAAGTAGTGAATTTTCCATTAGCATCCGGACGCACCTCGTGGTAAATCTCGCCCTCATCGCCACGCAATACAACAGTCACCGACCGACCGCTTCTGGTTCTAAACCCCTGCCCGGTAACAGTTAGCGGCTGTCCAGCCGTCCAGGTGGTGGGGAAATTAACGGTTGCTCCAGCTCTGAAATAACTGGTGGCGGTGGGAGCAGCCACCGGCGCGGCCGAGGCGATGGGAGTGGATGTGCCTACCATGCCGCCCGCAAGCGCGGCTATGATACCGAAAGTGGCAATCTTGGTGCGAATTGTCATGCCTTATATTCTATCGGCGAAGCAATAATATTACATGGCCTACGATTATGGTGTGGGTCAAATAGCGGCGATAGGATGCGCACTATTTTGCACCAATTTACGCCCTCATTAGGGAAAATGCTCTAACCCGGTGTTCGGCGCACTTCACGTATTTCTTTATTATTCCTCTCATCGTGTGTGGTGGCGTCTTGGGCCACGGCGCTCACAGCTGCAACCGGTCAAGCAGCTGGCCCAGCGCATCCCCCACATTGGTGCGCCACAGATAGGTGGCGCGCGCATCCGCCCGGCCCGGCCCACCGTTCAACACGGCAACCGGCTTATTGGCCCTGAGCGTATCCAACACAATCTTGTAACTGCTCATCACCGCCACCGACGAGCCAACCACCAGCAGAGCAGTCGAATCAGCCAGCATGTGCCGCAGCCGCTCCTTCCGCTCGGCGGGCACAGATTCACCGAAGTACACCACATCCGGTTTAAGGCGCTGGGAGCCGCACGCAATGCACCCGATCATCACAAAATCACGGATGAAATCGTTATCCAGCTCAACATCGCCATCAGGGTTAACCCGCAAATTGGTGCCCGCAAGACGCGCCAAATAGCCGGGGTTTGCGGCATCCAAACGAATATCCAGGCTCGCCCGCCCCTCACGGTGCCCGCAGGTGAGGCATATGATCGTTGAGAGATCACCGTGCAGAGCCAGCATGTTTCTGCTCCCCGCCTGGGCATGAAGCCCATCAACGTTCTGGGTGATCACCCCAGAAACAGCACCGTGCTGCTCAAGCTCAACCAGCGCATAGTGGGCACGGTTAGGTTTGGCCTCCTTCATGCGCCGCCACCCCACATAGGAACGCGCCCAGTAGCGCTGGCGGGCAGCGTCATCATACCGGAATTCCTGGTAGGTCATGGGGCGGTGCTCACGCAGGGAACCGGCGGGGCCACGGTAATCAGGGATACCGGATTCGGTACTAACCCCCGCCCCGGTGAGCGCAAGCACCCGGCCTGCACGAAGCATACCAGCCACCCCTTCGAGGGCAACCTCAGGCTGGTGCGGCTGGGCGGTCTCGGCAACAACACGCTGGATAGAACGGATCGCGGCACGGTGCACGGCGGCAATCTCGTGATTATCGAATCCGGTCGTGTCAGTCCATTTATCCATTGCGTCCCAGTGTGCCGTCGTTCAAGAATGTACTGCACCCATTGTAGGATGCACCCCGCTATGCCCGTGCACACTGCGGGTATCCGTACCGAAAGTGACTGTGTGGCGGTTCGGGGCCGCACTGCTCACCCGCGCACGGAAAGAGTTTCTGGGGGTAAACCTCAACTAACAGCTTAAAGATAGGGTATCCATACTGTTGTACACCACAGTCCCGAAGCGTCTTTTCGGGCATTTTACCCTACGCGGTGCCTATAGAATTTTAGGTATGACAACTCATCACAAATTCGCAACTATTGGCGCCGTCGCCACGCTCAGCCTCAGCCTCGTAGGCGCGACCGCCGTCCCCGCCGCATTCGCGGCACCCGCAACCAACACCGCCGCCGTAGCGCCCGCAGCAAACGCGAGCCACACCTACGACGACGGGGCAACCATCACCTTCCCCAGCTCCTGGACTGTGGGGCAGGGTCTAAGCTTCACCGGCACCGGGTTCAAAGCCAAAGACGGCTCACCCTCGGTACTCGCCCTCAAAATTGATGGCGGTGGCGTAAGCGGACAGCCCTACCTGCGTGTTGAGGCCGACGCAAACGGCAACGTGGCGGGCACCATCCCCTGGCAGGAAGGGTTCAAACCCGGGCAGACCGTGACCCTCACGGTGCTTACCGGGTCGCTCAATAAGCAGGATCCCCGCCGCGGCGGCGACGCCGCGACCGTGACAATCCAGGCGGCAGCAGCACCGAGCGCTTCCCCCACCGATACGGCTGCTGCTTCTGCTGCGCCCGCACCGACCGAAGCAGCCCCCAGCCCCTCGTCCCCCGCTGCGCAGAACACCACCGAGGCGCCCGCTGCTTCCCCAAGCACCTCCGCAGCGGTGACGAGCAAACCGCAGCCTCCGGCGCAGCCTTCCGCTGCCCCCAGCCAGAGCGAGCAGGAAGCAAACAATTCGGCGCAGGACTCTTCCTCTGCTGACCATAACGTGCCGAACGCATCCGCAAACGCGGAGCACCTGGCCGCTGCCGCTCAGGGCTCGGCCGTAGCTGGGGAAATCCCCACGAACTGCACCGAAGCATCGGCGCGCGGGCTCAGCAATATTGATGCGAACAGCCCGCACTACGGTGAGCACCTTGACCGTGACAAGGACGGGGTGGGGTGCGAGACTAAAGCACCCGGCACTTCCGGTTCCGGCACCGCCAGCACCACCGGAGGCAAGCAGGCAGCAGCCGCTGACACCTCCACCGATGACAAGCTTGATAACTGCACCGAGGCCCGCGCCCGCGGCCTGAACAATATTAAGGCAGGCAGCGAACACTACAGCGGCCACCTTGACCGTGACAAAGACGGGGTAGCGTGCGAGTCCAGGGTATCCGGCAGCTACTCGGGTGGCTCCGCATCGCGTGTCTCTTCCTCCGGGACTGTCGCCTCAACCGGCAGCACGGGCAGCTACTCGGCAGCTTCAACCACTCGCGGCAGGCTGGCAAGCACCGGCGCTTCGGGTGCGCTAACCATTGCCGGGGTTGGCCTGTTCACCCTCGTAGCGGGTACCGCCGTCGTACTGGTGGCACGCCGCCGCAAGCAGGCATAACACCTTTCATCTACTAGCAAGAATGCGCGCCGTACCGGGAAGTACCCCGGTTGGGCGCGCATTATCTGTACCAGCTGCACTACTCGTTACCACTCGGCGG
>ERZ772942.809-NODE-809-length-13280-cov-1.981626_pt1 | contig 13280 bp, 10 predicted proteins | sample MGYA00511135_ERZ772942 | MGnify/ENA primary metagenome ERZ772942 (study PRJEB29015, sample SAMEA2738099) | human oral metagenome | biome: human oral; feature: human-associated habitat; material: saliva | place: China | collected 2265 ... | reverse complement strand
CATTTTGTCGCCAATCTTTCTCCACACGCACGATAAGCTCTAAGCGAATGTGCTTATCGAAAAATTTCTCTAGAGGGCGACGAGCTGCAATACCGAGCTTTTTAATCGCAACCCCTTTATGCCCTATGATGATCCCCTTTTGACTCTCCCGCTCCACCATAATAACGGCCCTGATGTCAATACGATGAGAAGATTCTTTGAACTCTTCCACCACCACCTCTACGGCATAAGGCACCTCTTGGGTATAGTAGAGGAGGATTTTCTCCCGAATAATCTCTGATACAAAAAAACGCGCCGGGCGATCGGTAAGCGCATCTTGCTCAAAATAGGGAGGAGCAATGGGGAGAAGCTCCTCAATACGCTTCTTGAGCGGCTGCACATTGAAGCGATTGGTGGCAGAGATAGGGAGTATTTCGGCTTTGGGAAGAAGCGTATGCCACTCCTCTACAAGCTCTTCGAGATGTTTTTGATCGGTAAGGTCGATTTTATTTATTACGAGGAGAATAGGACACTCAAGGCGCCCCACAGCTTGTAAGAAGTCTAGATTCTTCTCCCTGCGCTCCACTACATCGGTCACGTATATAAGCACATCGGCATCAGTCAGAGCCTGATCCGAGAAGGCTCGCATACGCTCCTGTAGTTTATAATTGGGCTTAAGTACCCCGGGAGTATCTGAGTAAACCACCTGCATATCGGGCGTATTGACAATACCCAATATGCGGTGGCGAGTAGTCTGAGCTTTGGATGTAATGATAGAGAGACGCTCCCCTACAAGGTAATTAAGAAGCGTAGACTTCCCTACGTTGGGGTTACCTACGATATTAACAAACCCTGAGCGATAATTCTGAGGATGCTCAACGGGGGGAGAAAACGTACTATCCATCATTAATTACAAAGGCCCTAGTAGATTAGTCTTCCTTAGGATCGTACCCCCACTTGAGGTACACAGCACCCCAAGTATAACCGGCACCAAAAGAAGTAAGAATGAGGTTATCTCCCTTGCGCAACTTCTTCTCCCACTCCCACAAACAGATGGGGATAGTGGCAGAACTGGTGTTGCCATACTTCTCGATATTGATCATGATTTTTTCTTGAGGCACCTTAAGGTAACGCCCTACCATGTCTATAATACGACGATTGGCTTGGTGAGGAACAACCCATGCAACGTCATTATTGGTAAGGTTGTTGCGCTTCATAACCTGCTCGCAAACGTCCGACATGCCATTTACGGCATACTTAAATACGTGGCTACCTTCTTGGTAAACGAAGTGCTCACGACGCGCTACAGTCTCTGCAGTTGCCGGGCTGGCAGAGCCTCCCGACTTCATGATAAGGTGAGGACGCCCTACCCCATCGGTATGGAATATAGAGTCCATTACCCCCACGGGTTCTTCTGTTGCCTCTAGGAGTACACAACCGGCCCCATCGCCAAAAAGAGCACAAGTCTGACGATCTGTGTAGTCTACAGCCGCAGACATTTTCTCTGTTGCCACAATTACAAGACGCTTACAACGTCCTGAGCGAATGTAGTTAGCACCCGTCTCTAGTGCATAAAGCCAACTGGGGCAAGCCGAGACAAGGTCGAACGTAAACGCATTGGCACAACCACTATCGTGCGCTACAATAGACGAAGTAGGAGGGAAGTGATAGTCCGCCGTATTGGTTGCGAGGAATAGCCCCTCTACGCTTAGGGGATCTATATGGAAACGCTCTAGCATTCCCTTTACAGCCTCGGTTGCCATATAGGAAGCACCTTTGGAGGGATCTCTCAGGATACGACGTTCTTTGATACCCACCCGAGTCATAATCCACTCATCGCTGGTGTCGACCATCTTTTCTATATCTGCGTTGGTCAACTTATCCTCTGGCAGATAGGCCCCTACTGCAGTAATGGTAGCGTATATTTGATTCATCATTGTAGTCTGTTTATGCGTTATATATCAATTTGTAGCACTAATGATCGCGAGAGTTTACTCTCCGAGGGGGACTCAAATCCCCCCCTCATTCTTCCGAAAAGAGAGTGTATCCGCTTTCCAAGCACTAAGGTAGTGAAAATAGGAGAAACCTATCATCTACAAGAGTTCTAGTGAGACAAAACAGCTCAGAGAGAATACAAAAACTTCGAGGTATATGCAGGGTCCTATGGCATAGTGCCTACATTGTTACCTCGAAGTCTCTTTTTCTCTCACTCAGTAACCCTTAAATGCAAATGACCAACACTGCTAGGGGCAAAGATACCGAGAGAGCGACACCTAGAAAAGTTGCTTATTCTTCACCCTTGGCGATAGCGAGTTTACCTCTGTAGTAACCGCACTCGCCACACACCGTATGGTAGATGTGCCAAGCACCGCATTGGGGGCACTTTGCTAGGGTAGGCATAGCTGCCTTATCGTGAGTTCTGCGCTTGAGAGTTCTGGTTTTCGATTGTCTACGTTTAGGATGTGCCATTGTTTGATTCCTTTATATTCTTACTTATATTTATTATTTGTCGAATTGTATTTGCTCCAAGTCTGCCCAACGTGGATCTTTGGCATTCTGCTGCTGGTGATGGAAAAAGGACTCCACCTCTTCGCTACAAGCGCCTTCTTCGTGTACTTTGCGCATAGGCATAGCCAAAACCACTAGCTGCCAAAGGATCTCGTCTAAGCCCATCTCAGGTTCGTTGCGCGATACCATAAAGTCACTATCAGAGATCTCCTTTGTCTCTGCTCCGAGAGCAAAACTCATAGGGAAAACAGCCTCGATTTCTGCATTAAGAGGAGCATTACAGCGATCGCAAAGAGTGCGAACCGTACCCTCTAGCACGAAGTCGATCTCAAAATTATCTCCACTACGCGTCCCCTCCAGCGTTACTTTTACGTCTCCCCCAAAGATGTCGAAACCCTCGATAGCGGCGAGAAAGGAATCATCTAGGGTATAGACAATATCAAACTCACCATCGGGTAACCCTCTAAGGCTAAGTATGTAACGCGCTTCTACCATGCTTTTATTCTAGCGTCTTGTTGCAAACGGGCACCTAGATGCTCGTCAAAAATTCCCTGCAAAGTTAGTGCTTTTTCCGATAACCTTGCACAACAAATAGACCCCAACCTCTCTGTTTCCACATTCTCAGTATACCAAAAGAACATTGGGTGCCTTCTGTAGGCTTAGAGAAAGAGCGGAGAAGAAGAGCAGGCCTTATCTCTTATAAAAAAAGAAGGAGCACAAATGCCATTCCATTACAGAATGTCACAGTACTCCTCTTAGTGAGGTTCGTGGCGGAATCGAACCGCCGTAGACGGTTTTGCAGACCGGTGCCTAACCACTTGGCTAACGAACCATCTCTCTATGAGAGCACGAATACAAGGCATCTCCCCTGTTTCGTAGTGCAAAGGTAATAATAAACTTTGGATGTACAACTCTTCCGCCCAAAAACAAAAAAGAAATCACCCAAAACAAGAGTCCTATTCTGGGCAAAAGATTTTTATTTTTAGGCCTATATCCTATTTATTTTCAGCCGGAATTCAACCTTCTTTTCAGCTACTTGTTTTTATTGTAGTCGCTCTTGCACAATTGTCAAGTGCGCCCTCTGCACAAGAAATACAAATCAATAATAATATCACACAATAAGTGTTCAAAAACAAGATTCCAGAGAAAAAAGCCCTACTTTTGCACCAAAAGAAGCCGACAAAACCGGCATTCGATTACAAAATCGTATCCAACCCTTGCGAAAGCATAGGATAGAAATAACGTAGCACATAGACGACTATGAGTAGTAAGACAGATGTAAAGAAGGCTCCTTTTTGGCGTAGAGCCTTTTATCTCTACTATGATGGATTTCGCTCCATGAGTCGCACCTCTAAGGTTTTGTGGACTCTCGCCCTTATCAAATTGTTCATCATGTTTGCCATCTTACGCCCCTTCTTCTTCCCTCGTATTGTGGGGCAGCAAGGGGATAAAGAGCAGCAAGCCAACTTTGTTATGGAGCAGATCACTCACGAGAAGTAGCTCTTCTTTAGAGAAATTGAAAGAGTAGGAAATAAAATAATCACGATATGGAAATTGAAGCATTACTCACTTGGTCGAGGGCGCAATTTGCTCTTACGGCCTGCTATCACTGGCTCTTTGTGCCACTCACCCTGGGGCTAGGTATTATCATGTCTCTAGCCGAAACAAAGTACTATCGCACACGCAAACCGGAGTGGAAGCATTGGGCTCAATTTTGGCAAAAGCTCTTTGGTATCAACTTTGCCATTGGTGTTGCCACAGGTATTATCCTAGAGTTTGAGTTCGGAACCAACTGGTCGAACTATAGTTGGCTCGTAGGCGATATCTTCGGAGCTCCCCTTGCAATTGAGGGTATCTTGGCCTTCTTTATGGAAGCAACCTTTATTGCTGTTATGTTCTTTGGTTGGAACAAAGTAACCCCTCGCTTTCACCTTGCCTCTACATGGCTCACCGTGATAGGGGCTACCATCTCGGCTGTTTGGATTCTTATAGCCAACTCATGGATGCAAGATCCTCAGGGGGTCATTTTCAATCCTGCGACGGTACGCAGCGAGATGGCAGACTTCTGGGCGGTCGCTCTCTCCTCTACGGCGATCAACAAGTTCTGGCATACAGTAACCTCGTCTTGGCTACTGGGCTCTATATTTGCCCTTGCCGTATGTGCCTACTATATGCTTCGCAAGGATAAAAAACACCACGAGTTTGCTCTCGCCAATGCTCGCATAATTGCTCCTTTTGGTCTCATCGCAGCTCTCCTTACGGCCTTCACGGGCGATACCAGTGCTGTAAACGTAGCTGAGCGTCAACCGATGAAGCTCGCCGCTATGGAGGGATTGTACAATGGAGGTATGAACACTCCGGAGGGAAAATCTCTTGAGAGAGGGGCTTCTCTTAGCCTATTTGGCATCCCCAAGAGAGAGGCACCTGCACCGGGAGAAGAGGCTTTCTACTTTAATATAAAGGTGCCTAAGATGCTATCTCTTATGGCCACCCACACCCCCGATGGCTATGTACCCGGCATCAACAACTTGCTTGATGGTGGATATTACCTCCCCGATGGCTCCATTGCCCTCAGCGCTGAAGAAAAAATGGAGCGTGGACGTACAGCTCTTGCGGCCCTCACCCAATACCACGAAGCAATGAAGGCAGGGAATCAGTCGGAGATGGATGCGCAAAATAAGATCATCCAAGAGAACTTCCCCTACTTTGGCTATGGTCACATCAACGATCGCAGCGAACTCATTCCCAATGTCCCCATTAACTATTACTCGTTCCGCATAATGGTAGGTTGTGGACTCCTCTTTATTCTCGTCCTTCTCATCGCCACCATCTTTGCACGCAAGCCGGAGAAGTATAGAAAGATGCGCTGGTTCCATATGCTGACCATCGTATGCCTTCCTCTTGTTTACCTTGCAAGCCAATCGGGATGGATTGTTGCCGAACTAGGACGCCAGCCTTGGACTATCCAAGACATCCTCCCCGTACGAGCTGCAGTATCCTCAATAGAGGCTTCTAGCGTAATGATCACATTTGCCCTTTTTGCCCTACTCTTTACGGTGCTCTTGGTGGCAGAGATCAATATCATGGTGAAATCGGTAAAAGAGGGTCCCGCACAACAGGGTACATCCTCCGAAGAAACAAATAAGTAATCCCTTATAAGCAAAAGAAAAGAGACTATGGACTATTCATTTTTTCAACACTATTGGTGGCTACTCGTCTCGCTGTTAGGGGCGTTGCTTGTATTCTTGCTTTTCGTGCAGGGAGGGCAAACATTCATTTGGCCCTGGCAAAAAGATGTCACCCTACAGAAGATGATTATTAACTCCTCAGGGCGCAAGTGGGAGTTTACCCTTACTACCCTTGTAACCTTTGGTGGGGCCTTTTTTGCCTCCTTCCCCCTCTTCTACTCCACCAGCTTTGGCGGCGCCTACTGGGTTTGGATGCTCATACTCTTCTGCTTTGTCATCCAAGCCGTATCCTATGAATACCAGTCAAAGCATGGCAATGTGTGGGGTAAAAAGACCTTCCATTCCTTCCTTGTACTTAATGGTATTTTGGCGCCCGTATTGCTTGGATCTGCGGTATCGACCCTGTTTACCGGAGGTAATTTCCTCGTAGATAAATCGGTGATCTATAACTTCACTCAAGCTGCAGGACCCATCTCTGCATGGCAACCCTATCATGGCATTCAGCTCCACGGATTAGAAGCTGTGCTCAATCCTTGGAATCTAGTGCTGGGTATTGCTGTTCTTTTCTTGGCTCGTACCACTGCCCTTCTCTACTTCATCAACAACATCGATGATGAGGCTCTCCAAACCAAAGCGAAGAAAGCTCTTCTTCCCAATGCCCTCATCTTTGTAGTGTTCTTTGTGGCTTACGTGGCATTCTTAGTAACGACAACGGGATATACCGAAGACCCAACCACGGGCGTTATCAGCCTCGAAAATTACAAGTACCTACATAACTTCCTAGCTATGCCTATCGTGCTTATTATTTTCTTGATAGGGGTTGTACTCGTGCTTGCAGGTATTGCTCTAACCCTCTTCAAGCCCGCATTCCGCAAGGGCATTTGGGTGGAAGGCGTGGGCGTTGTCCTTGCGGTTCTTGGATTGCTCCTCGTAGCAGGATGGAACAATACTGCCTACTATCCCTCCCTCTTCGATATGCAAAGCTCCCTAACCCTGCGCAATAGTTCTTCAAGCCCTTACACCCTACAAGCGATGAGCATTGTATCTCTATTGATCCCCTTTGTACTCGCTTATATCTTCTATGCTTGGCGCTCTATCGACAAGAAAAAGATGACTCGTAAGGAGATTGAAGACAGCTATCATACCTACTAACTTTACCTCCTCTATATAATTGCTGCGCCCTGCCTCGTGAGTTAGACTCGCTAGGCAGGGCTTCTTATATCCCGAGACTCACTCCTCAACTAGGATACAGCATAGTATAAAAAAGGTCTCCATGGGATAAGAACCTCCGTTCCTCCCTCAATAAAATCCCTGTACCTCTGAATGCACAAAGAGGGAGATAGAAATACCCCCTACTCCCCCTTCTCTTTGCCCCTTAGCGGTCTTTTACAGAGTCTTCTCCATCCTCACAGGAGATTTTATGCCCGATATGTTTTAGGATCGTGTATTCCACTCTTCCGTTTCTTAGCGATGTTGCTATAGATTGCTCCCCTTCGGATAAAAGAAAAAGAGGCTCCCTCAAAAAAAGGAAGCCCCCAAAAGTGTTATGAAACGTGTAGCGAGACCCGGGATTGAACCGGGGACCTCATGATTATGAATCATGCGCTCTAACCAGCTGAGCTATCTCGCCATCTATTTTGGAGAGAGATAAGGCCTTCGCTTTAGGGTACTCTCTCAGAAAGCAGTGCAAAGGTACTACTTATTTTCATTCCCTGCAATACCCAAAAGCATTTTCTATCCCTAATAAAATCGGATATACCATCATTGGCAAAAAAGATCCCTCTCATTGAGTGCAAATAAGAGCCTTCACCCTACTCAGTGAAGGAGAATAAGAAAAGAGGATCTCCACTCTTAGCAAGAAATAGCCAGGAGAAAGAGGGCCTGCTCGAAGCGAGGATTAACGATAACCGGAAAGCTCAATTACCTCAAGATCGCGCAGCTGCTCCCCATCGACCACTAAGCGAACTAAAGTACGTACAGGCTGCCACCCCTGTATCCCTGCTGCCCCGGGATTGATATGCAAGAGGTTATTCTTGCGATCGGGCATCACCTTGAGAATATGACTATGACCGCTAAGAAACAGATGAGGCCGGGTGCGAGAGATCAATTCTTTGGCTGCTGCGGTATATCGCCCCGGATAGCCTCCAATGTGAATGAGGGCAATGCTCGCTTTTTCTATCGTTACAGAAAGCGTTTCGGGATACTGGCGCCGAGTGTCGCTATCATCTATATTTCCATAGACGGCATAGAGAGGAGCGATGTCTTGCAGGCGCTCAGCAAGTAAAAGAGAACCTATATCTCCACAATGGAAAATAGCCTCACACGTCCCTAAATAATGAGTATAACGCTCGTCCCAATAACCATGAGTATCGGAGAGAATCCCTATTCTAGTCATAATAATATGGATAAGAAAATCCGCCCCCACACTCCTTCCCTTAGTTAGAAGGCATTGCGGAGGCGGATTGTTAGTACCTCTGGGAACTATCCCCCTAGAGAGATTTTCTTATTCTAAGCTTAGAAGAACTTGGCGCGATTATCTACGATATCCATATCACGCATGAGCTGTTGGAAGGCTCTATAACCAAGACCTTGACCCAAAGCACGACGTTGCTGACGGAGTTGTGCCTCCTGAGACTGCCCTACGAAGAGGCTTCACTACCATTACTTCAGTACCTGAACGGAATGGCTTAGAAATAGCATTTATAGCCGTAGTCATAGCGTGAGCACTCAACATAGGAGTAGCAGAGCCACGAGCTACCAAGCTTACACTAGGGATAGTATCTACACTAGCCTGCATAGCCACGGCATAGCCGTCTAGGTCAGCAATTTTCTTTCCTTCCAAATCGCTTGCAAGCTTGTCACCACGCTTCTCCATTGTTAGGTAGTCGCGAATGTCTTCCTTCACATCTTCAAAAGGTTGTGTACCTGCAGGCACCTGCTCTTTTACCGTAGCCACCACGAGGTTAGCATCCCCACAACGGAATACTTTTTCGTTTACCTCACCGGGCTTTGCCTTCAAGAGCCAGCTTACAGCTTCGCGAGATGAAGGGATGTTAGCAAGGTTAATTGAGGTAGGTTCTACACGAGCATCACGCACAACTTCGAGACCCTTTGCCTCAGCTTCCTTAGCCATCTCATCGAAAGATTTGCCGCTAGCCAAGATATTGTTGATGGTAGAATACTTTTCGCTAAAGGTTCCTTCGCTGAAGGTAACAGGCAAGTTGATGTAAGCAATCTTGTACTTAGTTGCTTCGGGCATTGCCTTAGCCACCTGCATAATTACCTTAGTTGCCCCCAAAGTAGAGGTGAAAGCACGCCCTACGGGCACCTTGTAAAGGGTGTCAAGTTTTTGCATAGTAGCCATAGCTTCTGTGAGCGTTGTATCCGGCATACCCATGCGATCTTGGAAGATGATATAACCACCTTGAGCCTTCGTTTGAGGGTCTGCGGAGTAACGCATAGCCATATCAGCAAAAGCAGCTCCACCATTGATAGCACCAACAATGCTGTCTGCCTTAGTAGCATTCAGAGAGTCGAGTACAATGATACGAGCTTGAACGCCCGATGGTGCAGACTTCTTTGCCATCACCTTTACGAGGGAATAGCTATCATTTTCTATAGAAGGAGTATTAACGGCTCCCACCTCAGAAGACTCGATAAACTCTACGAGAGAAGAGGGCAATTGGATATCACGAAGTTCTTGTCCGGACATGTAATACTCAGGAGCAAAAGCCTCAGAGTGATTACGAGCGATCGTGCTAGCATCGCTCGCGCCAAGCAGACTTGTACGAGTCTTATTCATCAAAGCCAAAGCATCTGAGTAGTCTTTGGCACTGGGGCGAATAGCTACGTTGATATACTCCACACGTGTGAAAGGATACTTCTGGATAAACATGCGAGGGTGCTTGTTGTAGTATTCACGCACCTCTTCGTCGGTAGCACGTACTGTAGTGTCGGTGAGGATGGTACTAGGTGTACGCACCACAGCCACATCGCGAGAGGGCACATCCGAAAGGAATTGGGCATCCACCTTATTGATGGCATAGCTACGAGTCATGATCGCATTGAACTTAGAGCCCAAACGCTCATTGCGCACCGAGCGAAGGAGAGCATCCCAACTATTCTTGATCATTCGCATCTGCCCTTGTTGCTCCGCGGGGAGTTGGGCGATTTGATTATCTGAGATTTGTTCAAGGAACGTCTGCACAGCATTGCGGTCACTAGGGTTAATACCCAACTGCGAAATAAACTGCTGCGCTTGGTATGCAGGAGAAACGCCATCACCCAATACAAGGGCGATCATTTCTTCAGGAGTAACCTTTAGCCCCAGGGCATCAGCCTCTTTCTCTAGAGCAATACTTTGGATGTACTCTTCGGCAAGCTGATTATTGAGTTGCATGCGTTGCTCATCCGTGAGATGATTGCCATTTGCTTCAGCAGCCTCTTGCAGCTCTTGCAGCCGTTGGTGATAGTCTTCTGCCTTGATTTTCTCGCCGTCAATCTTGAGGGCATAGTTGTTACTCATCTGGAAGAGGGTTCCGCCTGAACGCAATCCGTCTCCGACAATAAACGCGAGGAGGGCAACCCCGATAACGATAATCAGGAGGCCGGCTCGGTTACGAATCTTCTGTAATGTAGCCATATATGTACTATATCTTTTATTCTTCGTTAATTGCTACCTATTCAAGGCGCAAAGGTAAGAAACAAATGCGAACCTAGGTATTCCAAACTCGGTTTTTAGGGTAAAATTTATAAGGGAAGCAGGTGATTTAATTTCAAATATAGGCCTAGACTTCTTCTAAAATCAGCCTATTTACTAGGAGGGAACCAGGCTAAAAGTGGCAACAAACTGGGTATCAACATCTATCGGGTGGAGTGGGAGGTTCCCTCTAAGTAGCTTTCCATCACCATCAAAGCGAAGAGGGGTCTCAACCTCCGAAGCCTGAAGCCATGCAAGAGCATCCCCTTTTTTAGCAAACGAAGCAATTTGATAACGATAACGGGCCTCAGGCATTCCTAGACGCTCATAGAGTCGATATGCCAACAGTCCCATGGTGGAGCGCACATTGACCTCAATAGCCGGATGCAACAAAACCTCACCACGCAATCCTCGATAGGTAAGCATATCCACCCCCACAGCTCCTCGATACTGGGGGGCAACTCTCCTCTGCAAAAAATCTCGATGTATCGTTATTACCTCTTCGAGCACCCTCTCTCCCACTACAGAAGCCAACTTCTGCCAAAGGATCCGAGGGTGACACACCTCATTATATAGGTATCGGTATCCCTCCGTAACAAAGTGCGACAAGCCCACAAAATCGACCCTCCCCTCTTCGTCTATCTGGTACTCGGCAGCCCAATCTTCCACCTTATCAAGCAGCGGCTCTAAACTGATTACTCCATTTTTTTGTCTCTGAGCCATGAGGGCACGACGGCTCTCTTGGGACAACGGCAAGACGTAAGGTAGCACCCCTCGCCCCGAAGAAGAAAAAGGGAGCTTTGCCAAAATAGCCCCGGGAGCCAACGAAAGACAAGCCTCCTCCAGCTCTTCGTCGGTATAACAAAATCGGGGTATAATTTTAGACGGGACAGGCAACTCTTGTAATAGCTCTACCGACAGGCTCCGATCGTATAACTCAGGTGGGTAAGGACGAGAGTACGAGTCGGGGATATCCAACAGGGGGAATCCCGAGCGAAATTGCGAAAAGAGAGGACGAAGGGTAGGCTCCGGCCCCCAAAGGGAGAGGCGCAAAGGGTGATGAATCGTTCTCCCCAACTCCACCTCTTCTGCCCCAAACACATGGGCAAGAGGGATGGGAATTTCTTTTGAGAATCGGGGGGAGTTAGAAGGCAACCAAACCCAATCCTGCTCAGGGTTGGGGGCAATCCATACAGGCAGATAGGCAAGGTCGCGCCTCATCTGCCGAACAATACGAGGGGGCGTATAGCTTGCACTTCCCTGATGCGCAAGGGCAACTTCGTTACCACAATTAAAGTAAAAAAGTTGCCCACAGGGGGAATTCTTTCTATCCTCTTTCGAGGGCATTAGCTCAGCCATTACCTCTCTAGTAAGATGGAATAAACCCTCTATTTGCGACCATAATCCGCCGGGATCTCTCCCCAAACCTCCGTCTTCCACTTAAGTAGCGGCACACGCACTTCGGGGGGATTTTGGGCGAGCCAAGCTTCTGCTCTCCGTATTAGATTGAGGGCAAAGGCACTCTTCTCGCTCGGTTTGAGAGTGGTTTTGCATTTCCCAGTCCGCACCCAAGCCATAGCCGTACGGCTATCACTATAAATAGGTGTACACACGCCTTGCTGGAGGCAGAGTGCCATGGCGTGTACGATAGCCAAAAACTCCGCAATATTATTGGTCCCAAAAAATTGTTGGGAAGCAAAGATTACTTCATGCGAATCCGCATTTACGCCTCGGTATTCACACATGCCCGGATTTCCGGACGAGGCCCCATCCACAGCAATGCTCGGGAATATGGGATAATCAGCCCCTGACCTACCGCCCTGTGCTCTCGTACCCAAAGAAGAGGGTAATGGGGAGCCGGAATAGGCGCGCTGAGCCTCCAACTCCGTGGAGAAAGACTTGTACTTTGCCCCGGCGAAGCCCTCAACCTGCTCTTTACACTCCCTCCAAGAGGCGTAAACGCCAGGGATTTTACCAACCCATACGACGTAAAACTTTTTTGCCATTCCCCCTAAAGGTGCCCAAAAATATCCCCATAGACGCTTGTATCGTGGATGTACTCGAAGTCCGCTTTACTCTGGGCTTCACTCTCGTCCATCTCCTGTAATTGAGCCTTATAGGGCGTGGTCTCTTCTCCACGACCGGTCTGGTCAAGAAGTTGTATCAGATAGGTTAGGATATTCTTTCCCACAATACCATCCTCAACATAGCCTTGTAGCAGTTGGATCGCTTGGGAGAGATTGCCCGACAGCTCCTCAATATGCCCCAGACCGCAGCATGCATCTTCATTGAAAGGATCCTTATCAAGAGCTGTGCGGTAGGCCGTTTGCGCCGCCAGGTAGTCCCCTTTGGCGAGGGCAATATCAGCTTCGTAGAGATGGAAACGCTCCTCCTCAGGGAAAGCACGGAAGGCTTCGCGAAGAAATTCTGTCGCCTCATCCCATTGCTCAAGAGCGACTAAAGCCTTGGTTTTGTAGAGCGAGGAAGTGGATTCTTCGTCGTGTAAATCGATGGCTTTCGTCGCTTCGTCCACCGCACTTTGCCACTCCTTCTGAGCTATATAATTGGCGGCCAAAAGACGATGCAAGAGGGCAAGGTCTTTCTCCTCCTCAGTGAGAGCAAGAGCCGTTTTGAGGTCTTCTATAGCCTTGTCGTATTGCCCCTCTTCGTACTCGGCTTTCGCCCTGTAAATACGTGTTGTAAGGTGGTTGGGCTCCTCTTCCACGAGCAGATCGAGATGCTTCAGAGCCTGCCGTGTAGCCCCGATCCTCATCAAGGTCTCGGCAAGATAGTAGCGCGTTTCGAACTCGGGGCGCAACTCTAATGCTTTGGCAAATGCCTTAATAGCAAAGGGATATTCCCCTATCTTGCTCGCCCGAAGGGCATCAAACTTGAGTACATCTGCA
>ERZ772942.808-NODE-808-length-13281-cov-3.158022_pt1 | contig 13281 bp, 10 predicted proteins | sample MGYA00511135_ERZ772942 | MGnify/ENA primary metagenome ERZ772942 (study PRJEB29015, sample SAMEA2738099) | human oral metagenome | biome: human oral; feature: human-associated habitat; material: saliva | place: China | collected 2265 ... | reverse complement strand
ATGCTGGTTGTGTTAATGGTGAAAAAGCACTAAAAATCAGAGTTGTTGCCACAGGACATCGTACCTGGCTTGCTGCGGTTTATCGGTGGGTGGCTATTTCCTCAATAAACCAAGACCATTCTGATGCTCTTGCAACAAAAACTGCCTCTTTTTTAGTCCCAACAGCCATAGCCATCGCGTTCACGGATTTTAGCCTTTGGGCGCTTGCTACGAACAACGTCAACCAGGCATTCGCCACAGCACTAGCCGTTTTAGGATGCGTGGCACCTGTGGCATTGGCGGTTTCCGCATCCGTTGCCATGCGTCAAGGTATTGAAAATGCGGCACGTAAAGGTGTGCTCATTCGAGATGCCCAAACGGTTCGCAGGCTCGATCAAGTCGACACTATTATCTTCAACCGGGTGGGGGCGTTGAGTGAAGGCGAAATGACGGTGGAGACGGTCACCGCTGGTCGTGGTGAAAATCCTGATTTAGTGCTTCGTGTCGCAGGCGTTCTCACCCTGGAATCCGATCATCCTGTGTCGCGGGCGTTAGTGCGCGCAGCTCGGGAGCTGCGGGATTCGTCTTCCAATAGTTCTATCCCGGGTTGGATTGAGGTGAGTCAGATTGAAGTTGATGAACTTGGTAATTTCACCGGTCTCATTGAACTTCCCGTGAAAGATTCCGAAGGGCATGTCGAAAACCGCAGTGTTGAAGCAAAACTATGGCGACCTAGGAACCTTTCCGACCTGCAAGGTCGGTTAGCCGCCGCCGCAGTGTCTGACGGCACCCCAATAGTGGTTCGATGGAAAGGCAAAGACCGTGGGGTCATCACTCTACATGATGAAGCGAAGCCTGATGCCACAAGTTCCGTAGATGCACTTGAAGCAATGGGCATTGAAACCATGATGCTGAGTCGAGACCCCTATCCGGTTGCCCGCCGTTACGGTGATTCGGTGGGGGTTTCTCATGTATTAGCTGGTATCCAACCTGGGCAAAAGGAACAAACTGTCCGCAGTGTACACAACCATGGTGCAGCTGTGGCAATGGTTGGTGACGATAGCGTGGATGGCTGTTTCAGGGTTGCATCTGTAGGCGTCATGGTTGGGGCAATGACTAGTCTGCCTAATCCTTCTCATTTAGAAGACACCGCTGCAGACGTGGTTCTGCTTGATGGTAAAACCAGCCCAATCCCTTGGCTTTTCTCTGGTGCGCGACGCATGAACCGGCTCATTCAAAGTAACTTCCTGTTTGCGTGGTTATACAACGGTATCGCTATCGCTGCCGCATGCCTGGGATTATTGCATCCTATGCTGGCAACCGTATTGATGTTGGCGTCATCACTGTTGATTGAGTTCCGATCCACGCTATCTCGAACCTTCTAAACAGGGTTCATCAATCAATAATCAGGCCATAATAAACTTCCCAATGGTTGATAAGGATGAGTAAATAGTTGGTGTTACCAGAAAGAACTAGGCTACCTGTTTCGCCGAAGTATTTGAGGCCTTTCCTGCCGGGACTTTCGGGGTTTCTGGCTGCGCCATTGGTTTCATCGATACTTCCGGCATTTCCGGCGTCTCTGGTACCTGCGGCACCCCCTGCGACGACTTCGACATTTCTGGTGCATCCAAGATGCCAGCAGTACCGGAATCCGAAGCCAGAAGTCCTTGAGGTGCATCCGCCTGCGTAGGGGTTGTGGATGTCGCGGGGGTCAACCCCAACGCTTGCAACTGGGCAAGTGACGTGTGGTGGATAGCGGCAGCAACGTCCTGAAAATCATCCGCGTTACTGACCGTAAAGGTGCCCAGCCCCTCAATCATTAAGGCACCATTGTGATCCGTGGCGCCTAGAAGAGTAACCGGCGGATCCGCCAAGCGAGTCACATAATCATGGAGGAACTTCTCCACAGGCTGCTTCGTATGGGCAGCCGCAGCTGTAATACAGCGGTGAAAACCGACAGCTTGCTCCTTAGTGATCCGTAAGGTGATTTCCGTGACCCCACTCGGTAATTCGGTCACAACAACCGGCTTGTCCTTATTCGCCCGAGCCCGGGCACGTTTTTGCGCCTGCGCCTCGGCTTTCTGCCGTGCTTTCTCATCCACCTTGATCCGTGCTTGAATCAGCATCGACCGCAAGGACGCAGGGGTGATCCATTCCGATTCGTCACATAACGCATGAAGCTGGGGCTTCATTTGCTTGAACTGCGCTTTTGACAGCCCGGTGAGATGCTTGCCAATGATCGCCAGGCGAGCAATATCAATAGTGCCATTTTTGTGAATGGCTGCGCAGATAGTGGGGTAGCGGCGCAGCATTGTGACCGCCGTAATGAGATAAATCGCGTGAGCCTTGACCACACCAAATGTGCTCATGATGAGGGCACACAGTGCAGTTTGGCTGAGATTATTTTTCTTCTTCGTCACCGCCAACAAGTGGGCGAAGACCGTCCGATTATAGTTGCACGTTGCAGCCTGCATGTTTGGCAATTCGGCAGGATTCTTCTGCTGGCGCTGACGGGTGTGATTGCGATGAGACATGATGATAGTGCTCCTAACACTGTATTTGAGGGAAAACTTTGGGCGTCGAAAAGCAAAAGGTTAACCAATAAGGCCTGTCCTAAAATCGTTGGGTGTGCGTTCCTGCGGATCAAGGCGTACCCATGTTCCAATCACGCCAGGGACCGTGGGTGGATTCTCCCCCAACAAATCGCGGGCATTAGGAGTTTGCGGCATGTGCTGTAAAACCCCATGTACCTTGCCTTTCCTTGGCGTATGATCCGCGCTTACTTCGGGAATCACAAGTGGTTGTTGTACCTGCCGTTGCGACAGAGACATTGCAGGTGCCGCTGCTGTCATGTGCGCCACCGTATCCGAATGAGACGATGCAGCATGACGAACCGGACGACCATGAACACCACCCAAAAACCCCGGAAAACCAGTGGCAGCGCCTCGTGACCCCACCTGAGAACCAGCAGATACAGCCTGGGCATCAACCCCCGCAGGCTGCGTTGCAACATGTGCCGCAGTAAGCGCCGAACCCCCTAAAACCCCACCAAGGCGCGGCGACCCTAACAGGGTGGAAGAACCCCCGCCAACAGCCCCCGCACCACCCGCCGATGCTTCAACCGCCCCCTGAAACGACGAGCCCACAGAGGCACTCACATGCGAGCCCGCATAGCCACCGCCACCACTAGCAGCATCGGTATTCAACTCTGCCATCGACTTTGAATCCACATGACACTCATGCTTATGGGATTGTGGCTGCGCCAACTCAACGGCAGACTCCGACATTTCATGCCCCAATTTCTCAATCGGGGGCTGGCCGTTAGAACCACCAGCGAGCTGAACCAGTCCGTCACCAACAACGGAAAGCACCTGGGTCAAGTTACGAATAGCCGGCACCGCACCCATGAGTGCTTGGCCAAAAAGCGCCCGAAACTTCACCAAAATTGCCGCCTCAATGCTCTCACGCTCCGCAGGCTCCGGGATCGCCAACAACAAAGTTCGGGCAGTCATAAGTCCAGGAAGAAACGCTAAAGCGATTGCCGCAAAATAGCCGACGGTGCCAGCCATGCCGGCACTCGTGAGGGAAAACGCCTCCGCAGTCGCAGCCATGGCAGTAAGAGTCTTATGAGCTGCGCAAATAGCATCACCACTATTTTCTTTAACTAAATCATTGGCGATGCTACTGAGCTCGGCCGAAGCCTGATGCGAGATCGACGACATGGTAGTCCACGACGTGAGGGCCTGATGGGCTTGCTCATGATTAGTGCTGGTAAGCCTGGCAATGACATCATCGAGTGATACTGGAATCGTGGGAATGGGGGTCGGGAAACTGAAATCCGCAAAACATGGAGTAGGGTTCGGAGCATACGTTGCGCGAATTTGCTCAACCAAATGTTGAACATCACATGATGCTAGGGCTTTGCCGAAAACACAGTCCTGCCCCAGGAATGACTGCCGATTGAGGTCAAGAGTGTGACGGCCCCAATCAACCTGTTCCGCCAACGACTGGGCGACCGTTATGGCACTTCCAACACTTCCGTATAACACACACCCATGGGTTGCGCCGAGCTCGCTCAGCTCCGACATGCCAGAATATGAGCCGCAAAGAGTGTTATTGCTGGCAGTATCAATGAGTGAATGGGTGAGGTCAACGACATTTTTGAGCCGTAGCACCCCATGGGAAAGGGACATTGCGTTAATAGATAAGTTCATGGGATTCTCCTCGAATGACTGCTGGGATCGTGAGGAAGACAACGCGGCCTATTAGCGGCTTATCGACGAGCCATAGGTGGCCTGTCGACGGCGCCAAGAGTGGAAACCGCCATTTTCGCCTTCATATAGTTGGACCGGAATTGGCCACTTTTTGGCCAACATAATTTATATGATTTTCATCACACCTCTTGGTGGCTTGTCTACCAATAAAAAGTTGTGTGTGGGGGTAGTGGGAAAGGTGTGGCTTGCTTTGCAAAGGTTGGTGGACACGGCATACTTTTGGCTATGACTTTTGTTGCGCGCTCTTCACGTAAACGAACATTGACCAATGCGCCATTGATTGACGCAATTACTCCTGGCGTGCGGGAACAACGACGTGCCGTGTGGTTTATGCGGCAAGCGGGCCGGTCGCTGCCGGAATATCGGCAGGTTCGCGCCGGGATTGACATGCTTGATTCGTGTTTTATGCCGGAACTTTTAGCTGAGATTACGTTGCAGCCGGTACGTCGTCATAATGTTGATGCTGCGATTCTATTTTCCGATATTGTGGTGCCGTTGAAGGCTGCTGGTGTGGACGTCGAGATTGTGTCGGGCCGTGGTCCGGTGGTGGCGCAGCCAATTCTTAGCATGTCGGACGTGGATAAATTGCCTGTTTTAGACTCTGATATTGATGGAGTTATGGCAGGTATAGGTATTATTATAGATAATCTTACCTCGTCGCAAGCATTGATTGGGTTTGCTGGGGCGCCGTTTACTCTAGCTAGTTATCTGGTTGAGGGCGGGCCGTCGCGTAACCACGAGAAGACCAAAGCGATGATGCATGCGCAACCGGAAACATGGCATGCGTTGATGCGGAAGCTCACCCCGACGATTACTCATTTTTTGTCCATGCAGATATCGGCTGGGATTGACGCTATGCAGCTTTTTGATTCGTGGGCGGGCTTCTTGACGGAGCGGGATTATCGGGAATACGTACTGCCTTATTCCATGGAGATTTTCGCGGCGATTGCTGGGGCGGGCATCCCAAGGATTCATTTTGGGGTGGGTACCGGTGAACTTTTAGGAGCGATGAGCCAGGCTGGTGCTGATGTGACTGGTGTGGACTGGCGGGTGCCGCTGGATGTGGCTGCGCGGCGTATTCATCATGCAGTAGGGCCAAAGTCGGTGCAAGGGAACCTGGATCCGGCACTATTATGTGCGGGCGAAGAAGTGGTGCGTGCCGAAGTGACTCGGATCTGTGCCGAAGCGGATCGTGCTATTTCTGCTGGCCATGCGATTGGTCATATTTTTAATTTAGGGCATGGCGTGTTGCCAACAACGGATCCTGAGATGATTACCCGTGCGGTATCGTTGGTGCACGAGATCACACCACCACAAATATAGGTACTATCTAATAATAATTAGTCTGGTTAATAGGGAGTTTATATGCGGGTTGCAATCATTGGTGCTGGCCTATCAGGGCTCACTGCGGCATGGGAGATTCATCATCAACGCCCTGACGTTGAGATAGAAATATTTGAGGCAGCTGATCGTATTGGTGGCAAACTCTATACGGTGCCGTTTACCGCGGGGCCTACTGATATGGGCGCCGAGGCATACCTGGCTATACGTGCGGATGCCACACAATTTTTTACCCAATTAGGGTTAAGAGATGAGCTGGTAAAACCATCGGGATTACCATCATTATTGTATTTCAACGATGCGGTGCATGAGATGCCTCGGAATACTGTGATGGGGATTCCCGCATCGGGCAGTACCGTTGCCAAACTTGTTGATATTCACACGCAGGCACGCATTGATGATGAAACAGACCAACCAGGTATTGCCTGGGTTGCCGGGGTCACGGAAATGTCTTTGGGTGGATTAGTGCGAGCCCGTTACGGCGATCAAATTGTCGATCGGCTTGTTTCGGTTTTCCAGGGCGGGGTTTTCTCCTGCGTCTCTGATGATCTAGGAATTCGGGCCACTATCCCGCAATTAGCTCAGACCTTTGATGATATGGCGAGCAGTGGTGAGAAAGTGACCCTCTCTGGTGCCGTCAATCGAATTTTAGAGCGACAAAAGGCCGATCACACAAAGCGCGCAAAAAATTACCGCCCACAGGTATTTGGTGCCTTCCGCCAGGGGTACCAGCAACTGTATGAGACCTTGGCGGAACAATCAGAGGCAACCATCCACATTGATGCGTTTATCTCTGGTGTGGCGAGAAAACCGCAGGGGTTTGTGCTGAAAGGTGCTGGTAGCGGCTTCTATGACAGGATATTATTCGCCACGCCGGCCCCAACCACTGCGATGCTCGTCAAAGACATCATGCCTGCTGCCGAGGCGCCGCTGAAGGCTGTGAAGTTAGCATCTTCCGTTGTTGTAGGCATGAAGTTTGCCTCCGATGAGGGGTTGCCGGATAATTCCGGAATTTTGGTGGCGACGAACGAACCTGGTGTGAAGGCGAAAGCTTTCACATTTTCATCAAAAAAATGGCCGCATATCGGTGAGCGAGGTGGGGCCCTGGTGCGGGCTTCTTTCGGCCGTTTCGGTGATGACGCAATTACCCGATGGGCGGAAGATGCCCTGGTGGATCAGGCCCTTGATGATTTACGAACCATCACCGGTTTTGATGGGCGCGCAGCCGGGTTAGACGAGATTTATGTACAACGCTGGTTTGGTGGACTGCCGGTGTATTCGCCCACTCATTTAGCAACGGTCGCCGAGATCGAAGCGGTGGTTGCTGATACCGAAGACGTGGAAATAGCGGGTTCCTTCATGCGAGGTGTGGGGGTACCCGCGGTGATTACCGATGCGCGAGCCGCCGCCCACCGCTTACTAAAATAATCAATCAAGGTTGCGGGTGTGGGGGTTGTCGATGACCGGTAAGACTGGTGCCTGATGCGGATGCGGAATAAATTTCGCCCCACCATCGCAGCGTATCCAGTACTGGTTTCAGGCTTGCCCCTAACTCTGTGAGCTCGTATTCCACCCGGGGCGGCACTTCGGCATAGACCGTTCGGGTCAACAACCCATGCTTCTCCATTTGCCGCAGATTGCTGGTGAGCACCTTTTGAGAAATGTGCCCAATGCTGCGTTGTAATTCATTGAACCTGCGTGGCCCATCCATGAGGTCGCGCAGAATGAGCGCCGACCACTTAGTGCTCAGGAAAAATAACGTGGTTTCTACCGGGCAGGTGGAAAGATCAGGCTTTTTTATTTCCATGCTTTTACCCCTTGACCATTAATAGTATCTATTCGGTTCCTACGGTACTTTATAGTGCCTTCTTCCCAAAAGATACTGCCCTCTTTATGCTTTGGAACACACCAGAAAATATTCCAAAGAATTCGCAGGAGAGAAACACATGCGTATCGCAGTCATTGGTGCTACCGGAAAAGCGGGAAAACTCATCGTCCAAGAAGCAGTCAACCGTTCTCATGAAGTCACCGCAATTAGCCGACGCCCTCACCCAAATACCCCAGCACAACACACGCTTGTCAAGAACATTACCGATCTCACCACAACAGATTTCAAAGCCGTTGACGTGGTCATTTCCGCCTTAGGGTCACAACAAATTGTTGAACTCACCACCCACCTTGGCCAGATCCTGTCTGGTACCGATACCCGACTCGTGGTTATTGGTGGCACCGGCACGCTTTACACCACCCCGGCACGTACCGAGCGGTTGGTTGATTCCCCGAATTTTCCGGCCGAATATCGAAAGTATGCTGAGGCTCATGCCGCGGCTTCCGCTTCTCTGCGCGGTATCACTGGTTTGAAGTGGACCGCTATCAGCCCGGCGGCCAATTTTCTGCCCGATGCCCCGGCTCGCCATGATTATGAGTTTGCAGGCGATGTTTTCACCGTCGGTGCCAGTGGCATAAGTGAGATCAGTTATGCGGATTATGCATCCGCGCTGGTTGATGAGGTAGAAAACACCACCGGGACCCATATTGGCGAGCAAATCAGCGTGCGTAATCGCTAACGCATCCCACAAAACCTACAATAGGGTGCATGACTTTTTCCCCCTCATATCCAACTTCAGCGCACGTAGCTCGTTCTCGGGCATTCATGGAGCGCGCTCAACATGTCATTCCGGGTGGCGTGAATTCACCGGTTCGAGCTTTTGGGTCAGTTGGGGGGCAGGCTCGGTTTATCGCTAAGGCACACGGTTCGAAGCTTTACGACGTTGATGGCAACCAGTACGTTGATCTTGTGAATTCCTGGGGGCCGATGCTTTTGGGGAATGCTCACCCGGAAATTCTTGCTGCTGTGACTGAGACCATGGCGAATGGTTTGTCGTTTGGCGCCCCAACCGAGGCCGAGATTGATCTTGCGGAAATGATTGTTGACCGTACTAGTGTGGCGAAAGTCCGCATGGTCAATTCCGGTACTGAGGCCACCATGTCGGCGGTTCGTTTGGCCCGTGGGTTTACCGGTCGCCCTAAGATCCTGAAGTTTGAGGGCTGCTATCACGGCCATGTAGATGCGCTTCTTGCCGCCGCCGGTTCGGGGGTTGCTACTTTTGCGTTGCCGGATTCTCCTGGTGTTACCGGTGCAACCGCCTCCGACACCATTGTTGTGCCCTACAACGATATCCAGGCTGTCGAACAGGCGTTCGCTGAGCATGAGGGGCAGATCGCTGCCGTTATCACCGAGGCTGCCGCGGGCAATATGGGGACCGTTGCCCCCCATAATAATTTCAATGCGAGGTTGAAAGATCTGTGCCATGACAATGGGGCTCTTCTCATTCTTGATGAGGTAATGACCGGGTTCCGTACCTCTTATTCCGGCTGGTACGGCGTCGATAATGTTGCAGGCGACCTCACCACCTTCGGCAAAGTCATCTCAGGGGGGCTCCCCGCGGCCGCGTTTGGTGGCCGCGCCGATATCATGGACCATCTTGCCCCGGTGGGCCCTGTCTACCAGGCTGGCACATTGTCCGGCAACCCTATCGCCATGGCGGCCGGGAAGAAATCTCTTGAACTAGCAACCGAACAAATATACGACACTATTCGTGCTCATGCTGATCGGCTTGCCGATCTCATCCATGATGCGCTTGGTGCCGTCGGCGTCGCCCACCACATTCAACGTGCCGCCACCATGCTTTCCGTGCGATTCGCCGACGGGGAAGGCCATAATTTCTCCGACATGAAACAGGCGGACACATTCCGTTACGCACCGTTCTTCCACGCCCTTCTCGACAATGGTGTTTACGCGCCACCCAGTGTTTTTGAAACCTGGTTTGTGTCCGCAGCCCTCACCGATGACGACTTTGACCGCATCGAAGCAGCACTCAAACCAGCAGCTCAAGCCGCTGCGGCAGCCCAAGAAATCAGCTAACACCTATGACAAGTGGCTCAATATCTAGCCGCCACATACCCACACGGTAACCACTAACGGAAAACGGAAAGCATCCCACCCATCATGTCCCACACCATCATTCACCTCGTTCGCCACGGCGAAGTCTACAACCCTGACCGCATCCTCTATGGTCGTATCCCCGACTATCATCTCTCCGCCCGCGGCCAATCCATGGCCGCCGCCACCGCCCAATCCTTCGCCAATCACGACATTGCGCTCCTCTGGTCCTCCCCCCTGGAGCGTGCACAAGAAACCGCCGGCCCTATCTCCGAAACCACCGGTGTCGATATCACCCTCGATGACCGCCTCATTGAGGCGGGGAACCGGTTCGAAGGCCTCCGCGTCAACTCCTGGCGCTCCCAACTCATCAACCCGATCCGTTGGCCCCTCATGTGGAACCCCGCGCTTCCCAGTTGGGGTGAACACTACGTTGATATTGCCGCCCGCATGATGGACGCCGTCGACTCCGCCCGTCGACAAGCAGCCGGGCACGAAGGAATACTCGTCACACACCAACTACCCATCGTGTGTGTGCAACGCACCGTCCTCGGCCAACCCCTCGCCCACAACCCCAGCAACCGGGTATGCGACCTGGCCAGCGTTACATCATTAGTATTCCGCGGCGACCAACTGGTAGATTACCGCTACAACGAACCAGCCCAGGAGATATAAATGCCGCACCCCCGCTGCCTCATAGCATCACTCTTAGCCGCCATCACACTGGCGCTCGCCGCATGCAGCACCGACACCGCAGGTAAAGACGCAGTAGCAGTAGGGGGAACCTTCCAATTCCACTCACCCGGTGGCGAAACCGTCATCACCTACCCCGAAGCCGACCGCAAACCCATTGCTGACATCACCGGCCCCTCCGTCACCGACCCCAACACAGAAGTCAAACTCGCCGACTACCAAGACAAAATAGTTGTCCTCAATGCTTGGGGCCAATGGTGTGGCCCCTGCCGCACCGAAGTCGACGACCTCGAAGAAGTCCAAGAACACCTAGCGAAAACCGGTGGCACCGTCATCGGCATCAATGTCAAAGACACCCAGTCACTAGCAAAAGACTTCATACAAGACAACGGGATTACCTACCCCAGCATTTATGACCCGCCCTTTAAACTAGCTGCCTCACTCGGGGGTATACCCGCATCGGTTGTCCCCACGACAATCGTGTTAGACAAACAACACCGGCCTGCCGTAGTCTTCCTCCGCCAAATCACCGCACAAGAACTACTCGACGCCATAAAACCCCTCGAAACAACATAAAACCCCAGCATAACAACCCGCCTGAGAGCACACCAGCCTAGGAATACGCCAAAAATGCTCACCACCGCCGCCATCGGCACAACCTTCGCCACCACCGCAGCCACCGGGCCCCTCCTCCTCGGCATCCTTGCCGCCATGGCCGCTGGCCTCGTCTCCTTCGCCAGCCCCTGCGTCATCCCCCTCGTGCCCGGCTACATCAGCTACCTCGCTGGACTCGTCGGCGGCACCGTCACCTACCACGACAATAACGGCCCCCTCGTCACCAAACAAAGCCGACTCAAAGTCACCACCGCCGCCCTCCTCTTCGTTCTCGGCTTCACCACCATATTCATCCTCACCACCGTCACCGTCTTCGGCGCCATCAGTATCCTCACACTCAGCAGCGCCATCCTCATGCGCATCGGCGGCGCCATCACCATCCTCATGGGCATCATCTTCCTTGGCGGAATCCCCTTCCTCCAACAAGAAAAACGCATCCAGCCCACCACCACCTGGTCCACCTGGGTAGGCGCTCCTCTCCTTGGCGCGATCTTCGCCTTAGGCTGGACCCCCTGCCTCGGCCCTACCCTCGCATCCATCATCTCCGTCGCCGCCGGCACCGAGGGAATGACCGCCGCCCGCGGCATCCTCCTCATCATCGGCTACTGCCTCGGCCTGGGCATCCCCTTCATACTGGTAGCATTCGGCTCCACCAAAGCCATGACCGGTGTCGGCTTCCTCCGCCGTCACAGCCGCACCATCCAACTGATCGGCGGCATCACTCTCATCCTCGTTGGCCTAGCACTCATCACCGGCCTCTGGGGCGACTTCATTAACTGGATACGAATCATCACAAGCGAGTTTGGGGCAACCCTCATCTAACCGCTAGCGTTAACCCTAACCACAACTGGTTCACCCCCAACAAACCAGTAACCACCACTAAAACCGCAAGGGAGCAGCGTGAAAATCCTTCTCGCAGCAATCAAAAAAGCATGGCACTGGCTCACCAGCATGCGCACCGCCCTGGCCCTCATGTTCCTGCTCGCCCTGGGCGCAGCACCCGGCGCCCTCCTCCCACAACGCTCCCTCAACGAAGACAACGTCACCGAATACCTCAAAAACAACGGCAAAATCGCCGAAATCTACGACAAACTGCAACTCTTCGACGTTTTCAGCTCCACCTGGTTCAACTCCATCGCAGTCCTACTGTTCATATCCCTCATCGGCTGTATTCTGCCGCGTTCCCTAGACCACTACAAGCAACTGAAAACCCGCCCAGTGCGGGCACCGAAAAACCTCAGCCGGCTCCCACTCAACGCCGCCGGCATCGTAAACAAATCCCTGCCAGAGGTAGAACAACACATCACCACCCTGTTCAAAGGCTGGCATCTTGCCGCGTACACCAAAGAAGAAGACCGTGCCGGTCAACGCTCCTTTTCTGCCGAAAAAGGCTACAGCCGGGAACTTTATAACCTGCTCTTCCACCTGGGGCTCGTGGGTATGCTTGTTGCCATGGCCATCGGCCGCATGGTGTACTACGAAGGACAAGTCATCGTCATCGCATCTGACCGGGACGATGTTAACTCCCAGTTTTGTAATACCGCCACCGCGAATTTTGATTCATTCCGCGCCGGGCTGCTTTTCGACGGCACCGGCCTGAACACCTACTGCCTGGATGTACACAACTTTTCCGCCAACTATCTTCCCAATGGTCAGGCGGATTCCTTCCGCTCGGACGTGTCCTATGCGGTCGGTGATGAGATCAACACGGATTCCGCCAGCTGGAAGCACCAGGAAATATCCGTGAACCACCCGCTGCGGCTTGGCGGTGACCGCGTCTATTTGCAGGGTCACGGTTTCGCCCCCACATTCACAATCAAATGGCCGAACGGGGAGGAGCGCACACAAACAGTACAGTTCCGCCCCGACGACCTCACATTTTTCCTGTCCTCCGGCGTGGTCCGATTCGACCCACCGGCCGGCATGTACCCGGATCTGTACGAACGCAGGCAACACCAAATCACCATCCAAGGCCTCTTCGCGCCAACCGCGGCCTGGAGCGGTGACAATAACGATATTCTTTCCTCCAGCTACCCGGCCATGAACGACCCGGCGGTGGCAATCGACATTTATCGGGGCGATAACGGCTTGGATTCTGGTACTAGCCAAAACATTTTCACCATCGACCCGACGCAAGTCCACACTGGTCAGCTGCAAAAGATCGAACGAGTCAACCTGACGAAACAACAGTCGGTGACCTTGGACGATGGCACGGAAATTACTTTTGTTGGTGCGGAGGAGTTTGCTAATTTCCAGGTGTCATACGATCCGACGCAATACTGGGTTTTGGTGTTCACGATCATGTCGTTGGGCGCTTTGGTGGGGTCGTTGACGGTGAAGCGGCGGCGAATTTGGGTGCGGTTAGAGCCGGTGAGTGATACCGAAACCCGGGTAGAGACCGCAGGTTTAGCACGCACGGATCGCGCCGGGTGGGGG
>ERZ772942.805-NODE-805-length-13324-cov-3.958701_pt1 | contig 13324 bp, 16 predicted proteins | sample MGYA00511135_ERZ772942 | MGnify/ENA primary metagenome ERZ772942 (study PRJEB29015, sample SAMEA2738099) | human oral metagenome | biome: human oral; feature: human-associated habitat; material: saliva | place: China | collected 2265 ... | reverse complement strand
GCGGGGGATTGGGTTTGTTCGTATGCGCCTTTGCCTTTGAATTGTACGAAGACGGGGATATTGCCTTCGGCCTTCTTCATGGAATCCGAGAGTACGGCGTGCTCACGGGAATTCCGGGCGATGTCCTGGGCGACTGGCGTGTCGGGGTCACCAGCGGGTGCCGCCGTCGCGGGCAGTCCCGCTGTGATGGCCATAGTTACACCCAGGGTTGCCGATAGGCAGGCTCTTGAGAGGCCCCGTATCGGAGTGTTTTTTGGCATGATGCTCCTCGAATGTATGAGTGATAATGCGGTGCGACGGCATCGCCGCACCTCGAAGAAGCTGAGAGATGAACACCACAATACACCAGTGTGAGAGAAAAAAGTTGCACGGAATACATTGAGGTTTATTTCATTCAATGAATGAAGGTGAATTATCTCTCAATGTTTTATTCGCTTTACCGGGAGCAGAGGATATTTGTTTGAGAATGAGGATCAAAAACCCTGTGTGGACAAAAATCTTCTGCTCGCGCCCTTTCAGGTGCATCCCTTAAAATGGTGCTTACCTCACAAACAACCGTGCGGTGTCGAAAACCGCACACCTAAGGAGCATCATGAGTCAGAATCCTTACGAAAATAACCCCTACGACAAGAACCCTGGGAATGGGCAGAACCAGCAGCCGCAGGGATACCAGCCGCAGAACCAGAATCCTTATGAGCAGCAGGGGGCACAGTACCAGCAGGATCCGTACGGGCAGCCGAAGCCTGGGGCGGTGAGCGCAGACGATAAGAACATGGCGTTTCTGATGAACCTTATTTCTGCGGGCGCCACGTTCCTTTCGGCAACCACTATTGGTTTCCTGGCGCCGCTGATTTTCTGGTTTATTTATAAAGACAAGCCGGGCTACGGGTTCACGAAGGAAGCGTCCCGTCGTGCCTTTAACTTTAACTTCACCCTGTGGGCTATCAGCACGGCGTCGTGGATTCTGGCACTTATTACCCTCGGTATTTTGTTCTTTATCCCGCTGATTGTGATGCCTCTGGTGACTATTGTGCTGATTGTCTTCCACATTATCGCCGCTGTCTCAGCAAATAAGGGCGAAGAGTACGAGTACCCGCTGACTTTCATTAAGATCCTTTAATTCCTCTGGATCTGGCATCAGCCAATTATTACGGGTGCGCACTCCCTGCAATGTCTTGGGTGCGCACCCGTTGTTGTGTCCGCAGCAGATGCACGTGCCCGCCGCGAAATTTGGCGACTGCTGCTAGTGCCGGCGCGGGCGGTGGGCGGTATGATTAATAATTGTGTGCCCGCCTCGGCTGGGTGCGGGTTGTATGGCGCGTAACCGGCGCGGAATGTGAAGCTTAACAAGGAGCGCAAGAAATGTCAGCTGTCGTCATCGTGGGTGCCCAGTGGGGCGATGAGGGGAAGGGTAAAGCAACCGATTTGCTCGGCCCCCGCGTGGATTACGTGGTCAAGCCTAATGGCGGCAATAATGCTGGCCACACGGTGGTGGTGAATGGGCAGAAGTTTGAGCTGAAGCTGCTGCCCGCTGGCATTTTGAGTGAGAACGCGACCCCCGTGATTGGTAACGGCGTGGTGGTGAACCCGGAGGCGCTTTTCGCCGAGATTGAGGGGTTGCAGGCGCGTGGTGCCGATACTTCTAAGCTTAAAATCTCTGCGAACGCCCACCTGGTGGCCCCGTACCATCAGACGATGGATAAGGTCACGGAGCGTTTCTTGGGTAAGCGCGCGATTGGTACGACCGGGCGCGGTATTGGGCCCACCTATATGGATAAGGTAGGCCGCCTGGGTGTTCGTGTGCAGGATATTTTGGATGAGTCGATTCTGCGGCAGAAGGTTGAGGGCGCGCTGCGGCAGAAGAATGAGCTGCTGGTGAAGGTGTATAACCGCCGCCATGTTGAGGTGAACGAGATTGTGGATTATTTCCTCTCGTTCGCTGAGCGGCTTAAGCCCATGATTGTTGATACTACTCAGCTGCTCAATAATGCCTTGGATGAGGGCAAAACCCTGCTTATGGAGGGCGGCCAGGCGACCTTCCTTGACGTCGATCACGGCACCTACCCGTTTGTTACCTCTTCGAACCCGACTGCTGGGGGCGCCTGTGTGGGTTCGGGTGTTGGCCCCACCCGCATTTCCCGCGTGATCGGTATTCAGAAGGCGTACACCACCCGTGTGGGTGCTGGCCCGTTCCCCACTGAGCTGTTCGATAAGATGGGCGAGTTTTTGCGCACGACCGGCGGCGAGTTTGGCGTGAACACGGGCCGTCCGCGCCGCTGCGGCTGGTACGATGCGGTGCTTGCGCGTCAGGCGGTGCGCATTAACGGGTTTACTGATTTGTTCATTACTAAGCTGGATGTGCTCACTGGGCTTGAGAAGATTCCGGTGTGTGTGGCGTATGAGGTGGACGGTGTTCGGTTTGATGAGGTGCCGATGACGCAGACCGATTTCCATCACGCCAAGCCGGTGTATGAGTATTTTGACGGCTGGAGTGAGAACATTTCGGATGCGAAGTCTTTGGCTGACCTGCCGGAGAACGCCCGCAAGTATGTGCATAAGCTTGAGGAGCTTTCTGGCTGTCGTATCTCGGCGATTGGTGTGGGTCCGGATCGTGACCAGACTATTGTGGTGCGTGATCTGATCGATTAGGTTTTTCTATGTGAAGAATACCGGCAGCGGCGCGGCTTAACCACGGTGCGCTGTTGTGGGTGCCGCAGCTTTTAAAGCTGCGGCACTGCGTGTATCTGGCCGTGTTTACAATGCTTTTACCGACCGGAGGAGCCGCTTTGCCGTTTCTGCGGTTGCAATATAACAAGGTTTGTGGCTGTGCAGCACGAGGCCTGAAATACCTGTGCTGTGTTTTTGACAGCATACCCCTTAAAAATCGTGGGTGATGGAGATAAAATACACACAAAGTTAGCCATTCTCCATGCGTATCCCTGCTGGTGGGCATCTGGGGCGTAGCCGCCTCTAGCTACGGGGGGGGTATGTCCTGGACTCCGCCAAAGGAGCGTGCCATGCTGCACCTTGAAGATTCTGTGAGCGAGACCTTACTGATTCCGCTGTATATGAAGCATCTTGCCTCGCAGATGCCTAACCCGGTGATTCACGATGAGGCGGCTACACACCTGGTGCGGCAGCTTGATTACGATTTTTCGAAGTACGACCATATTATTCACACCGTTGTTGGTACCGCGATCCGTGCGGATTACTTCGACCGGCTAACCGCTGATTTCATTCAGCGCCACCCTAACCCTGTGGTCGTAAACGTGGGGTGTGGTTTGGATAGCCGCCGGGAGCGTATCGGCGCTGCTGCCGACGGCGTACCGTTTTACGATATTGATTTGCCTGATGTTATTGCTCTGCGGCAGAAGCTGCTGCCTGCGCAGCGGGGTGAGACGCTGCTGGCTACTTCTGCTTTTGACGCCGGGTGGATGGATGAGCTGAACCGCCTGCACCCGAACGCCCAGTTTTTGCTGGTGATTGAGGGAGTGCTCATGTACTTTGACCGGTACACTGTGCGCGCCCTGTTCTGCGATCTGGCGCGCCGTTTTCACCGTAGTGAGGCAGCTTTCGATGTGCAGAATTCGTGGATGGTGAAGAACTCCGACAGGCATGAGGCGCTGAAACATGTGCGTGCCCGTTTCGTTTTCGGCTGTGACGATGACCTGGAGTTTGAGCGGTGGGCGGATAATCTGCACCTGATGAGCGTCAAGCGCCTGGCAGCTGATTTCCCGCAGTGGAAGAGAAGCGGCTTCTTGTTATCCCTTATCGGGCGGCAGATCCCAGCCTTCCGGGACTCCACTCGTATGCTGCACTACCGGTTGGACTAACGGGTACTGGGCGCAGCGGTAATAGCTGCTGAAAGGATGACTGAGCTGTGTATGATCAGGAGCTAACCGGGTTTTTCAAGCGGCACAATATTGAATATGCCCCGTTAGATGAGGAATCTTATAAGAGCTACTCATCTATGAAGGGTTTTCCTTTCACGGGTTCTAGAATTGCGTGGAGTAAAACAAAAAACCACCGTTGCTGTCGCCTACATGAAACATTGGAGTTTGTAGAAGATATAGAGGTCATTCTTCAGCCCACCGATTTCTGCAGGTTCATAGTGGTGGGAAACGATTTTGAGGGCGGGTACCTGATTCAGTGCTCTATACAAAGTGTTCGTTCACTACTTGATTTTCTTGTGGAGTATCCGGGGGAAAATTATCTCATCGACGCTCAGGAAAGGTGGTGTATCTGTGTCTACGACTATCTGGACTTTGGTACGGTGGATTAGTCTTACTCTGAGCGGAGATAAACTGCTTCTAGAAAATCAAGATGGGTTAGGGTATAGGCTTGTGGCTTCCATGGAGAGAAATTTAACATATAGTCATAACCGATGAGGGTGCCGAGTAGGTTCATGTATCAAGGTTTTAAAGGGAACCACATGTTTTAATTCTTCATCCGCTTGTGGGAGATATAAATATAAACACCGCCATAGATACATAATATTCCAATAAGAGAATATAAGGAGTAATAGTGCAAAAACTAGTTAATTATCATAGTGATTTGAGGCATGGTGCGGTTTTTAGGTTTCCCGGTTCATACCCGCACGAAAAATATGTTGATTTAATGCTGGTCGAATTCCCAAGTAGCGACAGAAAATATGGTTTTGTGGTATCTACTGGGCATAAGGCCGGGCTAATTCTGGTGATGCTCCCGCAAGAAGCTGAATTGGAACATTCAGCAGGGATAAGCAGGCAATGGGTGATAGATAATTGGAATAAATGGATCTATGAAACCTGTAGTGTTGATGATGTCTACGTAGATAAAAACTATCCGGTTCCAGCTAGCCTTATCTAATACAAGCAGCTCATAAAAAATGAGTTTGGATATAATGCTAGGCATTATGCGACTAAAGATTATCATGGTAAAAAGAAGTCAAAAGAGATAATGAATTTGTTAAAGTACTATAAGTAAGTTAACGATGGGTTATCGCTGATAAGAATCTTGCGAAAGAACAATAAGACGCGGTATGAGGAATGAAGAAAATTAAGCTGATGCCTGACTATCATTGCTCTCCATTATGGTGAATAGATGATGATATTTGCTACAATATAGACCCGTATTTTCTGCCGGTATCCAATATGTTGGCTGAAGAATTAATAAATTGGGCAAATGAATATGATAAAACACTAAATATGAACGATCCTGTAAACTCTGGATTTGAAGATACAGAAAAAGAGCAGGCTTTTATAGATAAAGGAAATAACTTATTTAAGAGATTGAAACATGAGCTCAGGGATCAATGCACAGTGGTTTTAAAAATTATTGTATGAAATACACTGTTATAAAACTGAAAACGCGGCTTTTATCCCTGGGGGAATAAGATTTTCAGATTCATGAATGGGACATCAAAAAATATCAGCCTTCTTGTTAAAGATGTATTTTTCTAATTCGGCCTTATCATGGTTAATGAAGAACTTATTTCTGTATTCAGATAAGGTACTGTGGTTTGCGGAGGAGTATGACAGTTCATCGCCGCCAGGGCCCTCCCAGTAACAAATAGAACAAATATCATAACTTAACCTACCTGACAAAGTGTAAAAATAACAGCAGGGGCATTTGATCTTCCTGCCTATTTCATCCCCAAAGACCTCTATCTTCTTGAGGAGAACATTGCTAAGTTCCTTTGATAAATAATTATTATTTAGAATTGAATTTTTATGAACCAGTCCTGAAACAACTACAGGCTGGAAAAATTCACTATAGTATTCTACGTCATCAAATTCATGTGTGTTCAGGTAATCCATAAGTTCTTCATTTAAATACTCAGGTTCAGATTCATAAGAATACCAAAAATCTAACAATATATTCATCTTATCAGCATCAGATATTAAATTACTCTGATGCTCAGAGAATACTTTTATAGCTTCTTTTCTGTTCATGATAATATCTCAGAAAGGCGTTATATTAATTATATTTTTATTAATTAGATTCATGCCATTTTTAACCGAGCCTTCTTCGCGCTATTATTTGTGCGATATATTTTATTTCCTCTATATTAACATACTTAATCTATAGTTTTGTGTTTATTCAGCAGGCAGCACACCACCGAGTGGGTATAGCAAATACGTAACGTGTTTTTGAGTGCACCCGGTGATTTTCTGATGGCCTAATAGTGAGTGCTCACCATAGCGTAGTCTTTTAGAAAATTTATCTGGAGGATAAAGTGATAGTCGTGCATGGTATTATATGGTTTGTGCGCCCACAGGGCTAAATATATTTTACTGAATAGCAAGAGGAAATAGGTGAAATATGGGTAACTCGTATATTGATATCTCTGTTCTAGAGGAAAAGGAAACCTTTTTTATTGAGCCTTTTGAGTGGGTTAATCCAGAAAATGTTACTGGATTTTCGCGAGAAACTGTAAGAAAAGAAAATATTAGATCGTATGAAGAAGATGATTACAACAGAGATTCTGATACGGCAGATATTATTATTGCCTCATACTTGGAAGAATGCCTTTATGTCGATTCAAGTAATTATATGATTTTCCTGGAATATGGACTATGGCTAATCACAGAGCTCTATAGTAGTTACGTGGTGCATATTTTTCCTAGTGATATGAGAGAGCATCTTCCCAGAGAGTCTAATAAACTAAACCATATTTTTGATGAAATCTACAAAATATTTTTGACTAAAGATAAAGAAGGTGAGTATCATTGTGCCAATCTATTAAAAATATTTATTTTTGAAGTTTTTCAATTTGGCAGTGAATGGGGAAATTTTGATATAAAACATATTGATTGTGACAGTATTTTCTTGGAGAATAACCTAATTGAGAGTGCTACCGAAGGTAAATTTTTATGTTCGTATTTAAATGAAGAAAATTTAGCTAAGCTGTCAGCTCTAGTTAACTATAGTAAAGGACATATTCCCCAGTATAAATACTGCTGAGTTAGAGATCTGGTACTGATGCTTCAGATTTTCAATATGCGATTCAGAATTATTTGGGAATTACTCAGTATAATTCCAAGTTTTCTTCAACTGATGCTATTTCAACGGGGCATAAAATAATGCAAAATCCGGGCTAGGTAAGGTGCTTAGTGCTGAATGTCGGTGATATGTGCGAGGTATCTTGTTCAGGGAAACCAAGATTACTTATAATAACTGATCGACTTTTTCACCACTTAAACGTACCTTATTAGTTGATTATATTGGTGGTTTATGGTGTTCTAACCCTCTTCAACTCCATCAACGTATTGAGAATCCTCAATATGAACGGTTGAGAAGCTCTGGATAAAACCAGGAGTTTTCTGATCATCTCTTTTGGGCTTAAACAATCCTTGTGTAATAGCCCAATCATATATAGATATATCAAGAGGGTACTTCGATAGTATCCCGCTGATTTTATACTTTTCTATCCATCGAACAGCCTTCTCTCTAGACGAAAAGATAGCAGACGGAAAACTGGCGCTGCTTCCTTGAACAACCCATATATACAATTCATCCATTGGTATGTCCTTTCGCGGATGACCGTATCTCTTTTCGCACTCGAACAATACCTGCTTCTCGTCCTCCTTGTCCACCTCAGGTAGCGGGAACAGTCATCCCTGATCGTTTTATATAGGCCAGCCCTACCGCATCACAGGTAATGCTCTACCAGCCTCACGCTTCAGCATCCGTCGAACGAACCAGGCCTCAGAACGGAGCAACGGATCCATACCAGCGGCAGGATGCCCCTTGCAGGGGGTGCTGTAGATGAGGCGCTGCTGGTTTTACTGGTTTTGAAGTTGAAAGGCTGACTTGTGGTTAAGGCGCGCCAAATACTATAGACATCAAATGCAGGGTACAGGTGCCAGGTAATTTTTTATATTTGTTTGGCATTTATGTATGAGTATTTAAAAGCAGCAAAATTTATTACCAAATCAACGTCATTGTCAAAGCAAATAATGTGTCGATATCTTTTTGTTTGCTGGTCCCATTGTAATTCATGAACCAGCAGGTCATTCTGCGAATGCTGTTCATCAAAAATTTCAAGAGGTATTTTCTCGAAAAAAGCATCATAATAATTTAGAATTAATACATTTTCCCAGTCGGCTAATAAGAGCCTTAGTTCTATACTGCTATTCGTGTTTTCTGCGGTTTTTAACTCCCGAGAAATTTTAAAATCCTGAATCCAAGAATCATGAAGAGTCTTTTCCCCGCGAAGTTGGTACTTTCTTTCATCGGAAAAGAATTCGTAAATATAAGGATCTATCTCATCTCTTATATCTTTTAGATAACTAAAGTACTTATTGAATTTAGTAATACCAAGTTCATTTTGGTATATTCGATTTATCATATTTTCAGCACTCTACTTTCAGTATTAAATATATTTAGTTAATCTGGTATCAATCGCGATACCTCTACAAGAATTTTCTATAGAAACAGAAATTCCCTCAGGTTTCATTTTTATCATGTTTCTTAACGAATCATCTGAAAAAATGTTTACCAGCTCTTTTTCTAAACTGAAAATTTTATAGTTTGCTACTTCTAATGGATTAATCCACATTTTGTGAATTAGGAGAGAATTTATAAAGATTCTCTCTACCCCAACCAATTAGAAGCCGATTCACAGACCAACCTGATTCGAGTCATAGTATCTAAAAAATTATAATGCATCCCTGTCTTGTGATCACAGTACTGGCTCTGCAGATTGGACGGTTGGTGTGCGCCATACCTGTTACCTCGTTTTTCTCTTTCAATTAGCCTTTGTCCATACGTCTGCCTAAGGCAAAGGTATCGTAGGAGGTCTCTCTTCTACACCGTCTTTAGAAGATTTCTGCTTGGCCGACTGAGCGTGCTCATTGTAGAAAAAGTTCTATACACATCAGGCAGTACTGATAATCGATCCTCTGAATCTTGCCGTCGCGGGCAAGGGAGCGGATTAGCCGTCCCAGTATGTCGCGTTTGAACTCGGTGGTTCGCAGTGGGGCTTGACCTTCAGGGGCGTCTGAAAATATATGTATTTCAGGCGACTTTGCGAGGTTGTGGAGGGCTTGGCCCAACCTACACTTACTATATTTGAACTTTAGAGATTTTTTAATATATCTAGTTATTAAGTGTAATTTTTTTGTAGCCAAATTTTTATTAACCGTTCAAGACAGTCTTGAATAGGATAGGGAAGATTAAAATTCCATTTGTAATTAATTTTTTCTTTAGTGTCAATGAAAAGATTTCCATTTTTAATATAAATAGACTTTAATTGATATTTTTCAGATGGTTCTGGAAAACGTTTGGTAATTGAACGTTGATATTGATTATTATATATTATTAACATTTTTTGATCATTGCCCACTGAAAATTCTATATCCGAGCCATCATCAACGATTAATTCTATAGGGTCATAATTATTTTTAAAATTTATTTTTAAATCATTTATTATTTTAATTAAATGGGCTAGTTCAGCAGCCCCTTCAACGCTGGAACAATCAATTTCAAATAAGGTGTTATTCTTTTTGAAAAATGATTCAAATGAAAAGATTTTATTTTTAATAGTAATATTTTTTATGGGAACCAATGTTTCATCTGAATATGGAGTTTCATCAATGAACATCGAATTTTTAAATAACCGAAAGATTTCAGCCCCGAGATTAATGGTTAGCCATCCATATTGAGGTTGATACTTTAACTCTAAATAAGTTGCTTGTTTTTTAACAGTTCTCATCATGTAATCCTTTATAGGTCAAAAAACTGATTAGTTTTTCTCAATCCTTCAAGTTGCGCTTTCATTATAATAATGACCCCTCTTCCTCTAATCGGTATTGTTACACTATTAGCCTCTCTTTTAATTAACTCTTCAAATATATCATGTTGTCTGAAAACTATAAGGTGACGGAAGTAAGGCGGTTGACGTAGAAACGTTCGTCTTCGGAAACGAAGACGTCCCGTTCTCCGGCCGGGTCGAAGTCGGGATCGTTGTCGTGCAGACGGATGGAGGAGAATACAGGTTGGAAGTGTCGGCCGCTGCCGTCGTAAATGCTGTGCGGCAGTCCGTTGTCGTCGTAGCAGAGGCGGATATGGTGACCGTTGCGGTCGAGCTGGGCGACCAGTTGGTTTTCAGACGACCTCTATGTTAACTGCTAATGAGATTGTTAAAGAACAAATGTTTCAGACGACCTCAAAGAAGATAGTGAGGTCGTCTGAAAAACAGAAACCGTGTGTGCGTACCGTACGTACCGTACACACCCTACGTCAGGACTGAAGGTTTTGTCTGGACTACGGCTTGCTGAAAACCAAAAAACCGAGTGCGTGCTTTAAGGCACGCACGCTACGGCTTGCTAATCTGAATCTAAAGCTATTTGAGCATCTTCAGCAAAAGCAGATTTATCTTCAATTAGTTGACGAAGAATTAATTTTACAAAAGGTAATTTTCGATGAAATGTTAAGACTTGGAGTGCAGCGTTAGCTATTAACTCATTTTCATTTTTTTTGAGAATACTCATTGCAAACTCTGCTTCATCAACAGTTATTGGCGCTCTTTTTAAAATGCTCAGTGCCTCAATTCGAAGGTAAATATCTTCGTTAATATTATCGACAAAATGAATTATTTTTTTAAATATTTCACTATAGTCAAAATCACCTATATATATTCTCAATATTTTGAATGCCTCATTCCGAGAAAAATCAGACTCCTTTGAATTTAGGCCAATATTCAAAAGAAAGTTTGCTAGTTCCTCAGACATATCCTCATCAACATAATTTTGTAAGAAATTTTCTTTATCACTATCATTATTAAATTTTTGATAGAGTGATTTAAATTCTTCATAATGCATATTTTTACCTCAAAGTTATTTTTCAAAATTAATTTAGATCTAAATTTAGTTATTTCGTCAGATGGTTTTAATTTCAATATTTCATCAGAGATTCTACTCGAATTAGGCCCAATTATCGAATTTTCTCGGCTTTTCCCTTTTCTATCGGCACTCTCGGGAGCACCACCTGCACACATATCTGGTTCATGTAACCATACCATAACCTCTCCTGCAGATCCTTTATCACTTGTGTACCTTCTTCCTCTCGCTTCTATAGTTGGGTCATCTCTAAAATTTCTAATTCTTTCTTGCAAGCCTTCTAGACCCTCTGTTTTTAAAATTTTATTAAATTCCCTAATTTGCCCTCTAATTTGGCGTTTTAACTCTTTAAAATCAGTAACTTTATCTGGTTTTAAGATATGTATATAAGTCAATATTTTGACTTTTAACCCCAAAGGGTCAAACCATGTTAAAGAATTTAAAGCAAACTGATACAAATTCTCCCCGCCCCACAGCCCAATCGGGTCCTGCTTTACAAACCGCCCAGCCTCAGGCTCGTAATAACGCAACAAGTTATAATGCAGTCCGGTCTCTTCATCGAAGTATTGGTTTTGCAATCTGAACGGCTGATGCGCATCCTGATAGATACGCTCATCTTTTTTCAGACGACCCTAGGCGGTGTATTCGCCGTACCATAAGAGATTGCCGTGGATGCTGTAGCCGTCGTAGTCGTAGCGGACCAGTTCCTTGCCGTTGAAGGTGACGGAAGTGAGGCGATGCGCCGCCATCGGGGGAGGCGATTTGGCAGAGGTCGTCTGAAAGTCGGTTTTCAGACGACCTCTATGTTAACTGCTAATGAGATTGTTAAAGAACAAATGGTTCAGACGACCTCAAAGAAGATAGTGAAGCCGTCTGAAAATCGAGAGGAGTGCGTTAAGGAATTTCATTTTGAAATTAATTATATGCGCTTTAAGATACAACACATACAACCATTGATTTGAAGATTTATTTAGGCCACGATTTGCCATGTATTACTTTCTCCCACGCATTATCAAATTCTCCTTTTGAAATTTCAACTGCCCAAAATTGCTTATCTTTATTAATTTCTTCTATTTTTGGTATTGGCAATTCTCCTAAAAGACATGATTCTGTTTCCTTTTCTTGGGAAGCATATAAGTGGTTGCCAGATTTAAAAAATTCTATTTTTCTTACCTCATATCTATTTTGATCCAATTCACTGTAAATTATAGATGGGTCATCATTGTTATCATGAAACCATAACGTTCTCATATAAAACATTTTAATTCCTTCCGTATCCAATAATTCTTCCACTTATATCCAATGGTCGATTGTTTGGAATTACAAAAACATTTTTCCTACCTTCTACTTCTATGTTAACTGCTAATGAGATTGTTAAAGAGCAAATGTTTCAGACGACCTCAAAGAAGATAGTGAGGCCGTCTGAAAAACAGAAACCGCGTGCGTGCGTACCGCACACACACTACACAAGTGGATCACGCACGCCTTTAGGTAATGCAGATGTCGGACTTGGGAATCCAGTCTACGGTTTCTCTCATGGCTGCGCTTACTTATGCTTATATATCAAAATTTCGATATTCAAATTTGTATTGAGCCTCTTGAGTTTTGTTATACTCTCCGACAAGATAAAATTTAACATCTTCGTAAATTAAAATACATTCGATTAAATAATCACCATCAACATATTCTATTGATAAAAAGGTGTCATTATTTAGATCTGATATAGGAAATAAATTAATTTTCGACTTATCTTTTAAAAAACTCAAAAAATCATCTATCTCAGCTAAAGTTTCTTTGTCTAAACCATATTCGGACGACAATATTTCTGTATTATTTTGTTTATAAGCCGTGACAAATTGATTGATAGCTTCGTAAATAGTTGCTCGGATATTTTGTTTTTTCATACTGTAACCTTTTCTTAAATAGTTCGATTTTTAGGAATTAATGTCGCTGTTTTCGAAGTGACTCCAACTTTATTTAAATATGCCCTTGCTTTATAAATCGCACATACAGCTGCATCCGCTTTTAGACCAGCGTCACGAAGAGCTTTATACGCAATTACGGTTTCTGATCCAATTGTTCCTCCTCCCTTAGCTTTTCTTTGAACAGTATTTGCATAATAATGTGGTGTCCCAGTAGTTCTTTTATCCGTAGGGCTTATCCGTCCTTGTAGCCCAATAGCAACTGCCTGATTACGTTTATAATTGCCTAAATTTGTGAAAGCAGCGTCTTGGTAAACATGATGCGAATCATGAGTAGCTGTAATCTTCATTTTTTCAACCTTCTTCTCACACTATTATGTGATCCTATTATAATTCCATCTCTCTTGAATATTGCCTCACATTTATCTCGGCATTTGTACAAACCAAAAATATCAACCCATGTTTGCGCGTTCGGTGCAAACGCATAGAGATTGTCCCCACCTTCCAACCCGATCGGATCTTGGTTAACAAACCGCCCGCACATGGGGTCGTAATCGAGACGGTAGGTTTCGCCGTTTT
>ERZ772942.796-NODE-796-length-13377-cov-5.341015_pt1 | contig 13377 bp, 1 predicted proteins | sample MGYA00511135_ERZ772942 | MGnify/ENA primary metagenome ERZ772942 (study PRJEB29015, sample SAMEA2738099) | human oral metagenome | biome: human oral; feature: human-associated habitat; material: saliva | place: China | collected 2265 ... | reverse complement strand
TCACCAGAAATCAAAGATTACACTGTAGATAAAGCTAAGGTAGATGAATTAGCTGTAACACATGAATCAAAAGATTCAGCGGTTGTAGTTAAATACTCTCAAAATAAACCAAACAGTGTACGTGATTACGCAAAAGACAAAAAAGGAACAGTTGTTGTTAAATTCGTAGATATTAATGAAAACTTCCTTGCAGATGATGTAGTAGCTAAAAATAATGTAATTGTAGCTGAAGCGACAACTACAACTACTGGTGATAAAGAAGAAACTACATATAAAGCTACAGGAGAAGAGTACGCTATAACACCTCCTGAAACTATCGTAGTGGATGGAGTAACGTTCAAACTTAGACGTGTTCTTCCTGCAGGAGAAAAATTCCAAAATACTGTAGAGGAAAAAGGTTTAGTTAAAGAAGGAGTTACTACTATTGTTTACCAATATGTGATGCAAATCACAGCTCCGACAGTTGATAAACCAGAGTTTGAAGGAGGAGTAGTTCCGCTAGATCCACCAATAGTGGACAAACCGGAACTTAAAGTTCCAGACGAACCAACTCCAGCACCTAAACCGGAACCAATGCCTGAATCAAAACCAACTCCAAAAGCTCCTGAAAAAGAAGTTGAACTAGTGAAACCTGTAGCAGTTGCACAGGTGAAACGTTTAGCGAATACAGGTAACGAAACATCTAATGCAGCAGCATTAGGATTTGGAGCATTAATCGCAGGAATAGCGTTAGCGGTAAGAAAACGTCAAAAAGAAAAATAATAAGTTTAAAAGATGATTGATTTCATCGTATAAACTAAAGAACGTCCTTGGATGAAAATCCGGGGACGTTTTTACATTTTATGTTTCAAAATAAAATTCATGATTATTTGATAAAAATTATTTAATGTGTTAGAATTGGAAACGTATATACATAGTTATTCACAAAGTGATTAAAATTAAATTTTAGTTATTTTGTGTAATAGAAATAAATGGATTGAACGAAAAAGGGGAAAATTATGTTTAAAAACATCAGAAAAGAGAAATTTTCACTAAGAAAATACAAAGATGGAAGAACAGATTCGAAATTAATTGGAGCGATAACGATTCTAGGTGTAGCGATATTAGCTGGAGGTGGAACTGCATCTGCGAATGTAAGTTCTGGCGGACAGAATGAAACAACACTTGTAAGTGAATTTGAGAAAGTTCCTTCAACTGCCAAGACGACTTTCACAGATGATCAAAATTCTGTGAAAAAAGTAACTGTTGATGCGGTAGCTGATATTCGATACAATCAACCGACTAAAGCAAATCAAAATACAGGGGATGCTGATGGTACAGATTCTGTAAAATTCAAATCAAATGCAACAGTTAATTACCTATTAGAAGATGATAAATCAAAACTACAAGATTCGAAAAAGGTAGCCGGAGAAGAAGGAACTGTAGCGACACCTTATGATAAAAAGGGTATTGCCTACGATACAGATGGGAAAGATTATCGTGAATCAACTGTAGAAAAAACAGGAACTGCTATCAATGAAGATACAGGAAAAGAAGCGGTAATTAAAGCTAACAATAAAGAATACAAATGGATTCGATCAGAAGTGGTAAACGCTAATAAAGCGACTTATGGAATAACTAAATTTAATAATATAGAAGCACCGGTTTCTCCAGAAGGGATGCACAACAATCTAGGAGAAATCAACTACGGGAAAATTACAGGAAAAGTGTATTTAGTAGAAGAAACTTCAGATGGCCATTACGGAAAATTCGTAGAAGCTAGTGGAGTATCTAGTGACGAAGACGCTGTTGCGAAATGGAAAAACGGGAAAGCAACGGCTAAAGATTTCACTAAAGAAAATGTAACTCTTAAAGAAGGGGATACGGTTCTTGTAATGGATCGAGATACATATGCTCATGGAAGTGGTACGAGAACTGTTAATACGATAGAGTATAGACGAGAAAAAATCCCTGCGAAGCCTAAATATGATTATACTGAAGATTTTAAAAGAACAGAAGGGATTCCAGGAGCACCAACGTACGCTTTTTGGAATCAGGAGATTACAGGAGAATTTCCAACGATTGGTGATGATGATAGATTTGGGACAGCGGATGATGAAAAAGTGAATTTTAATAATGAAACTGTCTTATACTATAATAATATTACTAAAAATTTTCCTCCTGGAATAACAGGATCAAATAAATATAATTTCAAAAATGAATCTTTACAAGAAATTTTACAAGAGATGCATGCTCAAATAAATGGAATATTAGATTACTTTGATCATAATGTGAACAATGAAGCGGATAGAAAAAGGGTTTTAGCAAGAAGAGAAGAGTTGAAGCAAAATATTGCAGATACTATTAAAATGATTAAACAAAATCAAATCAAAGTTGCAGTTGAAGATGAAAGAGGATTAATGTTCTCTCAAGGAAATCAAGAAATTTTGAAAAAATTGAGAGATCAGATTGAGGGAGCTCAAAGTGTATTAAGTGATTTAGAAATCACATTAGGAACGTCGAAAGAAACTTTAAAAGAGTATAACCAATTAAAAGATATAGAGTTAACGACAAAAGAAGTTCTAAAATACTCTAAAAAATATGGTTTTGCATCAGGTGTGATTAAGTCTTACCATAAAGATGCAGAACCAGAACATTACAGTGATTGGGAAAAAGTTAATCCTGAGATTGAAACAAGAGAAGATTCTGTATATGCGAATAAAGGTGCTGTGACAATCTCTGATGATTTAAGTAATATTAATGTTGTTAATGAAAATTCAACTACAAATGAGACGGAGTTCACTAAGAAAAATGTAAAAACTAAAGAGGAAACGAATTACAAAGTTAAAGAAATAATTACTCCGATTCGTGCTTATAAAGTGATGGGAGAAGGAGAAACAGTTGTAAATCATTATTATAGATTATCTACAAAACTATCTGATTCACCGGTGAAAATTGAAAATACAAAAGTAGGATCTGTTAATGTGAACTATGAGTCTGAATCAGGAGAAGTGTTGAAATCATCTGAAGTAGTTGCAGGAAATGTAGCTTATGAAAAAGTAAAAACGTACGATGTTCTTTCAGGTTCTACAAAAGTAGGGGAAGAGAAAGTTACAGAAAAATTAGAACCGACTTATGATTCGACTACAAAAAGATATAAAACAATTTTAGGCGATAAAACAGGATTTACTTATGAATATTTAGGGTTAAAAGAAGGTTCTGCACCTGAAGAAGGAATAATTAATAAAGAAAAAACACAGGTTACCTATGTTTATCGCTTAGTAACTAAAGAAGATCCGAAACCTGTAGAAAAAGAAGTAGTAGGTTCTGTGGTTGTTAAGTATGTAGATGCCGAAGGAAATGAAATTAAACCGGCGGAAACTCTAGTGAAAGATGCAGTTTTAAAAACAACTTACACATACACTACAAAATCAGGTGATAAAGTAGTATCAACTAGAGATGTAGTTAAAGAGTTTACTGTGCAAGACTATAATGCAAAAGAAAAATTAGTTGAAAAGATAACGACTATAGATGGAAAAGTATATAAATACCACGGAGTTTATCCAGTTTCGACTAAATTTAACAATGTAACTACGGAAACAGGGAAAGTAGTAGAAGGAACGACAACGGTTGTTTATCAATATGATTACGATATTCCTGTAAAAACAAGTTGGCAAGTACCGTCAGATGCACCGAAAAATGAAGTGCCAGAATATGAAGGAGGAGTATCACCGATAGAACCGCCTGTACAGGAAATTCCTGAGTTTAAAGGAGGGGTATTATCGGCAGAGCCACCAGTGTTAGAAGTACCAAAATATGAAGGAGGAGTGTCATCGATAAATCCCCCTGTATTAGAGATTCCTGAATTTAAAGGAGGGGTATCATCTGAAAAACCTCCGGTATTAGAAATACCAGAATATAAAGGAGGAGTTCCGTCGGAGAGACCGACAATATTAGAAGTACCTGAGTATAAGGGGGCATTTGCTGAGCCTATACCGAATCCGAAAGAACAACTTCAAAATCTACCGACGGTAGAAGATCTTGAGGAGCGCATCGTTACACTAAATACTGGAAATATAAAAAAATCAGAACGATTACCGAATACTGGAGAAGTCTCATCAGGTGTTACTAATTTAGGGTTTATATCGATACTGGCTGCCTTAGTTATGAGTGTAAGAAAACGTAGAAAAGAAAAGTAAGTTTAAACTATATTACGTAGCTTGAAAACATGAAAATAACTCAAAAATCAAATTTCAAAAGAGGTTTATTTTTGAGTTGTTTTTTTATCTTAAAACGGGTGTAAAGGTAATTGTATAAGTTGTTCTATTTTGTAAATAATTCAATATTTTTTCATGACATATATGTCAAATTGTATTTTTTTTTTTTTAATCGTAAGAAAACGCATAAGGGTAGGCTTTTATCTAGTTTTTCGTTTTAAGTTTACGTAAATATAAATGCAATTAAGTTTGAGGGTAATTATAAAAATATAAGTATTATTTTATTTTTAGTGTTTTAAAATTATTTATTATTTTTAGAATGCTGAAAAACGTTAAAATAATTGATAAGTAGGCTATTTTGGGATATAATAATAACATGAAATAATATTGACAAACCCTTGATTTTGTAACGTTTTTGTAACATTTTTGTAACTTAGGAAAGTTTTGAAGATAATTTCGTTTATATGTAAAAATATTTACCGAAAATCGGGCATATTATTTAAAAATTAAAATAGTGAAATTTGTGAAAAAAATTGTGGTAATTTAAAGCAAATTTAAGGTTAATTTTGTAATATGGTATGATATAGTCATTATGATTTTATTTATTTTATAAAAAAGGAGAAAACAATGTTCAGTAAAAATAATTTAAAAATGAACAGTACGAAGCAATCTGAAAAGATTAACCAGTATGGAATTAAAAAATTCAACGCTGGAACTGCATCTGTATTGATCGCTTCTGGTTTCTTATCCCTTGGTGGAGCGGCTCAAGCAGCGGATACTACTAAGCAAGAAACACCAGTTGAAACTACTGCTAACGACAAGACTACTGAAAAAGTAGAGACGCCAAAAGCAGAAGTAGCTGAAAAAACAGCTGAAAGTACAGTTGTTAAAACTAGTGCTGTTAAAACAAAATTACAAGAGAAAATTAATCAATTAAATGATTTATTCGTAACTCTTGCAGGGAAAGATCTAACTGAAACTCAACAAAAATTAACTGTCGATGCTGCAACAGAACTTAACAAAGCAAAAGACTTAGTTGTTAATGAGAGTGTAACTCAAGCACAAGTTGATGCACAAACAGTTGCGCTAGAAAATTCAATTAGCTTCCTTAACAAATCTTTAGAGGGTAAAGAATCTCAAGATAAGAAAGTGGAAGGTAAAGAAACTAAATCAGAGAAAAAAGATTTAGAAAAAACTATCTCTGAAGCAAAAGTTATTAACCAATCTGCGACAGCATTTGCTGAAAAATCAGTAAAAGAAGAATCTAAAAAAGCTGAAATCAAAGCAGCGGTAGCAACAGCAAAGAAACAAATAGCTAAAGCTCTAGATGTATTCAATTCTGATTCATCAACTAAAGAAGACTCAGAAAGAGAACGTAAAGAACTAGAAAGAGCTATCGAAGCTGTATACGCAACAATGCAACGTGCAGGTCACCGCGGTAAGCTAGAGGGGTTATTAGCTGGTGAAACAACTACGGAGGTCAGTATTAATCAACCGACAAATAAAGTAGTAGTTAGTAATTTTGGTGCAATTACAGAAGAAGAAGCGCGTGCGATTGAAAAAGAAATTCGTACAGCAAACCCAACACTAACTGCAGATGATAAGATTACTGTTAAGCGTGAAGGGAATTTAGGATTACCAGCAGCAACTATAACTTTAGCAAATGGGAGAGTAGATCAGTATGGTAATAGTACTCATGATTTTGCTATAGGTGATGTTGCGTATGGATCAGCTGGAGAGAAAAACTATAATCAGCTTCGAGAAGCGATAAATTGGTTTGATTTTGCTACTGCATCTATCACATATGGAGACGGAACAAAAGTAGGGCCTGTTGAATATGTCAATAATCCTGCGACAGTAAACTTTACTAGTTCAAAAGGACGACAAGAACGTGGTCGTTTTACAATGGTTCGTACAATTCTTGAATCTCCTACACACCCTGAATTAGTAGGTAAGAAAACAAATGATCCTGCATTCTTAGCTGCAGGGTTAGCTAAGTATACATTATGGAAAACATATGACCATGTGAAACATGAGGTGCAACAAGGACTATCTGAAGGTCGAGGGAATAATGAGATATTTGAAGTTCTTCAAGAAGGTATGCGTTTTGATGTGCCAACTAAGGTAAAAGGTTATACATTAAGCGCAACAGTAAGTTCACTTTCTCGTAAAAAAGTTACAACAGAAACGTATACTCTAAATAAAGCTAATGGAGAACCAGAAAATATTAATAGAAGTCCAGTTGATGGTGTTGTTCAACGTGAAGATGTTATTGTAACAAGACAAGATCCGAATTGGAGTCATCTTAGAACGGCAGGATTCCGTACTGTATATACTGATGCTACGGGGCGTGAAAGAGAGGGGTTAACTGCCTTTGCTCCAGCGTATGATGGAGGTAATGTAGGGGTTAAATTCCAATTGTCAGCAACATATAATGGTCGTCCAGTAGCTGTTAATGCCATTGCCGTTGATTCAGAAGATTTAAGTGTGGCGGAATTTACACAATTCGAATCTGATGGAACGCCTTGGGAAGAGTTCATGCGTTTAAATAAAAACAAAACAAACTCTCAAGGTTTATTCCCAAATAGAAATGTTGACCATAACTTTACATATACTTTTGATAGAAAAACAGACGCTAAGTTAACTACAGGTTATAACCTTTCTGAGTGGGCTAACAAAACAGAAACAGGTTATGGTAGTCAATTATTTGGACCTTTTGATTCAGGTATTAATAGGGGGTATGATCTTCCTATAGGTATTACTCAAAATGTTGAGAACTTAGGAGTTTATATTAATGCCAATGGTAGCCAATCAGCAACTGTAGGTTTTGTTATTTATGACGGAGGAGATGCCCCATCTTCTTATGGTTCTGCACAACATATTATAGGTAACTTTAATAGTGAGAAAAATGGAACACAAGTAGTTCATACTCAACCATATTTAGGAGATGTTCCTGCAGATTCAGATTTTCGAACAACGATAGGAGAACCAAACGGAGCATGGGTGCTTGATGACTTAGTTAACTCAGAAGATTATAAAGAAATTAGCCTTGTAAGTGGTACAACTAAAGTTACTAACTCCAAAGGTCAATCAGGAACATACTTGTTAGATGGTAAAAATCCAGTAATTCGTATGGAAGATGGAACACAAGTAGCTATTAAAAATGGTGAAATACTTGCTACAGCGAATACGTTAAAAGGTGGAGATGGGCTTCCAATTAAGGGACTATATAACCAAGCGACACGCGGTCTTGGTGTTGGTAACTTACCTGATGAAGGAGAAGGGCAACTTCTAGATTCAAGAGTAGCGACAAAATATACGCTTCGTCGTGCAAGTGAAAATGAGTATGTACTAAAAGGTGTAAAAGTAAATCGTGGTGTTAATAATGATGTAGCATATGTTCGTGGATGGGTTGACTTTAATGGTAATGGTAAATTCGATCTTTACGAATCATCTGAATTAGTAACAGCAAATGCTGATGGAACATACGATATTACATTTAAGAATACTCCACAATTATTAAATACATCTGTAGACAACCTTGGAGTTCGTTTGCGTGTATCTGTAGATAAGAATGATTTAAGGTTACCTACAGGATTAGCATCCTCTGGAGAAGTGGAAGACTTTGTTGCTAATGTTATTCACCAGCCGCGTGGAACAAGTCATGTAACTAAAGGGTTGCAAGGTCAAAAACAAGAGGTAAACTTACCTACAAATGCAATGTTCACTGCAAGTGGTAAAACAATAGTATCTAACTATAAACAATGGGCTCAAATAGATAATAATACCGCACCTAAGATGGTGTTAAACGATACAGTTGTTAAATCTGAAGAACCAACAGGTAAAACTGTTGAGGTGAAAGATAACCTAAGTCAAACAATTTACAATGGTACTGAGGTAGTCGTTAAAGATGCAAGAGGAAATACTCTTGGTACAGCTGTTAAAGTAACGAATAAATTAACAGGGAGAGCAGAATATTATTTATCAGAGTATACTGAATATGATACAGCAGGTAACAAGGTAGGGGTTTATAAACTTAACGAAGGCTCTACAGAAGGAAAAAATATCCAGAATGGTTCGTTAAATTATACAAAAATCTCATTCCAACCAGAGCCTGGTTATGTAGGTACAGCTAAAGGGGTTGCTATCCGTGCATGGGATGATAATGGTAGTCATACAGGATGGGAAGCTACTGAAGATACAATTAGAGATTCATTAACTAGTACAACTCTTGCAGATAAAGATAAAATATTAGAGAATACAAATAACGGTACTAACGGCACTAAGACTATGGATACTAGTTATATTCCAACTGTTATTGATGTTCGCCCTGTAGGTGAAGACTCAATTACAACAGATAGTCAAGGTAAAAAACAAAGCGCAAAACCACAAATCCCAGTTTATGGAACAGTAGAAACTGAAACAGGGGACAGAATAACTGATTCTAGGTATTCATTTGAAATTTTAAATAAAAAAGAAAAAATAAAATTGGCAGATACATTAGAAAGTAAGAAGGTTACTTATGATATTGATACTGAAGTAAGTAAACCTACTACGATAACACTAGCAGATGGTAAGGTAGTTACATATACACCTGATAAAGAAAAATTACCAGCACGTGCAAAAATAGCAGAAGATGCTGACGTAGTTATTACAGGTACTGGATCTGTTGTGTTAAATAATGTTCGACTTACTTCAGGTAAGACAATCCCGGCAGGTGCTAGTCCAGATAATGATCATCCAGTTAGAGAAGCTACAGTAGTTACACTACCTAACGGAAGTGAAACTACGATTCCAGCTGGAGAGAAGATACCGAGAGGAGCGAAACTTAAAGCGCCGCTAGTTTCTTCAGCAAATAATACATGGCATAATGTAACATTCTCTACTGGTGATGTAATTCCTAAAACAGACTCTAATAACAAACAAGCGGTATTAGCTAAGGAAACATCTATAAGTCAAATTGTAGCAAAAGGAGATGTTGTAAAAATTGATGGCAAATATCGTGCAACTAACACGATTCCAGCGGGAACTACTATCAAGAAAATATTACCATTAAACCAAGTTGTATTACCAAGTGCAACACACCTTGATCCTGTAACAGGAGCAATAACTGAGGTGCCACGTAGCTATGATTTAGCTAATACCAACGATTCTAAAGTAACAATCACAGGTGAAGGGGTATACGAACTTGTAAAAGATTCAAGTGGAAAACCAACAGGTGAAGTTACATTTACACCAGAACCAGGATTTGTAGGACGAGGGACAGGTGTAGATTTAGTTCAATCAGATATCGACTATAATGATAAAGTAGCAGGTGATCCAGTTACAGAAAAATACGGTACTGACTACGGTAGAGCTAAATATACACCGATTGTGACACCAAATACTAAAGCATCAATTACACGTACAATTCATTATGTTTATGAAAGTGATAATGATGCAACAGCAACTAGTCAAGATTCATATAAAAACAATAATCCGATTTTATCAATTAATAATGAGCCAGTAACACGTTCTCAAACATTAAACTTTAATCGTACTTATAAAATGTTCGATGAAGATGGTATTTTAGACCAATCAATGGTAGCTGCGAATACAGTGAGAGATGTGAATGGAACACAATATACAGCCGGTACTGAAATACCTAAAGGTACTAAATTCTCTCAAGGAACATTGATTATTTCTGATTGGAAACATGGGGAAAATAATGAAGTAATGAGCAGTGTAGTTTCTCCTACTGTAAAAGGTTATACAGCAAATGTGGTAACTTTAGAATACAATGCTCCGAATGCGACAGGAGAAATGGCTCATATTAAAGACGCTAAGGATATCGGTGCTTATAAACCGGTTACTGGAAATACAAAAGATGTCGGAACATATAAACCAGCCTCTTCAGCAATAAGATCAGACGATAAAGATAACTTCGATATGTATGTTGTTTATAAAGCGGATAAACAAAAAGCGAATGTTACTTACATCGATTTAGATGCGACAGGTGATGCTCGTATTCTTGAAGTGCAAACAGCAGTAGCGACTCCTACTACAGGAGCAGACGCAAAAACAACTTATAATGTTGAGAAACTTCAAGGTAAATCACATACAACAATTCCTTATTCAACAGCGGAAACAATTAAAAAATACGAAGCTCTTGGTTATGAATTAGTAACAGATGACTACACAAATGATGCAGAGGGAAATGCTATCTCAGGTGGACGTAAGTTTGATGATGATAAAGATGTAGACCAACCATTTAATGTGTATCTTCGTCATAAAAAAGTTCTTCGTAAGATTAAAGATACTCAAGAAGTAACTCGTACTATTGAATATAAATATGCAGATACCGATGAAGTACCAGCAGATAAACGTGGAAAAACAGCTGCTTCAATAGTTACAGAAAAATTAACTTATGAGCGTGACCGTACAATTGATCACGTACTTGCAGCGAAAGAATATCCAACACAATATGCAGCTTACAAAGCAGTAGCGGATGCTAACCCTTATGGTTCTGATACTGAATTTGCAGCACGTAAAACATTCTATGATCACATTACAACAAAAGCGATAGCACCAGATGCAACACCTGCACAAAAAGCAATTGTAACATTTGGACCATGGACTCCTAAAGGAGGAGAAGCCATGGGAATTAGATTATCGGATGCAGAAAAAGCTAAAGATGATAAGTTTAACCTAGTTAACTCTCCAGATGTAACTGGATATGCTCCAGATAATGCAACTGTAGAAGCAACAACATCGATTGATGCAGAAGCACCGGATTATAAAGTTACAGTCACATACACACCAGCGCAACAAAAAGCGGTAGTTAAATTTGTAGAAGTAGACCCTACTAATACTAATAAAGTAATTACTCCAGGTCTTGCAGAGCCCGTTGTTGTGACAGGTAAATCAGAAGCGGTTTACCCAACAACAACAGCAACTTCAGTAACTGATAAGATTGCTGAGCTAGTTAAGAAAGGGTATGAACTTGTAAATAATGGATTCCAGCCAACTGATAAATTCGATAAAGATACTGCAGTAGATCAAGAATATGTTGTGAAATTGAAAGCTAAAGTAGTTGATATTCCATCATTTGATCCAACTAAACCAGTAAGTAATGATAATCCAAAACCAACTCCAGGTGTAACGCCAATCGATCCAAATAATCCAAATGGACCAAAATGGACAGAAGCATTAATCAACGCTGTAAAAGTACAAGAAGAAGTAACACGTACAATCAAGTATGTATACGAAGATGGTACTCCAGTAGCGGAAGCTGATTTAGCAAGTGTAGCAGATAAGAAAGTTAAAACACTTAAATTCACTCGTCCAGGTAAGATTAATGTAGCAACAGGAGAAATCACATACGGAGATTGGTCGGCGAACCAAACATTCGAAGCAGTAACATCTCCAGTATTAGAAAAATACACTGCGGCAGTTGCAGGTGTAACACCAGTAGTTGCAGATGTACCAGCGAAAACTGTAGCAGCTACAGACAAAGATTTCGAAGAAGTAGTAGTTTATAAAGCTAAACTAATCACAGTTGATCCAAAAGCTCCAGGTTATAAAGAACCTAAGAAAGATCAGCCAATTAATCCAAATGATCCAAATGGACCGAAATGGACTGATGAACTACTTGCGAAACTTAAAAATACTGAAAAAGTAACACGTACAATTTCGTACACTTACTCAACGGAAGCAAGTGAATTAAATCAAGCTGAAAAAGATGGAAATAAAGGTGGAACTAATGTAGCAGAACCATTCACTACAAAAGTTAATTACACTCGTGTAGCTAAAGTGAACCCAGTAACAGGAGAAATCACATACGGAGAATGGGAAGCTAAAGATAATGACACTACATTAGAAGGAAATGCTCTTCCAGCTGTAGCAGGTTATGTAGCGACAGGAGATGTAGATTCATCTAAGAAAGATGTAACATCAGTTAAAGCTGAAGATAAAGATATTACGGAAAAAGTAGTGTACAAAGCACTAGGTAAATACGTACCAGTAGTACCAGAAGGATTTACACCACCAACAATTCAAAATCCACAATATCCAAACTCAGATGATCCATCTAAACCAGGTGATCCAACGACTACAACAACAATTCCATACGTACCAGGAACTACACCGGTAGGACCAGATGGACAACCGTTAACGCCGAAGAATCCTACTAATAAAGAAGAAGGATACTTACCTCCAGCGCCAACAACACCAACAGGTGACACTACAATCTTGTATGTTAAAGATGGTTCTCAAATAGCGGTAACGAAATTCGTAGATACAACTGGTAAAGGATTAGAACCTTCAGTAGTAGATACAGGAGATACAGGCAAAGCGTTCACTAAAGATGCTGATGTAACTGCAGCAATCAACAAGATCTTAGCTCGTGGATATGAAAAAGTAGCCAATGTAAATGCAGGTGAAAAAGACTATCCATCAACAGATGCTGAAAAAGTATTCGACGCAGATGCATCAACAAATCAAGAATATACAGTAACATTCAAACCGATTATTAAAGATATTCCAACAGATCCAACTACACCTGGATATGTAAAACCAGAACCAGGTCAACCAGTAGTTCCAGGTGATAATAACGGACCGAAATGGCCAGAATCAGTTAAAGATCTAAAAACTACTGAGTCTGTAACGCGTACTATCAAGTATGTTTATGACGATGGAACTCCAGTACCAGACGGCAAACTTGGAACAGAAGTAGCAGGTAAGAAAGTTCAAACTCTTGAATTTACAAGAACGGCTAAAGTAAACCTTGTGACAGGTGAAATTGAGTATGGAGCATGGACTCCTAAGACAACTGACGGATTTGAAGCTGTAACAACTCCTACAATTGACGGATATACATCAGCGTTAGTAAGTAATCCGACAGTAAGTGACGTACCAGCGAAAACTGTAACGGCTGATGCAGCTGATTATGAAGAAGTTGTAGTTTACAAAACAAAACAAATTACAATTGATCCAAATGATCCAAACTTCGATCCAAATAAACCAGTAGATCCAAACAATCCAGACGGACTAAAATATAAAGATCTTAAACTAGCTGAAGAAGTAAAACGTACAATTACGTATACTTATGCGGATGATGTAGCAGATACTACTAAACGTGGAACTGATGCAGAACCTAAACATGAAACTACAGTAAGCTTTACACGTACAGCGACAGTTAATG
>ERZ772942.793-NODE-793-length-13506-cov-37.096275_pt1 | contig 13506 bp, 10 predicted proteins | sample MGYA00511135_ERZ772942 | MGnify/ENA primary metagenome ERZ772942 (study PRJEB29015, sample SAMEA2738099) | human oral metagenome | biome: human oral; feature: human-associated habitat; material: saliva | place: China | collected 2265 ... | reverse complement strand
CGACTCGTATCTTGGAGAGGGCTGGTTTTTCTTATGAAGACAAGAAAGATCAGGTCAAGATTGCTGCCCTACGTCGAAATCTAGAAGAACGTGCAGGCTGGACTCGTGAAGACCTCAAGGCTTTACGCCAACGCCATCGTACAGTAGCTGACAAGCAAAATTCTATGGCCAATATGATGGGCATGCCGCAGACTCCGAGCGGAGGTCTCGAGGACTATACGCATGATTTGACAGAGCAAGCGCGTTCTGGCAAGTTAGAACCAGTCATCGGTCGGGACAAGGAAATCTCGCGTATGATTCAAATCTTGAGTCGTAAGACCAAGAATAATCCTGTCTTGGTTGGGGATGCTGGTGTTGGAAAAACTGCTCTGGCGCTTGGTCTTGCCCAGCGTATTGCTAGTGGTGATGTATCTGCGGAAATGGCTAAGATGCGCGTGTTGGAGCTGGATTTGATGAATGTCGTTGCAGGGACACGCTTCCGTGGTGACTTTGAAGAACGCATGAACAATATCATTAAGGATATTGAAGAAGATGGACAAGTCATCCTCTTTATAGATGAACTTCATACCATCATGGGCTCTGGGAGCGGTATTGATTCAACTTTGGATGCGGCCAATATCTTGAAACCAGCTTTGGCGCGTGGAACTTTGAGAACGGTTGGTGCCACCACTCAGGAAGAGTACCAAAAACACATTGAAAAAGACGCAGCCCTTTCTCGTCGTTTCGCAAAAGTGACGATTGAAGAGCCAAGTGTGGCAGACAGCATGACCATTTTACAAGGCTTGAAGGCGACTTATGAGAAACATCACCGTGTGCAAATCACAGATGAAGCGGTTGAAACAGCTGTCAAGATGGCACATCGCTACTTGACCAGTCGTCACTTGCCAGACTCTGCTATTGACCTCTTGGATGAAGCAGCAGCAACAGTGCAAAATAAGGCAAAGCATGTAAAAGCAGACGATTCAGGTTTGAGTCCAGCTGACAAGGCCTTGATGGATGGCAAGTGGAAACAGGCAACTCAGCTAATCGCAAAAGAAGAGGAAGTCCCTGTCTATAAAGACTTGGTGACAGAGTCTGATATTTTGACTACCTTGAGTCGTTTATCAGGTATTCCAGTCCAAAAGTTGACCCAAACGGATGCGAAGAAATACCTTAACTTGGAAGCGGAACTGCACAAACGTGTCATCGGTCAAGATCAAGCTGTTTCAAGCATTAGCCGTGCCATTCGTCGCAACCAGTCAGGGATTCGCAGTCATAAGCGTCCGATTGGTTCCTTTATGTTCCTAGGGCCTACAGGTGTCGGTAAGACCGAATTGGCCAAGGCTCTGGCAGAAGTTCTTTTTGACGACGAATCAGCTCTTATCCGCTTTGATATGAGTGAGTATATGGAGAAATTTGCAGCCAGCCGTCTCAATGGAGCTCCTCCGGGTTATGTGGGTTATGAAGAAGGGGGGGAGTTGACCGAGAAGGTTCGCAACAAACCATATTCCGTTCTCCTTTTTGACGAGGTAGAGAAGGCCCACCCAGATATCTTTAATGTTCTCTTGCAGGTCTTGGATGATGGTGTCTTGACCGATAGCAAGGGCCGCAAGGTCGACTTTTCAAATACCATTATTATCATGACGTCAAATCTTGGTGCGACAGCCCTTCGTGATGACAAGACTGTCGGATTTGGGGCTAAGGACATTCGTTTTGACCAAGAAAATATGGAAAAACGCATGTTTGAAGAGCTGAAAAAGGCTTATAGACCTGAGTTTATTAACCGTATTGATGAAAAGGTGGTCTTCCATAGCCTGTCTAGCGACCATATGCAGGAAGTGGTGAAGATTATGGTCAAACCTTTAGTGGCAAGTTTGGCTGAAAAAGGTATTGACTTGAAATTACAAGCTTCAGCACTGAAATTGTTGGCCAATCAAGGATATGACCCAGAGATGGGAGCTCGTCCACTTCGCAGAACCCTACAAACAGAAGTGGAAGACAAGTTAGCAGAACTCCTTCTTAAGGGAGAACTGGTATCAGGCAAGACCCTCAAGATTGGTGTCAAAGCAGGTCAGTTAAAATTTGATATTGCATAAAAAGCGAGGTCGGGAAAAGTTCCCGACCTTTTTATGTACCATCATGAGATGGTTTTGCTGTTGCGACTGTTTTTAGGGGTGGCTATCTTTCTTAGAATTGCTCAACATGTGAGTAAAGAAGTCTTTGTATCGTTGCTTGAGATATTTTTCGTGTAGGAATAACAAAGCGATATAAACAATCAAAAAGATTGTAGTCAGATAAAACACATCAAATGCAGTTCGCGCATAGTAAGTTGCTGATTGATAAGAGACAATAGCTGTCACAATCAACCAAGGAAGATACTTGTAATATTTGCTTAACATAAGCCTACACCTCCTATATTCTATTTCAATGTTATTATATTCCTTTGCACTTAAAGATGCAAGCGATGACAAAAGAGCGATTTAAAAAACTTTTAAACAAAATAGGAAATTTTTTTTATTAGATTACGAATAGAAGAGTAGGAGGAGAAAATGTAGTCAAGTTATTTAAGATTTTTAAAATAGTTTAGATAAATTGTTGACATATTTAAATTTCAATGTTACAATTATATTACAAAAAGATTTCTTTATATTTCTAAAATATTACAAAGGAGTAGAAAAATGAAAAAGAAAACCTATATCAAATTGATGACAGCAACTGTATTGGCTTCTACCTTGCTATTAGGAGCTTGTGGAAATAAAAAGGAAACAACTCAAGCAAGCAGTTCTGCTAAGACAAGCCAATCATCAAGCTCTAAAGCAGCTTCTGCTAGCAAAGAAAGCAAGACTCAGAAGTCCTCAAGTTTAGCTTCATCTGAAAAGGCCAAGGCGTCTACTGATCAATCTTCAGCAACTGCAACGCCATCACAAGCGGCACCAGAACAAAGACAAGGTCAAGAAGTGGCTAATCAACAGGTAGCTAGTCAACAAACTCCTGCTCAGGCTCCTTCAACTCAACAAGCTCCTCAAGCCCAGTCTAACCAATCAAGCTATGATCCTACAACTGACCGCAAACTTCAAGACAAACAAGCAGAGCAAAATAAACGCTACAAGGGTGTTTTAACCATGGTAGACGGTGATTTCTCAGCTGCAGCGGGCAATTGGAAGGGAGCCAATGGCGAAACCATTACAGTTTCATCAGGAGGTCAATTCACAGTAGAATCTGCTGATGGAAAGAAAGAAAACTACTCTATCAGAGGCTATTCTTATACTCTTGATGATGGCAAGTATAATGCTAAAATCGGTGGAGGAAAAGTCATCCAAATTACAACAGGAGCGGATGGTAAGGTTTCCAGTGTTGCTTTGAGTCAATAATAGCTCTCAGTATTTGAATTTTTACAATCAAAAACCCGTAAACTTTAAGAGAGTTACGGGTTTTGGTCTATTAAGCCTTATCCAATTTCAAGAGGGCTTCAATCTCTGCTAGGGTGCTAGCTTGTGAAATAGCTCCACGGAGCTTGGCTGTGCCAGATGTTCCACGGAGGTAGTGAGGAGCGAGGCCACGGAATTCACGAACTACTACGTTTTCTCCTTTGAGGTTAATCAAGCGTTTCAAGTGTTCGTAGGCAATTTTCATCTTGTCTTCAAAGGTCAAATCAGGTAGGATTTCTCCTGTTTCAAAGTAGTGGTTGATTTGGTTGAAGAGGTAGGGATTGCCCATGGAGGAAGATTGTATCAGTTATATCTCGAAAGAAAAAAGAATAAATTTAACTATAAAACCTGTCTTATTGAATGAAAAAATGGTAGAATAAACATCAATATCAAGTGAAATGTGGAGTGTTGCAAACAATGAAGTCAAAAATGTTTCGATTTTATTTTGTTTTGTTATTTATTTTCTTTTTTTATTTTTCATTTTCAATATTTAACCGAACGTATAGTGGGATTACTGCAGATAAACATGATAATGAGTGGATAGTTAGACAAGTCCATAATCTGGGAAGCCTTTCAAATCATCAAGAGATAATAGGATCATCTATTATACAAATAGACGGTCAGAATCCAGATAGTAATTTCTTATTATCTCGATTTTTAATTGTTGAACCGCTTCATTCTGTGACAGTGTTAGATAGAGGAATTTCAAAGAATTTAATAATAGAATCTGGGAGATCAAGCCAAATTATCTTTCTTGTTTTATCAATCATTGCTTTTCTGATCCTACTGTTATTTCGCTTATACATAAAAGGCAGAAGTAGAGGAAAAACTGGGAAACGATATTTTTATTTTATTATTTATACTAGTCTGATGTTATTATCGATTATTCCATCAAGTATAGGAGATGTATTTGGTCGTAGTCTATTAATTTCATACTTGACTTCATTTCCATTATTCATGGATATCTTCATTAGAGTGTTAGTCTTGAAGATAAAAGGTTCAACCATTTCTAACTTTTCTCGTATTATACTGGGCTATTCACTCATAACTCAACTTTTGTATGTTTATAATCTTATACAGCCCATTGATTTTTTAACCATCTTTTTTTCTAGGGGAGTATTTTATTTAGTATTTTTCTTTTTAGTTATCCTACTGTTAAAGATGCTTATAAATTACTATCAGAGAAGAGAAATGTTGCCAATTCACACCTTATTTTTAGCAGTTCTTGCCTTATTTCCTCTATTTTTTGGATATATTTTTCCTATTGGTAAGGAAGTTTCGTTTATTTATAGTATTCCTCTATTGTTGCTTATTTTGTTCTCTATTGTGAATAACTTGATATTAGAACGACTGATATATGTTGCTTGGAAGTGGAATCCATTCATATATAACTTGATATTTGCCGTTTTTTTCACTAGTCTAATTATTCTTTTTAGTCTGCTATTAAGAGAATTTTCTCCAATTTTTTTCGTTCTTTACACTTTTCTTTTTTCGCTAGCTTTGTTACCTGAAATAAGGAAAATGATGTTGATTAGCCATAAAATGGAGGGAATCTTTAGTAGTTTTCATACTTTTGTAGCTACTGAATTGGAGAGGGAAGAAATTGCAACGTTTATACATGATACTACAATTCAGAAGGTTATTTATTATAAAAAGCAGTTAGAAATTAGTGAACAAATTAATAGGGGAGCTTTATTAGAGATGTTGGATGATATTGTATTCGAATTAAGAGATTTATGTTCCAATATCTATCCTTTAATGGTGCATGAATTAGGGTTGAAAGAATCTATTACTAGTATATTAAATCAATTCATGAAGATGGAAACTGTTTCGATTATGACAACTTTTTCAATAGATGAAGAAAAAGTTAATGATAAAGTGGGCACGTTTGTATTAAGGACAGTTAAAGAACTAGTGAATAATAGTATTCTTCATGGGAATGCTAGAGAAATTACTGTAGATTTATCTACAAAAGAAAAGATTTTATCAATTGAAGTTATAGATGATGGTATTTTTAAGGGAAACTATCAGTCTAATGAACATCATTTTGGTTTAAATAGAATTGTAGAGAAGGTTCATTTATTGGGGGGAACTGTTCAGATAAATATAGAACCTACAAGTGTGAAGATACGGATACCTATAGAGGGGAAGAAAAATGATTCGTTTGGTTTTGATTGATGATCACAGTTTAGTATTACAAGGATTGGAGAACTATTTTTTAAAGGAAGATGATTTTGAAATTGTTGCTTCCTATACAGAAGTAGCAGATTTACTTCTCTGTCTTATGAATGAAAAGGTAGATGTGCTAGTTATGGATTTTATGCTGAAAGGAGTAACGGCATTTGATGTTATTAGTCAAATAAATAGATTTCTGAATACAGTTCCCAAGATAGTTCTTTTATCAGGATTTTATGACACTTTGTTACATAAGAGAGCGATGGATTTTGGGATTCAAGCTTTTTTACCCAAAGAAAGTTCCTATTTGGATGTTAAGAGTGCAATTTATGCTGTTTATAAGGGAAATCACGTTATCCCAGATGGTTTATTAGAAAAGCAAGAAAATAATCTATTGACAGATACGGAGTTAAGTGTATTGGAACTTATTGTAAAAGAATATTCTAATGAAAAGATAGCAAATAGTTTATTTGTCAGCAGGAGAACAGTAGATACCCATGTTTCAAATATTTGTTCAAAGTTGGGAGTGACGAGTAGAGTTGGAGCTGTACGTGAGGCTATTCGATTAAATCTAGTATCTTTATAATTTATCCTAAAAAGGCAAGAAGGTTTTCGTAAATTACGGATTCTTTCTTGTCTTTTTTTGTTTAAGATAGAGTCAGTTTAAAAGATTGGAGAAGGATATGCTAACAGTAGATTATTTACTTGGAGATAATAGAAATCGCTATTTTGGTAGAGGGTATAAGAGGACGACTTATGAAGTTAATACTCTTCGAAAATCACATTCAAACTACGTCAGCGTCGCCTTGCCGTACTCAAGTACAGCCTGCGGCTAGCTTCCTAGTTTGCTCTTTGATTTTCATTGAGTATAAGTTGAAAAATATTTTAGAAGGGGTTGGGTCTCTTCATCAGGAGGGTTTATGGTCTAGTAAACAATCTGAAATCGTACAGCAACACCTGAGTACATTAGATGGAATAGTATTAGCTCATTTATTTGGAAGTGAAATACTGAAAAGAATGGGAGTGAGCTTAAATCAGTATAGGTTAAGCCATTTTGAGATAAAGTCAGGGATAAAAGCTATAGAAGAATTGGTAAATTTAAAATTAGAATTACAAAATTTCAAAATGACGAACCAAGTGATTGAATTTGATTGCTTGGTAATGGATATGAAAGTTTGTTTAGGCTATCAATTATTAGAATGTATGGAAAATGTAGTTGCTATAGGAGAACAAGGTAGAGATTTTTTATCAACTCATTTGAGAGATAGACAACATGATATATACGATGTTGAGTTTTCAGATAGTAGTATATCTTGTAAAGCAGAGCAAGTATTGATCAAAGATATTGAATATAGTGGTGTAGGTAGTCTAGAAAAGAATTATTATAGTTTGTTAGAACTTCTGATTATTTTTTCTCAAATGGCAGAGATGTTAGCCTACCATATAGAAGAGATGTCTCAAGAAGAGAGCAATACCATGTGGATGAAGCAAGTGAGTGCAGACTTGAATTCACAAATTTTAAACGGAGTAGTAGAGCTTAGTGGTAGTGTTTCAAAAAATAGATTATTAAAAATTAGAGAAGAGCATTGGAAAGTCTACGAAATGTCTGGGTATGATGTAGATTATAAGGTAGTCTTTAAAAGTAAAATAGCTCAAAAATTACCTGATGGAGGGGGACAGTGATGGGAAATAGAGAATTAAGGTTAGTCATATCAGGCACTTATTCTACAGGTAAGACAACAACTGCTACAGCTCTTTCGATTGCAACGGGACTTCCCTTAATTGACGCTTTATCTGCGAGGGAAATTTTGACAGATTTATATCCTGGCAGAAGATTTCAGGATATGTCATCAACTGAATTGATGGCACTAGGGCTAAAGCGTTTTGAAGAGAGAATTCGTACGGAAGGAATTTTATACAAGGAACATGGAAGTTTTCTATCAGATGGTTCAGTATTGAATGAATGGATTTACGGGACTGTTCGAATGAGGGTAGGAATTAATCCAGGCTCAGCATTCATTCATCGACTGATGAAATCTATTTTAGGTCTTCCTGGTCGAACATTTTTCAAAAAATATTTGACTGCTTATGGAGTTGTCTCTAAGAATCATGCGAAATTGTGGTATACAGATGTTGTTCATTTACCAGTAGAGTTTGCAATGGATCCAGGTGGGCATAGACCAGTATCTGAAGAGTATCGAAATTTATCAGATGAGGAATTATATGAAGCTTATAGGAATTTGGGTCTGACTCCTTATTGTGTAAAAGGTAGTCAGAAAGAACGGTTAAATCAGATCATTCAACATTATAAGTTGCCAATAGTTGTTCCAGTAGATGAGGCTATTTCCTTAGCTGAAAAGGTTATACGGGAAAACAGGGAAGCAGTATCTAAACGTATTATAGAGCAGTATGAAGAGCCTACATTAAAGGAAAAAATAAAATTTATGACAAGATATTAGGAGTATGTATGATTCAGTTTCAAAATATTAGTAAAATTTATAAGGTGGGGGAGCAAGAAGTTCGTGCTTTAGATCAAGTTAGTTTTTCTATTGAGAAAGGGAAATTTACAGTTATTTTAGGTCCATCAGGTTCAGGGAAAAGTACGTTACTAAATTTACTTGGTGGGATGGATCGTGCGACATCAGGAACCTTTATATTTGATGAGGAACTAGTAACAAAGTTTACGGATAAGGAATTATCTGCTTATCGAAAAGATAAGATTGGTTTTGTTTTTCAATTTTATAACTTAGTTCCAAGTTTAACGGCCAAGGAGAATATAGGTATTGCAGCCAATTTAGTGAAAAACAATAAAGAAATTGATATGTATTTAGATCAAGTTGGTTTACTTCATAGAAAAAATAATTTTCCTAATCAACTTTCTGGAGGTGAAATGCAACGTGTATCAATTGCACGGGCATTGGCTAAAGAGCCTAGTCTATTATTATGTGATGAACCTACAGGAGCGTTAGATTCAAAGACAGGCGATAGTATTTTAACTTTATTGAAGGAAGTTTCTAGAAATGGGAATGCTGCAGTTGTAATGGTTACACATAATAGAGAGTTTGCTAAATTTGCAGATCGAGTTATATATTTGAAAGATGGAAGTATTGAAAAAATAGAGAATAATGAAGAGGTGCTGGGATGAGGTATCTTCATATAAAATTATTAAGAGATCTTCGGCAAAATTGGCAACAATTTTTCTCTGTTTTTCTGATGTCTCTATTAAGTGTATTAATCTTTGTAGGGCTACAAGGAGCTTGGCATGGACTTGAAAAGAGTCTAGAGAGTTATTTGAAACAATCTGAACTTCCTGTTGTTTGGGTTCAAGCGAGACAAATTGATGAATCAAAAATCAAGCAGGTTGAACAATTATCTTCTGTTGAAAAAGTTATCAGTAAAAAGAAAGGATTTGCTAATATTGTTCGTTTAGACAAGACTGACGGACGAATCAATCTTGAAACGATTACAGATAATCAACTGGTTACAGTAACAGAAGGAAGTCCTTTTTCTGAAGGAAAACAAGATTCGATTTGGATTGATGGGAATTATGCTAAGAGGAATCAATTACAGATTGGAGATCTAATTTCTATTTCATCAAGAGGGAAACAGATAGATTTAGAAATTGTAGGATTTGTTCAGGCGACAGATAAGATTTATTTTACAGGTAGCATGGAATATATAGCTCTAAATCCTGACAATGATGCCTATGGTTATATTGCAGATAATGAAATCGCAAAAGGAATTCTGGGTTTATCGTCAGATAATGCCTTAGAAATTTACGGTTCTAAGGTGGATTTGCGAGGAGATTTAGAGTCTATTTTTGGGGGCGATTTAGTTTCTTATCAAGATCAAAAAAGTTTAACTGAAATATCAGAAGCTACCGATCGAGTGGGGCAAATTAGAAACTTATCTTACTTATTCTCTTTTATCTTTATTTTGTTAGCTATTTTAGCTATGTTTACAACCATTCAGCGTTTGATTGATGGCCAAACAAAAGAGATTGCTGTATTAAAGGCTTTAGGCTTTTCAAATCAAGCCATCAGTTTACATTATATTTTATTTGGCTTAGTAGTCAGTTTATTAGGAAGTTTCACAGGATTTGCTATATCTCCCTTGATGTCATGGTTTGTACTAGAAACTCAAAAGTCAATGTTTACACTTCCAAAATGGCAAATCTCTTATTCATCTTCATCAATAGTCGTTGGTATTGTAGTCATTATTATTTGTGTTTTAGCTGCCTATTTAGCTTCTAGAGAGTCAGCTAGAGGCTTACCAGCAATATTTTTAAGAGGTAAAGAAAAACTTGCTAAATTTGTCTTTGTGGAAAGATTTTCCCCTATCTGGCAACGAATTTCTTATCCTTCAAGATGGGCAATTCGGGATGCCTCGTTTAATCGTATTCGAGTTTTGATGGGAATCGTGGGAGTTGCAGGAAGTATGATGTTACTGATTGCTGGAATTGGTATGCCTGTATCTATGAATCATCTTGTTGATAAGGCATATAATGAAGATTTTTCTTACTCAAAACGACTGACCGTAGCGGATTATACCACTTCTAAGTCCAGATATGGTGGGCAAGGTGTACAAATTTCACAAGCACATTTTAATCCAGATGATGGTTACAATCGTTTATTGATTATATTTGATGATGGAGATATGATCCAAGCAAAAACAGAGAGTGCTGAATCTTTGAAAGATGATGGTTTGTATGTAACTAAATCATTTGCCCGTTTGGCAGGTATTAAAGTCGGAGATTTTTTAACTGTAACTCCTTATCAAGATGGTCATACTTACAAGTTTGAAGTAAAAGGGATTGTCACAAGTGAAACCAATCAAGGGGCTTATCTTCATGCTAGAGTCTTTGAAAAAGCAGGGGGAGATTTTACTCCCCATACTTTATTAGTTGGGTCAGAGGTGGACGAAGATACTATTAAGCAAGACAAAGGTGTTCTATCTGTCATTGAAAAAGGGAGCCAAGAAAAAAATGCCTATGATTTTGTCTCTAGTTTGATGAGTGTATTTCTAATGATTATTGGTTTTGCTTTATTACTTGTTATTATTGTTCTCTATAATCTAGGTTCTTTAAACTTTGTAGAGAGAATGAGAGACTATGCTACATTGCAAGTATTAGGATTTTCTAATCAATATCTACAGATGCTAACTCTTTTTGAGACTATACTAACTACCTTTATTGGGTGGATAGTAGGAATTCCTTTAGGCGTATGGTTTTTGAAAGAATATGTAGCAACATTTTCGACGATTCGAATTGAGTATACCGCTTATGTCAGTATGTATGTCCTTGCTTTTGCTACGTTATTGGTTTGGTTTACATCTTTAGGTACTGCTTATTTTATTAGTCTTCGTATGAGAAAGATTGACATGATTAGTGCTCTAAAGGGGGTAGACTAGTAGAGTTAGTTCTGACTGAATCTATAGACATTTATAAATAATTGTTAATCATCGGTTCTAAGTTCTGAGTTTATAGTAGATTGAATATGGAATAATACGTCACGATTTCTAAAATATTGCTAGAAATTGATTTGACTTTCCTAGTCGATTCATTCAAATTTTATTTGTGTCTTGTTTTACTGTATTAAAGTATTTAAATTTTTACAATCAAAGAAAATCCGTCAGCTCAATAAGAGTTGACGGATTATTTTATACTTGTACTTGGGTTAAAAATTCTTCTGTAGTAAGAATTTGAGCAAACTCATCTTGTAGAGAAAGGAGATTAATCTCATGGATAGTCTCAGGAGAGATGGTTTGACCGTTTTTGTTAGATAGGGTAAAACTGGCAGTAGCATCTGCTAGTAAAGTGACTTCAAAACCAAGATTTGCTGCCATTCGTGTCGTAGTAGATACACAATGAGGCAGGGTCAAACCAACAACGACTAAATGACAAATCTGATTTTTTCGTAAATATGTTTCAAGATTTGTTCCAATAAAGGCGCTATTAACCGTTTTTTGAAAGACAGGTTCTGAGGTGACTGGCTCAAATCCACTTTTAAACACCTGATTTTGTTTGTTATGAAATTGTGACTGGGGATTGTCAGATATGTGTTGAACATGTAAGACTGGAAGAGCGTGTTTACGAAAGTATGCCAGTACTCTCAGTGCTTGATGTTCAGCTTGAGGGTTGTTTCGTTCTCCCCAAATAGGTCTATCAAATGCTTTTTGCATATCGATAATCAGTAGAGCAGTATGAACCATTTTAAGCCTTATCCAACTGCAAGAGGGCTTCAATCTCTGCTAGGGTGCTAGCTTGTGAAATGGCTCCACGGAGTTTAGCTGCGCCAGATGTTCCACGGAGGTAGTGAGGAGCGAGGCCACGGAATTCACGAACTGCTACGTTTTCTCCTTTGAGGTTAATCAAGCGTTTCAAATGTTCGTAGGCGATTTTCATCTTATCTTCAAAGGTCAAATCAGGTAGGATTTCTCCTGTTTCAAAGTAATGGTTGATTTGGTTGAAGAGGTAAGGATTTCCCATGGCAGCGCGGCCAATCATGACTGCATCAGCACCGACTTCTTCGATGCGTTGTTTGGCTTCTTGGACCGTACGGATATCACCGTTGGCGATAAATGGAATCTTGGTCAAAGCTTGAGCGACCTTGTGAAGGGTCTCAAGGTCTGCGTGACCTGTATACATTTGCTCACGGGTACGGCCATGCATGGCGAGGGCAGAAACACCTGCTGCTTCAGCAGCGAGGGCATTTTCAACTGCCAGAGATGGGTCGGCCCAGCCGGTACGCATTTTGACAGTAAGTGGGATATCAAGGACAGACTGGACCTTGTTGATGATAGAGTAGATTTTGTCTGGGTCCTTGAGCCACATAGCTCCAGCTTCGTTCTTCACGATTTTATTAACTGGGCAGCCCATGTTGATATCCACGATATCGGTTTTGGTGTTTTCTTGGATGAATTCTGCTGCGCGTGCTAGGCTGTCTTCATCACTACCAAAAAGTTGGATAGAGACTGGATTTTCGCCCTCATCGATATGAAGCATGTGTAGGGTTTTTTCGTTGTTGTATTGAATTCCCTTGTCAGAGACCATTTCCATTACAACGAGTCCAGCTCCGAGCTCTTTTGCGATGGTACGAAAGGCTGAGTTGGTCACGCCAGCCATGGGTGCTAAAACGGTACGATTGGGAATCTCAACATTGCCAATCATAAAAGGTGTATTAAGATTTGTCACGAATGAGTTCCTCCAGGTCGTTTTCATCAAAGTTGTAAGTAGTTTGGCAGAATTGACAAGTGATTTCTGCCCCGTGGTCTTCCTCTTTCATTTCCTGTAGGTCTGAGATTGGAAGGCTAGCAAGAGCGTTCATAAAGCGCTCATGGCTACAGTCACATTGGAAACGGATTTCTTCTTCAGAAAGACGCTTGTAGGCCTCGTCACCGTAGATAGCCTTGAGGAGGGCTTCGATATGGTCGTCGCTTTCCAGAAGGGTTGAGATAGCTGGCATTTCTTGGATGCGTTTTTCAAAACGAGCAATCTCTTCTTCCTTGGCTCCCGGCAAGACTTGAACTAGGAAACCACCTGCAACCTTGACCTTGTCTTCTTCGTCCAAAAGGACATTGAGGCCGACTGCTGAAGGGGTTTGTTGGCTTTCAGTCAGGTAAAAGGCAAGGTCTTCACCGATTTCCCCAGAGATGAGGGGAGTCATAGAGTTGTAAGGATTTCCAGTACCGTAGTCTGTGATAACGAGGAATTGACCATTTCCAACAAAAGGTCCGACTAGGACTTCACCAGTTGCAGTCTTTTTGATGTCAACACCAGGATTTTGAACGTAGCCTTTGACGTTCCCCTTGGTATCAGCGACGGTGATAATAGCACCTAGAGAGCTAGATCCCAGTACCTTAACTGTTAGTTTGGTATTTCCTTTTTCATTGGCTGCGAGAATCTGGCTAGCGATAAGAGTTCGAC
>ERZ772942.784-NODE-784-length-13578-cov-2.461806_pt1 | contig 13578 bp, 8 predicted proteins | sample MGYA00511135_ERZ772942 | MGnify/ENA primary metagenome ERZ772942 (study PRJEB29015, sample SAMEA2738099) | human oral metagenome | biome: human oral; feature: human-associated habitat; material: saliva | place: China | collected 2265 ... | reverse complement strand
AAAAACACCAGGTCAACCCACTACACACCAAACGCCGGTATCGAGTTATCTGAGGCCACCCCACCACCCCTGCGCGTTAGCCCCGTTCAAAACCATGCTTGAACTGCGAGATGGGGCTTTGGTGGGGACGTGTCAACGTAGATACCCCACCGTAACACGCTTATCCAGCGATAATCGTGAGACACGCCTGCATGTCGCAGCATAAACAACCAAACAACAAAGCGCTTCTCTTTCGCGTTCCTTCACTGACCAACTGTGGACGCAAACCGTGAAATGTACCAGCGTTGCCACGGAGTTTCCACTGCTCGCAGGTGATAGTTTTCTCGAATAAAGGCCACTGCGCTGGCTGAATCTATTCCATCAAGTACCGCAATGCATGCCAGTGCGGTTCCTGTACGCCCAGTTCCTCCACCACATGTTATGTCCACACGGGAATTCCGCGCCTTTTTCAGCGCGGTTTCCAAAACACTGCGAGTTTTTGGTCCATCAACTGGAACCCAAAAATCAGGCCACCTAATCCAATGAGTCTCGGCTATGGGTAAAGTACGTGGAGAAAACCCTGCGAGCATCACAATATGATCGGGTAATTCCGCACCTTCCCGGTAATAGCTACGAGGCCGACCTCTTATTCGTGCGCCGGAAGGGAACACAACAACGCCGGGTTCTTGTTCACTCCACTGCGTCGTTGCATTCACGTGTCCATTACATCATCACTCGCCAAAAGCGCTAAGCCTCCCGCGCCCATTCCGCCACGACCTTTCGGTCTGGCTTTCCCACGGCGGTGAGTGGCACACGGTCCATGATGAGCAATCGGTCGGGTTGTTTGAAGTCGGCCATGCCCGCATCGTGGACGGCTGCGCGTAGTAGTTCCAGGTCAATCTGGCTTCCGGGTTGCGCAACGATCCCCGCCACCACGGCTTCGCCAAGGTACTCGTCGGGCGCTCCCACCACCACAACGTTGGCCACACCTGGTACCTGCGATAACACTTCTTCCAGTTCCACGCAGTCCACGTTTTCCCCGGCTTTGATCACTACGTCTTTGATGCGGCCCATCACCACCACCGAGCCGTCGTCGTGGATGTGCACGTTGTCGCCGCTGCGGTACCAGCCGTCGTCAGTAAAGGATGCTTCGTTGGCGGCGGGGGCCCGGTAGTAGCCGAGGATGGTGTAGGGTCCGCTGGTTTCCAGGCCACCATCAGCGCCGATGCGGAGCTTGTCGAGCGGACTCATAGGGTAGCCCTGGGTGGTGCGCACCCGGTCGCGGTCCGGATCTCCTGGAGTGGTGAAGCACAATAGTCCTTCGGCCATACCGAATACTTGCTGGAGGGTGTTGTTAAATGCCTCGTCCACAAGGGTTGCTTGTTCTGGGCTAAACCGTGCGCCGCCAACCTGCACAAGACGCAGTGAGCTGAGGTCTTGGGTTTCCCATTCGGTGGCTTCCGCCCACAGCAATGCAAGGGACGGAACGGCGGAGACAACGGTGACGCGGTGTTGTTCGATGAGGTCAAAGACCATATCGGGGCTGGGAATCGGCGCACAGACAACAGTCCCGCCTGCGGCCAGCACCCCAAACAGCCCAGGGCTTGCCAGCGGGAAATTGTGCGCCAACGGCAGCGCGGCAAGATAGACGTCGTCTGCCGTAATGGTGCAGGCAGCGGCCGCGCAGGCGATGTCGTAGCGGTAGTCCTGGTGGGTCCGGGCAATCAGCTTGGGCAACCCCGTGGTTCCGCCAGACACAAGCAATACGGCAGGGTTGTCCGGCACAAACCCAGGATGCCACCCGACCGCGTCTGTATCAGCATCTCCCCTGTCAGCCCCTTCCACAACCGGCAGCCCCCCAACATGCACAACAGAAACATCGCACGAAGCAGCCACCTCGTCTAGCAAAGCCTTATCGGTGCCCACCAGTTCGGCGGCCCCACTGAGCTGCGCCAAGTGCGACAGTTCCGCGAAGCGATGACCTGGCAGCGTGAGCACTGGCACGCACCCGGCGAGCAGGGTTCCCAGCAGCGCTTCGGTAAACGCTAGACCATTTTCAAGGTGCAGCAGCACACGGTCGCCTGGCTGACGTCCCCGCGCTAGTAGCCCACGCGCAACGCCTTCCGCCTGGGCGCGTAACTGTGCATAGGTGAGGGTGCGCGGGCCGTCGATAATCGCGACCTTGTTCGGGGACTGTTCTAGCTGGTCCCATACCAGCTGGTCCAGGGGCTGCCCGGCATCGAGTGAGGGGTCGTCGTTAAGGAACGGCAGCATGGGGGAGCCGACGAATCCTGTGCGGAGGTTGTTGTCGGTGCTTGACATCGGAGCAGGTGAGGTAGTTTCCTTGTGCATAAAGGTAAGTCTAACCTAATATAATTAGATATGACCTTGCCTACCACTAGTTTGTCTTCAGATAGCTTGCCATCACATCAAGACATTCGCCAAACCAATGGCACAGACACCCTTGATGTCATTGGCATTGGTTTCGGACCGTCAAACATCGCATTCGCAGCGGCATTGGCCGACGAGAACGAAGCACACCCAGACAAAGCACAGCTCACAGCCCTATTCTTGGAGTCCTCCCCCACCACCGCCTGGCACCCGGGCATGCTGCTTCCCGACGCCGTGATGCAGATCGCTTTCCCCAAGGACTTAGCCACACTGCGCAATCCCCGCAGCCGCTTCACTTTTTTCAACTATTTGTTTGAAAACAATCGGCTCACGGACTTCATTAATCTGCAAACGTTCTTCCCCTCCCGCCAGGAAATCGCAGATTACATCCAGTGGGCGGCCCGCAACGTCCCCGTTGACGTGCAGTACGGCACCAGCGTAACCAGCATCGATACCGATGGAGACATCGCCGTGGTCAACACGGTCGACGCAGACGGCAACACCCAGCACTATCGTGCCCGCGCCGTTCTCCTAGGCACGGGACTGAATCCATCACTCCCCGACGGCCTCACCGAGAATGATCGAGTGTCCCACAGCGTGCACATTCTGCCGTTCCTTGAACAATTCAGGGAACACAACACCACCACTCCGAACAAAAAACTCGCCGTGTTGGGTGGCGGACAAAGCGCAGCGGAAATAGCAAAGTACCTGCACGCTACGTTCCCCGATTCGGAAGTCCACCTGATTCACACCCGATATGGGCTTACCCCCAGCGACGATTCACCCTTTGCCAACCGAGTGTTTGACCCCGACGCCGTGGACAAGTGGCACGCCGCCCCTGTCGAAGAACGCGAGCGTCTGCGCGCCGTCCATGCCGGAACAAACTACACCGCAGTGGATCCAGATCTGCTGGAGGAACTCTTCCGCTTGACCTACAAAGAGCGCCTTGATGGAAAGAAACGCCTTTTCATTCACGACACCACACACGTAACATCGATTACAGAAACCCCTGATGGTGTGCAGCTTCAGTTGGAAAACTCCATGGACAGCACCACGGAAACCCTCAATGCAGACATGCTCATCTGCGGAACAGGTTTTCATGAATCCGATCCTCGGGAATTTTTTGTAGACTTATCACACATACCCGTGGATGAAAATGGGCGCGTCATCGTGGAACGAGACTACCGGTTGGCTACTGGTGATACCCCCGCTCCAGCTATTTACCTGTGTGGTGGTGTAGAACATAGTCATGGTTTCAGTTCATCACTGTTGTCCCTGGTATCCATCAGGGCAGGTGAAGTTCTTGAATCGGTGAAAAGCTACCTCGCCACCACATCTACCCGCGTGACCTAACGCCACACACATGCGGGCGGCAGTTAAGGGCAGTGGCACCGACACGACACTACCCAGGAGGAGGAAGCTCGCTATGGGGAAAGGCTTTCAGGGAGCCATGCTCCGCGCCATGCGCGTTGAGGAGCACACCGCAACCGTCATCGAGTCCGAATGGCTCACGCAGCACGTTGTACACATTACGTTTCATTCCGACACGTTACTGAACAGCGACGGGGAGCTTCCCGCCTCGTGGGTGCGCGTATGGTTCCCCGACCATGAGGACCAGGGAAAACTTCATCAGCGCTGCTACACCCTCCTCCACGCCGACCCCACCACCGGAGTCTTTTCCATCGCGTTTCTTATTCACACCCCTAGCGGCCCGGCATCCTCGTGGGCTGTGCGCGCCCGTGCGGGGGATGAACTCACCATGCAGCGATTCGGTGGAGACGGTTTTACTCCCGACGACCAACCGCCGCGCGGCTACCTGTTTGTCGGCGACGCAGCATCATGGCCCGCAATCAACGCCATCATCGGCACGCTGCCCACCGGCACACCCATCCAGGTTGTCATGGAACAATTCCGCGATGACGATACCCAGTTGCCCTTCCCTGACCACCCCGACATCACCGTCCGCTGGATACCCACACGTCACGACGCCCGCGCGCTTGTCGACGCCCTCGAAGGCCACGACGTTCACGGGTGGCGCTGTTGGGTCGCCGCCGAAAGCACGGCAACCCGGCTGGTCAAATCGCATCTGGAACTGAATTTTGGCCACAACCGCGCAACCCTGCATTCCCAGGCGTACTGGATTGAAGGCCGCGCTATGGGCAAGCAGGTTGATGTTGAACCTGACACCACAGCTGACAACTCAGGCGCAGATACTGCGGATGCAGCAGCAACGGAGCAGACTACGGCACCGGTCGCGGCGTCGACAAGCGATACGGCGACCAGCGATAAAGCTGCCGTTTCGGTGCTGCGTCCGGCGCGGGTGGCGTTGATTATCAGTGGGCTGGCACAGGCGCTGCTGTCCATCACCTACATTGTGCCGTTTATTCTGTTTTCTGAGCTCGCGCAGCGCCTGGTGCGGGGTGCGAACCAGGACGAGCTGATTCAGGTGGGGCTTGTGGGGGTCGGTATCCTGGGCTTCAATACGTTGGGGACGGCGGTGTTGCTGTTCGCGCAGCATGTGTACGACGCCAACTATTCGGCGGCGCTACGCAAGCGCCTGCTGCACAAATTGTCACGCCTGCCCTTGGGCTGGTTTAAGGACCGCCGGTCCGCAGAAGTGAAGACATTGGTGCAGGACAATGTGTCTTCGTTGCATTATTTGATTACGCACGCGGTACCGGACATGGTGGGTGCTGTAGTGACCCCGCTCGCCATTCTGATTTACCTGTTCACGGTGGATTGGCGGCTGGCGCTGGTGCTGCTGCTTCCCATCGTGCTCTACATTGTGGTCACGGTGCGCCAGGCCAGTGCCGATAAGCAAAAAATTGCCCGGATTCTGCGCTGGAACGCCACCATCAGCGGCGATACGGAACGGTTCGTGTCCGGGCAGGCCGTGAGCCGAGTGTTTGGCGACGATTCCACAGTAAACCTGCCCCGTGAACTGCAAGAAATGGGCGATTACCTGATCACCTGGCAGCGGAGCACCCTGGACTCCAAACTGAACTCCACACAAATGACCAAACCGATGAGCATCATGGCGTTGTTGCTGCTGGTAGGGACCGGTCTTGTGGTGAGTGGCATCATGCCTGCGGAGAACATCATTCCGTTTTTGATCTTGGGAACGTCCTTTGGTGATCGCCTGCTGGCCGTCTCCTATTCCGCCAACGGCATTCGGGAAGGTCTCAACGCGAAAAAGAGCCTGGAGCTGCTGCTCACCACACCGGAACTCAGCGAATCCAGCGATGGCCCGCAGCGCGATGCTGCCTCGGGCGTGGAAGACGCTGCCGACACAACTGAGGCTGCGAGCGCACCCACCTGCGGAAACATCACGGTGAAGAACGTCTCGTTCTCCTATTCGGCGGGCACGCGGGCGCTGAACAAGATTGACCTTGATATTCCCGCTGGCACGACAACGGCGCTGGTGGGGCCGTCCGGGTCCGGGAAGTCCACCTTTGCAAGCCTGCTGGCGCGCCTGTGGGACCCCGACGATGGTGCCATCGTTCTCGACGGCGTGAACCTGCGCGACATCCCAGAAGATACGCTGCACCGCAAAGTGGCTGTGGTATTGCAGGACGTGCAGCTGATCAAGGGAACCCTGTTTGACAACATTGCGCTGGGTCACCCCGAGGCAACACGCGAAGACGTTCGGGCCGCAGCCCAAGCCGCCTACATTGACGACTTCATCATGTCCCTCCCCCACGGCTACGACACGCCCGTGGACCGCAAGAGCCTATCGGGTGGCCAGCGCCAGCGCGTCGCCATCGCCCGGGCATTGTTGGGTGACCCGGATGTTGTAGTGCTGGATGAGGCAACCGCCGCCGCCGACCCCGATTCCGAATGGGCTGTGCGCAAGGGCCTCGATGCCCTTCTGGAGGGCCGCACCAAGATCATTGTTGCGCACCGCCTGCACACCATCGCCCACGCCGACCGCATTGTTGTGCTCCAACACGGCGACATCGCTGAGCAGGGCACACACAATGAACTGGTCACCACCAACGGGTTGTACAGCAGCCTTGCCTCCAGCATGCACAGAAAGTAGGCCCATGCTTTTCGACGCCCCCTCCAACCTCGCCGCCATCACCGGACCGGAAGCCACGCGCGATCGCATCTCATTTTTCACCCTGAGTGTCGTGTCCACGGCGGTGCAGGCCGGGGCCATCATGACGCTGATTCCGCTGTTCGAGGGACTTTTCTCAGACAATCCCGCCTCCGCAATACGCTGGGTGGGCATGCTCGTTGGGCTGGTGGCGCTGGGGTGGGGCATTGACCACATCAGCCACCGCATTGGTTTTTCCTTGGGGTGCCGCATTCTCAAAACCGTTGAAACCTCTGGGGTCGCGTCGATCCGTGAGATGGATATTTCGCAGCTGCACTCCGAATCCGCATCAAAACTTTCAAAACTACTGTCCACCGCTGGTGCCGAATCCCTCTCCGCGCTTGCGCACCTGATGTTCCCCCTCATCCAAGGGGTCCTGATTACCCCGCTGCTCAGCATTTTCCTGCTCACCATATCGTGGAAGCTGGCCCTGGTGGCACTCGTGACCGGCGTTTTTCTGACCTTGGCATTGGTGGGGTCTCAGCGTCTGATCGCCCGCTCCGAGGCGGCCTACGACGACGCCACCCGCGAACTCAACGACGCCACACTGGAATTCGCCTGGGCACAACCAACGCTCCGCACCGCCGGGGTGAGCCGTTCCGCCCTTGACGACGTCCTCCGCGGGTCACGACAGCGCGGCCTGCGGCTCCTCCTCTGGCAAATCCCGGGTGAGACGCTGTTCAGCATCGCCTCACAGCTCGGCCTTCTCGCATTCGCACTGGTCACCGGCATGCTGTACCTCAATTCCGACATCTCCGGCGCCACTGCCGCAGCCCTCATCATCGTGTTGCTGCGCATCATCGAAGCCTCCGGTGCACTGTCACTCCTGGCCACACCCATGAGCTCCATGGAACGCACCTTCAAGGACATCCGAGCACTTGTCGACGCCGCCGACACCAGCGACTCCATTCCACCCACTGGAACGTCCTCTGAGGCGGTGGACGTGCAGGTCAGCGACGTGACCTACCACTACCCCGACACCACTGTGGGCATCAATTCCATCAACCTTGCCCTGCCTGCGGGAAGCATCACCGTTGTTGTTGGGGAGTCCGGCTCTGGAAAATCCACTCTCCTGGACGTTCTCGCGGGGCTTCGGCAACACAACACTGGCAGCATTGCCTTTAACGGCACTGTCTTGGACGCACCCAATCGCCTGGCACATACCTCTGTGATGTTCCAAGCGACAGAGCTCCGTCAGGGCACACTCCGCGACAACGTCACCGCAGCCGATGCCAACGCTGATTTAGACAGCATTGCCGATCAGGTGCAGCTTGTTGACATTCTTGACAAGCTGCCACACGGCTGGGATTCCACCGTCGGCGAAGGCGGGAGCACGTTGTCCGGCGGCGAGCGTCAACGCGTTGGACTCGCTCGGGCGCTGGCCAAAAACACCGGCTTGTTGCTGGTCGATGAGGCAACATCCGCCCTGGACGCCACCAATGAACAAGCAATTGTCGATGCCCTGGGCAGGCTGCGGGGTCACCGCACCATGGTGATTGTGACGCACCGCCCAGCTTTGGTGTCCATCGCTGACACTGTTGTGGTGCTCAAAGACGGCGCCATTGCCGAAAGCGGCACCGTCAGCGAACTCATTGACAAAGGCGGGTTGTTCACCCACCTGTGGCACCGCTGGCAAGACGTTGAGCAGTGGACTGTTTAAGAACTTGTGCGAGTAAAAAACTCATGCACGAGTTCGTTGAACTCGTTGGGGCGTTCCAGATAACCAAAATGCCCGGCGCGAGGTAACTCGGCATACTCCGCCCCAGGAATGAGCTGGGCGACATCGCGCACTTGCTTGGGGAAAATCACGCGATCATCCGCGTATGCCAACGTCAGCACAGGAACCGCGATCTGCGGGTAGTGCTGCGACTGATCGCTGCCGCAGTCCGCCGCGATTTGTTGAGCAAGACCCACTGTTGATCCCTGCCCTGCGAAGGTGAGCAAGGCGAGCCAGTCGGCAGACGCGGCGTCGTCAAGCAGGGTGCTGGGGGATAAATTGAGCGTTGCAGTGGTCGCGGCGAGGTAGTCGGGGGCGACGGTAGACAGAGTATCCGTGACCGCCGCGAGTTCTTTCGACTGTGCAATTTGCAGGGGTGTGAGACGCGCGTGGGCGGCTGCGGCAACAACGCCCCGCACCAAGTCAGGCCGCTGGCGTGCAGCCTCCAGGACTATGCGGGACCCCAGGGACGTACCCACGAGGAACGCGGGTTCGCCGAGGTGCTGGTCGATGATGGTCAGGACGTCTTGGACCAAGTCGTTGAAATGAAACTGCTGGTCAGGGTTGATGTTGCCGCCGCTACCGCGGTTATCAAACGTGGCTACCCGCCACCCGCGAGCCACCAGTCCTGGGACTTGATGGGCGTCCCACACGCGACCAGAGGCGTTCCGGCCCATCACCATGACAATAGGTGTGCCCTCCCCTGTGATGTTCAGGCCAAGATCTGCCGCCATTATTATTCGCCACGCGCTTCCGCCACGGCTTTCCTCGCTGACAGCGGCAAAATGTCAGTCCAGTTTTCATTCACATAGTCCAGGCATTCTGCGCGGCTTGCCTCCCCAAACACCACATCCCAACCGTCGGGGACGGCGGCGAATGTGGGCCACAGTGAATGCTGTTCCTCTTTGTTTCGAAGAACGTAGAAGCGTCCATTGTCATCATCAAAGGGATTGGTCGGTTGGCTCATATGTTCGCTCCTTGTTATGGTGCCGTGTCATTATTCATTCGCGTTCACTACTTGTGTTCGCATCAGGCGCTGAGCTGCCGCCGTGGATATAAGATCAGCGCGGCCCAAGGCGCGACGCATAGTTGCCGCCTAGCCGCACCGCAACATTAATGTTTATTCATCACGTGTCGGCCGCGTCTCCAGGATACCCACAAAGCAAGGCTCACCTAAACTATATAGTGAGAAGAAATGACTATTGGCATGTCAGAGGCGATAAATCGAAGGCATGTGGAGACACTAGTTCTTTGTTGAGGAAACAGCCATCTGAACCGTGTAAGTTTGTTCAACAAACTGAGGTAAGGATACCCTTGACGGTCTTTTTTTAGTATGCAACAATCGTCCACAATATTTGGCACAGCATAATGGCTGACGCAGCTTAAGGGCTATGGCCAAATAACAGAAGTAATTTTCATAACACGCACGCGCGTCAGGAGGAAGGTCATGACACTGGCCGAAGCCAGAACCCAAGAAGACCCCCCCACCGAACCCACCGACGAAGCTACGGCACCTGTAGAACCCGTAGAAGCAGAAGAAGAATATGAAGAATATGAACCGGAAGTGACGGACACGCGGATGGGTAAAGGATTCGGCGTGATCGCCGCTGCAGCGTTGATCGTTGCACTAGCCTCAGCAGTGACTGCTGGGGCAACAGTATTTTATATTTTAGAATCCACCACCCGGAGCGAAGAACGCACTGCGCAGCTTGTCGCAGCCCTGAAGGAACCGCAATCATATGCCCTTCAGGGCTCTGCGGGAGCAACAAACCAGTCGGGTGCAGTTCAAGGTGCACAGCCGGGTCAGCCTGGCGCGCAGGCTCAAGCGGGCGGAGCTCAGCCGGGTGCCGCCAGCGCTGGTGGTGCCGCCCAGGGACAGCAGGGTGCGCAACCCCAAGCTCAGCCGGGTGCGGCCAGTGCTGGCGGCGCTGCACAAGGACAGGCAGCCCCCGCAGCACCGCAAGCCGCTGCCCCGGCACAGCAAGCTGCACCCCAGCAGGCAGCTCCGGCAGCCCCCGCAGCGCCGGCCCCAGCAGCTTCAGCCCCGATGCCTTCCGCCGATCTACTGCTGCAAACCACCATGGCCGCAGCCCAGCCTGGTGTTCCTGGCGCAGAGTTAGCTAAGCGCACGGTCGACGGTCCCGTCACCGCAGGCACCCTAGAGCAGGTTGCTGCTGTGCGGTCCAGGATGGCCCCTCCCCCCGGCATGGAAGCCATGGGTGACATTGTGAAGTTTGATGTCCGCGACGTCGTAGTCACGGGCGACACCGCCACCGCGACCATGACTATCATCTGGCCAGCTGGTTGGGGCGAATGGACCTACCCCAATTCCGGTTTCCAGTACGTGGATGGCGAATGGAAGCTGCAAAAATCCACAGTCTGTAACCTCGCTTCAGCAGCGTGGGTCAACTGTTACTAATCATCACGTCTTATAGCAGGAGATTCTCAACACCATGACGCATCCCACCACTGGTCATTCTCGCATGACCGTATTAGCCATGGGTTCACCCGCAGGGCTTTCACATCGCCCCTTGTATCGAACCGCCCTGATGATGCTGGCGTTTGTCGCCAGCATCGTGCTGGTTGCTGGCCTGTCGGCTTGTTCCTCGTCTGGTAGTGGCGCGTCGGGAGAAACGATCACAGTGAGCCACGTCTACGGCGAGTCTCAGCTACCCACCAAACCCAAGAAGGTGGTGACGCTGGTTCCGGGCTACACGGATGCCATGCTGGCGTTGGGTGAGTCCCCTGCCGCGATTGCTGGTTACGCTGGTTTCCCCAAGTCGGTCATGCCGTGGGAGGAAGGCAAGCTGCAGGTTGAGCCTGAAGGCAGCACCCATGTGCTGAAGCTGATGAACCCCAGCGACGTCCCGCTGGAACAGATTGCGCAGCAGGAACCCGACCTGATTCTCGCCGGTGCTTTGGCTTCCAACGAGGAAATTTATAAGAAGCTGCAGGATGTTGCCCCCACTCTCCCGGCGCTGGCTGACGGTAAGCTAGATTCCTGGCAGGACCAAACCAAGATTGTTGGCCAGCTGTTCAAGAAGGAAAGTGAGGCAGACAATATTGTTGCCTCAACGGAACAGACACTGTCGGCTGTGAGCCAGGAATTCCCGGCCGCCGCAGGAAAGACGTTTGCGGTTGCGTTCTTTGGTGGCGCGGATAATATCCAGGTCGTGACGGACCCGAACGATATTACGGTGCAGATGCTCACGAAAATGGGTTTGAAGCTTCCAGACTCCCTCATCGGCCTGGGTGGCGGCGAAGGTGGCGTTCAGGGTAGGCTGTCCTTAGAAACAATTGATAAGATGAATTCAGATATCATCATCATGGGTTCGACAGGGGACCTGTCTGCAATGGAGTCATCTCCCCTGTGGCCAGGTCTCACGGCGGTACGGGAAAACCATGTTCTCAAACTGGATCCTGCGGCGGTCACGTCGTTCCGCGTGCCGACAGTCCTCTCGGTTCCGTGGAGTATCGAACAGATCAAACCCACACTTGCCACCTTTTGACTGATCGGATGGAGACATGGGAATTAGCAATCGTCCAGCTGTTGATACATCACAACCCCCCATCACAGCGGACGATGTGATAGAAGAGCTACAGAACCTTCTTCCCAACACCTCCATCCGCCCAGACTCTGATCTTTTTTCCGTCGGCTTTGACTCCCTGCGCATCATGCGGTTCGCAGGGTTGTGCAGAAAAGCTGGCTTTGACATTTCTTTCGCGGATTTCCTGGAAAAGCCAGAACCCGCAGCCTGGGCTGAGCTGCTAAACAGCCACACACCCAGCACCCAAAACCCAAGCGTAACGACGCCCAGTACCGCCCCCGAACCTGCAACGCCCGCTGACACCAGCGGCACCAGCGACACCAGCGACGATGCCTCCCCATTCCGGTTGGCTCCGCTGCAACACGCCTATTGGGCGGGCGGCTATGACACCGATAAGCTAGGCGGGGTATCGGCGCACCTCTACGTGGAACTAGACGGCCCCGACCATGAACCGGATACCCTGCAGGCAGCACTGGATACTGTGGTCGCACGGCACGACATGCTCAGGGTGAAAATCCTGAACGACGGCATGCAGAAAGTGCAGGCACAGCCTGACACCCCGATATTTAGTTCGCTGGATCTACGCGACACCAACGATGCCACCGTCGCCGCGACACTGGAGGATATTCGCTCAGAGATGAGCGGCCAGCGTGCGGCAGCTGACCTGGGCCGGATGATTGATGTTCGCCTCACCCGCCTCCCCGGTGGGCGTGCACGCCTGCACGTGGATTTTGACATGCTGGCTGGCGACGCCATGAGCTACCGCATCGTCCTGGATGACCTCGCCGCCGTGCTCACTGGCGAAGAGCTTGCCCCCATTAGCAGCAGTTTCCGCGAGTATCTTGATGCCCCGGAGGTCACGTCCCCGAAGAACCGAGAACGAGATCAACAGTGGTGGGCGGAGCAATTGGCAACTCTGCCGGATCCTCCTAAGCTCCCCACCTATACCGGTGTGCCCGCACATTCAGTGCGCCCGCAGCGTCGGCATTTGTTCCTGGATGAGCGGCAGCGCGCCGCGCTTGAGCACCATGCGCAGGATAACGGTGTGACTCCCGCGGCCTGCCTGGCCACTGCTTTTGCAGAGGCCATTGGTTCTTTCACCACCGAATCACGTTTCCTGTTGAACGTGCCACTGTTCCACCGGCAGCAGATCCTCCCCGATATTGACCGTGTGGTCGGAGATTTCAGTTCCTCAGTGCTGGTGACCGTGGATGTCTCCCAGGAGCAGACGGTGCTGGATCGCATCCGTGCCGTCTCAGAAAGTATGCACGGCAGCATGCGGCATTCGGACTGGTCGGCGCTTGATATTTTGCGCGATATGAGCCGTAGTCGCGGCAGTCAGGTGATCGCCCCGATTGTGTACACCTCGGCGGTAGGTTTGGGGGAATTGTTCTCTGCTCGGGTGCGCTCAGTGTTTGGCGATCCGGTGTGGATCCTTTCGGAAGGCCCGCAGGTTCTCCTTGATGCGCAGGTCACGGAACTGGATGGTGGTTTCCTGGCCAACTGGGATGTCCGCGAAGGAATGTTCCTTCCGGGAGTGGTGGACGCCATGTTTGAGGCGTACCGCGCCAATGTTGACCTGCTGGTGCGGGACGCGGAATGGGCATCAGCACCATTCCCCAGTGCCGTTCCGGAAGAGCAGAATCAGGCCCGACGCGATACGGAAACCACAGCGCCGCTCCCTGAGGACGCCTTGCTACACCGACGTTTCTTCGACCTTGCTGACACACATCCTGACCGACCGGCCGTGCTGTGGGGTGAGGACGGTGTGCGTACCTACGCTGAGCTGCGGGATGATGCGTTGCGCGTCGCGACGTCGTTACGCAAACACGGCGTAGCGCCTGGGG
>ERZ772942.783-NODE-783-length-13604-cov-6.648830_pt1 | contig 13604 bp, 8 predicted proteins | sample MGYA00511135_ERZ772942 | MGnify/ENA primary metagenome ERZ772942 (study PRJEB29015, sample SAMEA2738099) | human oral metagenome | biome: human oral; feature: human-associated habitat; material: saliva | place: China | collected 2265 ... | reverse complement strand
GGTGGCGGGCGGTGTAGCCGACGTTTTCCAAGTCGTTGTGTTTGCCGCCTGCGCGCACGCATTTTTGCGCGGTGGTGGCGCGGTTGTATGGGCGTTTGTCAAAGCCGAGGAATACGTCTTTAAACTGGTTCATACCCGCGTTGGTAAACAGCAGCGTCGGGTCGTCGTGCGGCACGAGCGAAGAGGATCGGACGATGGTGTGGCCTTTGGATTCGAAGAATTTTAGGAATTTTTGGCGTAGTTCGGAGGTTTTCATGATGTTTCGATGTCTCTACTAAAAAGGTTTCAGACGACCTTCCCGGCCGTATGTAATTGTGAAAAGAAAATGGGTGCTATATTACCGCAAAACCTTGTTTCTAGCTATTGAATCAGGGACTTTCAGACGACCTTCGGACTATCAATATAATGGAAATTGCTATCAGATAGTGCGTGCCTGATTTATAATCCCTTACTTTCCCTTCCACCCGATATGCAAGGAATGATAATGACCAAACATCTGCCACTCATCGCCCTGACCGCCGTCATGCTCGCCGCCTGCGGAGGTTCGGATAAAAATACCTCCGACAAAGCGGGTCAGGCGGGAAACCAAAATGTATTGAGGATTTACAACTGGTCGGAATACGTCGATCCCGAAACCGTCGCCGATTTTGAAAAGAAAAACGGTATCAAGGTAACTTACGACGTGTACGACAGCGATGAGACGCTGGAAAGTAAAGTATTGACCGGAAAATCGGGCTACGACATCGTCGGCCCGTCCAATACCTTTGTCGGCAGGCAGATTAAGGCGGGGGCTTATCAAAAAATCGACAAGTCCCTGATTCCCAACTATAAAAACCTCAATCCCGAACTGATGAAACTGATGGAAGGCGTCGATCCGAGCCACGAATACGCCGTTCCGTTTTATTGGGGAACCAACACCTTCGCCATCAATACCGAGCGTGTGAAAAAAGCCTTGGGCACGGACAAACTGCCGGACAACCAATGGGATTTGGTGTTCAACCCCGAATACACATCCAAGCTCAAACAATGCGGCATCAGCTACTTGGACAGCGCGGCGGAAATTTATCCTATGGTGTTGAACTACATGGGTAAAAACCCCAACAGCAACGATACCGAAGACATCAAGGCGGCAACCGAGCTGCTCAAGAAAAACCGCCCCAACATCAAACGCTTTACCTCGTCGGGCTTCATCGACGACTTGGCGCGCGGCGACACCTGCGTCACCATCGGCTTCGGCGGCGACTTGAACATCGCCAGACGGCGTGCCGAAGAAGCGGGCGGCAAAGAAAAAATCCGCGTCATGATGCCCAAAGAAGGCGTAGGGATTTGGGTGGACTCCTTCGTTATCCCAAAAGATGCGAAAAACGTCGCCAACGCCCACAAATACATCAACGACTTCCTCGACCCCGAAGTCGCCGCGAAAAACGGCAATTTCGTCACCTACGCCCCTTCCAGCAAACCCGCACGCGAATTGATGGAAGCCGAGTTCAGGGACGACCACACCATTTTCCCGAGCGACGAAGATTTGAAAAACAGCTTCATCATGGTCCCTATCCAGCCCACCATTTTGAAATTCATGGTCCGCCAATGGCAGGGTGTGAAAGCCGGCAAATAATTGATACGGATGGATTAAAGGTCGTCTGAGAACTTGAAATACAGGTTTTCAGACGACCTTTTGTTATATCCGTTTGTCTTTACACAATGTCTCTTACCAGTCAAAACTAATGTCATCAGGCATATCGAACTTTATCCGCTATCCCGAAAAATTTCAGACGACCCCTTCATCTCAAAAGGTCGTCTGAAACAGACAAAGCAGTTGGTTTGAACCTGTCTTTCTGTGTTCAAAAAAACAAGTTCAGTTCAAGCTTACGCTTCGCCTTCTTCCTGATCGGCTACTTCCGTTGCGCCGGGTTCGGCGGCTTTGTAGAGGTAAACCGTTGCCAGCGGCGGTACTTTGACGGCGAGCGAGTTGGGTCTGCCGTGCGACCAGATTTCTTCGGTTTGCAGGGTTTGTCCGGCGGATACGCCGCTGCCGTTGTAACCGGGGTCGTCTGAATTGAGGATTTCGCGGTATTCGCCGGCTTCGTTCACGCCGAAGCGGTAGCTGTCGTGGACGACGGGCGTGAAGTTGCTGATGACGATGACGCGGTTGCCTTCGCGGTCGCGGCGTTCGAAGACGAAGACGGAATTGTTGCCGTCGTCGGCGACCAGCCATTCGAAGCCTTCCGGCCATTGATCGAGCTGGTAAAGCGGCGCGGTGTCTTTATAGACGCGGTTCAAATCGCGCACGAAGTTTTGTACGCCTTTGTGCCAGCCGCTTTCTTGGTCGAGCAGGAACCAATCCAGTCCTTCGTTGTAGTTCCACTCTCTGCCTTGCGCGAACTCGTTGCCCATAAACAGGAGTTTTTTGCCGGGGAAACCGTACATGAAGCCGTAGTAGGCGCGCAGGTTGGCGAATTGCTGCCAGCAGTCGCCCGGCATCCGTCCGAGCAGCGAGCGTTTGCCGTGTACGACTTCGTCGTGCGAGAGCGGCAGGACGAAGTTTTCGCTGTATTGGTACATCATGCCGAAGGTCATTTTGTTGTGGTGGTATTTGCGGTTGATGGGGTCTTCCATCATGTAGCGCAAGGTGTCGTTCATCCAGCCCATGTTCCATTTGTAACTGAAGTTCAAGCCTTCTTGACGGGTTACGTTGGCGAACGAGGTCGATTCTTCAGCGATTTCGGTGGCGGAGGGGACGACTTCTTTCAGCATGGTGTTGGTATCGCGCAGGAAGGCGATGGCCTCGAGGTTTTCATGGCCGCCGTATTGGTTGGGTATCCATTCGCCGTCTTTGCGCGAGTAGTTGCGGTAAATCATGGAGGCGACGGCGTCCACGCGGATACCGTCGAAACCGAAACGCTCTATCCAATACAGGGCATTGCCTTGCAGGAAGTTTTTGACTTCGTTTCTGCCGAAGTTGTAAATCAGGGTGTTCCAGTCTTGATGGTAGCCTTCGCGTGGGTCGGCGTGTTCGTACAGCGCGGTGCCGTCAAACTTGGCAAGCCCGTGGTCGTCGGTCGGGAAGTGTCCGACCACCCAGTCGAGGATGACGCCGATGCCTTCGTCGTGGGCGGCTTTAATCAGGGCGCGCAACTCGTCGGGCGAACCGAAACGGCTGGTCGGTGCATACAATCCGGTCGCCTGATAGCCCCACGAGCCGTCAAACGGGTATTCGGAAACGGGCAGGAATTCGATATGGGTGAAACCCATGTCTTTGACGTATGTGACCAATTCTTTGGCGAGCTGTTCGTAAGTCAGCCAGAAGTTGTTTTCAGGATTGCGTTTCCACGAACCCAAATGCACTTCATAAATGCTGATAGGTGCGTCAATGGCGTTGGCACGGGCGCGGAAGTCGGGTGTATCCACTTTTTCCGGCAAACCGCGCACGACAGACGCCGTATTCGGACGCAACTCTGCGCCGAAGGCATACGGGTCGGTTTTTTGCCGAACATTGCCGTTGGCATCGCGGATTTCAAATTTGTAGAGGGCGTTGAGCTTGACGGCGGGGATGAAGATGTCCCAAATGCCGTTGTCGCGGTGGAAACGCATGACGTGGCGGCGGCCGTCCCAGTGGTTGAATTCGCCGATGACGGATACGCGCTGCGCGTTTGGCGCCCATACGGCAAAGCTGACGCCTTTCACGCCGTCCACTTCGGCAAAATGTGCGCCTAAAGTTTCATACGGACGCAGGTGTTTGCCTTCCGCCAGCAACCAAGAATCCATGTCTTTCAAGGCGGAGCCGAAGCGGTATGGGTCTTCTTCGCGCACAGGCTCGGCATCTTCGGTATAACGGACGTTCAAAGCATAGTCGGGCGCGCCTTCGGGCAGCACGGCAACGAAGAATCCGCGTTCATCGACTTTTTCAGACGACGTAATCACCTCGCCGCTTTCTCGGTTGACAATATCCACGCCCGAAGCGTTCGGAATCAGGGTCCGCACGACCTCGTCGCCTTCGGCAAGGCGGTGTCGTCCCAAATAGGCGAACAAATCGCTGTGGGTGGCAAGAAACAGGCTTTCGACCGTGTCGCGTTCGACTTGGTCAAGCTCGTGATAAGGCTTCATCCGGCTGTTTTTCTTCATGCGTACCTCTCCAATCATGGCAAGTTGGCCGCCCATCAGGCGGTTGTGGGGAAAATCTTCAAGCGCGACGGGCATTTTGCGCGCCCAGTTGGGATAACCCTCGGAAACGCCCGGCACATTCAGGTTGTCGCTCATGCCCAGCAGGTTTTCCAGTTGCACCGCATACAGTTTGCTGCGGCTCATGGCGGCATACCGGTGCAAGGCGGTTAACAGCGTTTCATCAATTTCAGACGACATCTCGGCATCGGAAGGCAGGCAGCCTGCGTGTTTCAACTTATCAAACAAATCCGCCTTATCGTGTTCGCGCGCTTCCAAGGTCGTCTGAAAAGTTTCCGCATCGGGAATCGTACCCAAGCGGAACATCAAATCCAAATCCTTGCCCGTCCAATAGCCTGCTAAGGGCGCGACATCGTGCGTACTGACCACCGTAATCGCCTGTTCGGGATATTCTTCGGGCAATTCAAAGCCGTGCCAGCCTTTGCTGAAATACACGACCTTATAAGAAAACACCTGATAGCGGTTCAGCAAATACCTCGCTTGGTCGGGTACCGTTCCCAAATCCTCGCCGATGACCACACATCGATTCCGCCGGCTTTCCAAAGCGAGAATGGCAAACATCACATCTGCGTCGTAATGCACATACGCGCCAAAGTCCGCCGTCTTGCCCGCAACCCACCACAGACGGCACAAAGCCATCACATGATCGATGCGCAAAACGCCGTAAAGCCGCATATTTTCACGCAAAAGGCGGACGAACTTCTCATAACCCGTGTGCTTCAACATCATCGGATTGAGCGGCGGCAAATCCCAGTTTTGCCCCGTCGGGCTGAATGGATCGGGCGGCGCACCGACCGCCATATCCATGCAGTAATCGGCGCGGTTAAGCCAAGTGTCCGCGCTGCCGCGTGCTACGCCGACCGCCAAATCGCCGTAAATCCCCAGCTTCACGCCGCGCGCCGCAGCCGTCTCGTTCACTTCGCGCAACTGCTCCGCGCAAAGCCATTGCAGCCACATATAAAAACGGATTTCGCGGCGATGGCCCTGTGCAAATCTTTGAACTGCCTCACCATGCGGATCATGAAACTCCGTCGGCCAAGACAGCCAACCCACTTCACCGGAGCGGTTGTAATACTGATCCAACGCCTCAAACAAACCGAAGCCTTCCAAAGCCCAGCCGCGTTCTTCGACAAAGGCGTCAAATGCCGCCCGCTCTTGTTCGGCGGCTTCGCATCCGTCGTTTTCAAACGCGTCAAACGCCCTCTGCAAAGCATCGCGCTTGAACGCCCAAACCGCCGTATAAGCGACGGTTTCCGTAATCCGCAACGCCGCAATGCGCTGGCAGATATTCGGCTGCTTGAGCCAGTTTTTCAGCTTTTCGTTGTAAGTAAACGCGCCGACCTTTTCCACATCCAGATAAATCGGATTGAGCCATTCGCGCGAAGACGGGCTGTACGGGCTGGCAAAAGCAGGTTTGGCACTGAAAAGCGCATGCAGCGGATTGATGCCGACGAAATCCAGTTGCTTATCCGCCGCAAACACCATCAAATCCAGCAAATCGGTAAAATCCCCGATGCCCCAGTTCCGTTGCGAACGCAGGCTGTACAAATGCGTGGTCAGCCCGTTCATGCGCAAACCGTGTTCCAGCGTTTTCGGCTGATAAACCGACTGCGGCGCAACCACCAGCCGCACCTTGCGGACGCCGCCTTCCGCTTCCGCAGACAAAGTGTAATAGCCGCAAGCCAAAGCCGGCAGCGCCACCCAAAGCGCGCCGTCTTCGCCATGGTTCAACGGCAAAACCTGCCGTCCGCCCGCTTCGTCTTCCAAGCAAACTTCAGCTGCGCTATGAAACTCAGCAGGCAGTTGTAAAGATTCCCGACCATTTTCATGCACGACCAAAGTATCCGCATAAAGGTCGTCTGAAAAACCGTCCTGCTGCAAAGCCTTAATAATCCCTTCCAAAACCTCGGGCTTGGCCGCATGATAAATTCCACCGATGTCGTGGAAACCCAAATCAATACCCAAGCCCAGAGCCTGTTCTTCCAAATGTTCGCTCATGACACAATTCGCCTGTTTACAATAAACCGAATCTTAATATAAATAAGGTTGAATGTTTCCCATAATTCAGAGAAAACAACCCTTCAGACCAGAATTTCCCTGCTTAGTTTGACTTATCCCAAAATTTTTGGGCGATAGGGGGGCAGCTCAATTTTGATGGTTGTCGGAATGTTTCATCTATATTTGGGTATGGGTTTGCAGGATATAAAAAGGTCGTCTGAAAACAGAAACCCAATCCTGTTTTCAGACGACCTTTTATTGTTTCAAATTAGATTAATTAGTGATGATGACCGTGCGGACCGTGAACGTGGCCGTGTACGATTTCTTCTTCAGTCGCATCGCGCACGCTGTCAACTGTCGCTTTGAACAAGATTTTCATGCCGGCAAGCGGATGGTTGCCGTCTACTACGGCTTTGCCGTCTGCTACATCGGTTACGCGATAAACCAAGACATCGCCGGTTTCAGGATCATCGGCTTCGAACATCATGCCGACTTCCACTTCAACCGGGAATACGCTGACATCTTCGATACGCACCAGGCCGGGATCTTGTTCGCCGAACGCATCATCGGGAGACAGCGCGACTTCAACGGTATCACCGACGTTTTTCTCGTGCAAAGCTTCTTCCACCAAAGGGAAAATGCCGTCATATCCGCCGTGCAGATAGGCGATGGGTTCTTCGGTTTTGTCCAGCAGTTGGTTATCCGCATCGTACATTTCATAGTGAAGCGAAACCACGGAATTTTTTTTAATAGCCATTCTTTATCCTTTATCATGACCGTTTATCAAAACAGGCTTTATTGACAACCCTCTGCCAACAAATCCAAAACATTTTAACACACCGCCGTCATGTACGGAGATTTATCCTAATATTCACAAATTAACAACCGTTAATTCAGATAAATAATATTTAACCTGCGACAGACGGAAGTGTAAATTTTGATAATTTTTATAATTGTGTAACTTTTTTACAACTTGTATTTCTATGCATAATGGTTTTATGCAGGTTATTCAAACAAATCAGAAATAGAGGCAGATTGTGCATTATTTAATTATAAATACATGAAATCAATAAATTTTACTATACAGTTTATTTCAAATGTACCCTAGGTAACAATCTATGTGGATTAGTTTCTTCCACAACTTTCGTCCATTCCGGATTGATTAGAAGTTACTAAAAGATTACTAATTCGTCTGTATCGTTGCGCCGAGCCATCCTGTGGGGCATAATGCAGGAAATTCAGCAATGAATTTTTACTCTAAGGGAACGGCTTTATGCCGTTTTCAATCGTTCCGTTTTTATTTAAATCGATTTAAAGAAGGTCTCAAAATGAAAAAATCTCTGATCGCTGCTGCTTTGTTCTCTTTGGCTCTGGCTGCTTGTGGCGACAAAGCTGCTGACACTGCTGCTTCTGCCGCTTCTGAAGCTGCATCTGCTGCTACCGAAGCTGCCTCTGCCGCTACTGAAGCTGCTGCTTCTGCTACCGAAGCCGCTGCTTCTGCTACCGAAGCCGCTGCTACCGAAGCCGCTTCTGCTGCTACTGAAGCTGCTTCTGCCGCTACCGAAGCTGCCTCTGCCGCTACTGAAGCCGCTTCTGCTGCAAAATAATATTTTTACAGTTAAAAAAGCAGGATACGGATTGTATCCTGCTTTTTTGTTTTTCAGACGACCTTTACCGTTTTTCGTTTCCCTTATCCGCTATATAATCTTCCGTACACACACAAACCATCCTGCTGCCCGTTATGCCCAATCTGTACGACCGTTTTCTTGAATTCCTTTCCCCCGCCGAAATCCTCGAAGCCACTCCGGCCTTGTTAAACGACCAGCGCCGCCGCTTTGTTTCCGAACCGGACATCATCTTGCAACCGCATTCCATAGAAAATATACAAGAAATCATGCGGTTTTGTTTTGAACACCGTATCCCCGTTACCCCGCAGGGCGGCAATACCGGTTTGTGTGGTGCAGCGGTAGCTTCCGGCGGCGTACTGCTCAACCTTTCCAAAATCAATCGCATCCGCGAAATCAACCTTGCCGACAACAGCATCACCGTCGAAGTAGGCGTAATCCTGCAAAACGTTCAAAAAGCAGCAGCCGAAGCGGGCAGACTGTTTCCCCTCAGCCTTGCCAGCGAAGGCTCGTGCGAAATCGGCGGCAATATCGCCTGCAACGCCGGCGGATTAAACGTTTTACGCTACGGCAGTATGCGCGACTTGGTATTAGGCTTGGAAGTCGTCCTGCCCAATGGCGAACTTGTTTCCCATCTCCAACCGCTGCACAAAAATACCACCGGTTACGACCTGCGCCACCTCTTTATCGGCAGCGAAGGCACACTCGGCATTATCACCGCCGCTACGCTCAAACTCTTCGCCCGTCCGCAAACCATAGCGACCGCATGGGTAGGTTTGGATGACATCGAATCTGCCGTACAGCTTTTAACAGCCGTACAAGGGCATTTTGCCGAACGCCTCACCAGTTTCGAGCTGATCAGCTGCTACGCTTTGGCATTGTCTTCCGAATTCAGTCATCTGAAACAGCCGACCGATGCAAACTGGCATGTCCTGCTCGAACTGACCGACTCCGTTCCCGATGCCGCGCTCGATGAAAAACTTGCCGAGTTTCTTTATCAAAACGGTCAAGAAAACAGCATCATCGCGCAGTCTGAACAAGAACGCCTCGACCTGTGGACGCTGCGTGAAAACATTTCCGCCTCCCAGCGCAAGCTCGGCACCAGCATCAAACACGACATCGCTGTCCCGATTGCCCAAGTCGCCGCCTTTGTCCGTCAATGCGCCCCCGCCTTGAAAACCCGTTTTCCGGGTATACAAATTGTCTGCTTCGGACATTTGGGCGACGGCAGCCTGCATTACAACACCTTCCTGCCCGACGTCTTGAGCAACGAAGCCTACCGCTACGAAGATGCCGTCAACAGCATCGTCTATGAACACATCCTCGCCTGCCACGGTACCATCGCGGCGGAACACGGCATCGGCACCATCAAGAAACACTGGCTCCCCAGCGTCCGCACCCCGTCCGAAATCGCCCTGATGCGCGCCATCAAAGCCCAGCTTGACCCGCACAACATAATGAATCCGGGCAAACTCCTGCCGTAAGCAATATTTCAGTATTTGCCAAAATCGAAAAGGTCGTCTGAAAATCTATTCCCAGTTTCAGACGACCTTTTCATTCTCTAATACTCAATGCTGTTATAATCCTCAAACCAAGTAAAACAACGACTTCAAAAGGAAAAACATGACACTCAAACCTCCCGTCCGCATCGCCGTTACCGGCGCAGCAGGGCAAATTGCCTATGCGACCCTGTTCCGTATCGCCGGCGGCATTATGCTCGGACGCGACCAACCCGTTATCCTGCAATTACTCGACCTGCCACAGGCGCAACAGGCATTGCGCGGCGTGATTATGGAAATGCAGGATTGCGCTTTCCCGCTTCTTGCCGACATCTTCGCCACAGACGACCCCGAAGTCGCCTTCAAAGATGCCGACATCGCCCTCTTGATCGGTGCGCGCCCGCGTACGCAAGGCATGGAACGCGCCGACCTGCTGCACGCCAACGCCGAAATTTTCAAAGTACAAGGCGCGGCGTTGAACAAAGTTGCCCATCGCGACGTCAAAGTCCTCGTCGTCGGCAACCCCGCCAACACCAACGCCTACATCGCCATGAAGTCCGCGCCCGACATCCCGCCGGAAAACTTCACCGCCCTGATGCGTCTCGACCACCACCGCGCCGTCAGCCAAGTCGCCGAGAAAATCAACCGCCCGATTCCTTCCATCGAGCAAATGTGCGTCTGGGGCAACCACAGCCCGACCATGTACGCCGACTACCGCTACGCCACCAGCAACGGCGAGTCCGTCAAAGACATGATTACCGAACCCGATTGGAACACCGAAGTCTTCATGCCGAAAATCGCCGGACGCGGCGCCGCCATCATCGCCGCGCGCGGTTCGTCGTCCGCCGCCTCCGCCGCGAATGCCGCCATCTACCACCTGCGCGACTGGCTGCTCGGCAGCAGCGGCAAATGGATAACGATGGGCGTCCCCTCCGACGGCTCTTACGGCATCCCCGAAGGTTTGATTTTCGGTTTCCCCGTCATTTGCGACGCAGGCAGCTACCGCATCGTCCAAGGCTTGGACTTGTCGGATGAGTTCAGCCGCCAACGCATCGCTGCGACACTGGCGGAGCTGGAAGAAGAACGCGCCGCCATACAAGATATGCTTTAATAGATCGAGGTCGTCTGAAAACCGGTTTTCAGACGACCTCGACTGACATGAATACCACGGAGTCCCCATGACCACATTGGCCAACAAAAAACTCGCCGTCCTCATCGACGCCGACAACGCCCCCGCCGACATCATCGACCGCCTGCTCGAAGAAGTTGCCAAATACGGCATCGCCAGCGTCAAGCGCATCTACGGCGACTGGAGCCACGGCCTTTCCAAATGGAAAGCCGCCCTCCTGCCCCACGCCATCATCCCCGTCCAACAATTCGCCTACACCAAAGGCAAAAACGCCACCGACATGGCGCTGGTCATCGACGCGATGGATTTGCTATACAGCGGCAATTTCGACGGCTTCTGCATCGTATCCAGCGATTCCGACTTTACCCGACTGGCAAGCCGCCTGCGCGAAAGCGGGCTGACCGTGTACGGTTTCGGCGAAAAGAAAACGCCCGAAGCCTTCCGCAAAGCCTGCGACAAATTCATCTACACCGAAATCTTCCGTCCCGAAAAACAACGCCGGGAAAAAGAGAAGAACAACGGCAAAAACAACCCTGCCGCCGAAGAATCCGCCGCACCTGACGCGCTGTCCCTGCTCAAACGCGCCGTGCGCGAAAACGCCGACGACCTCGGCTGGGCAAACCTCGGCCCCATCGGCAGCTACATCAGCAAAATCAATCCCGATTTCGACTCAAGGCTGTACGGCTACGGCAAACTCTCCGACCTCATCAAATCCTTCGACATCTTCGAACACCGCACCGACAACAACCAACTCCAAGTCCGCCGCCGCAAATCCGCCGACAAGCCGGCAGAGAGGTCGTCTGAAAACCCAGTAGCAACCCATCAGGCAGAAGAAACCGTTTCAGACGACCCCAACACTGCGCAAAAACGCAAAACGCGCGGCAAAAAAACCAACCAAGCCAAGAGCGAAAACACCGCGCCAAGCCCAACGGCAGATAGCGTGCAACCGACACCTGCCAAACCCGAACCCGCCGCCAAAAGCAGCAAACTGCCCGTTACCCGCGTTATCCCCGCCGTACAGCAGGCAGTCGATACCCACGCCGACGAACAAGGCTGGGCGCGTTTGAGCGACGTATCGAAGCAACTCGCCGCACAAGGCACCGACCCGCAGCAATACGGCTTTGAAACCATAAGCCACCTCATCCACGCCATCTACACCGACTGGCTGGAAATCAAAAAAGCCGGCCGCGGCGAACGCCTGCGCGTCAACAAACGCTTTACCGCCAAAGGTTAAGCCATAGGTTTGGAGGCAAAAGACAATCTGCCGCCCACAATCCACAGAGGTCATCTGAAAACCTCAAAACCGTTTTAACTTCGTTGAATCTGCACTTTCAGACGACCTTTTCAAAATCTATCTTCTAAACCAAAAATAGAAAAGGAGAATCCATGACCACCCGTCATCAACTGAACAACACCGAATTGGCAAACCATATCTTTTTAGAGGGTATGTATGACGACGATTATTTCCCGCCCGAACTCGTGCAAAAAGGAGAAAACATCCTAGTCGAACTGTGCCGCCAAATCGAAACCGAGCAGCCTGAAAATCTTGACGCACTATATAAACTGACCCACGCAGCTACCGAACGCTTTAACGAATTGGCGGAAGAGTTTGATGAAAACGACAGCGAAATCGAAACCGTCGCCAGAGACACGATTGCCACCGATATGGAATACATCGCCCAAAGCTACGGCTTTGAAGATGCGGACATCGAAGAACTGGTTGCCCCGCGCGATTGGTAAGTATGGTTGGCAAAAAGGTCGTCTGAATTTTTCAGACGACCTTTAATGCTAAAATGTCTTCTGTTTGCCACACACACCGTTTTTCATGAATATTCTCGAAGCCTTATTATTATTGTGCCTACTCATTGTCATCAGCGCATTCGTTTCCTGTTCCGAACTCGCGCTCGCCTCGGCGCGCAAAATCAAATTGCAAGTGATGGCAAAAGACGGCGGCGACACGCGCGCGCTGGATGTGCTCAATATGCAGCAGCAGCCGGGCAGCTTCATCACCGTCGTCCAAATCGGTTTGAACGCCGTTGCCATTCTCGCCGGTATCGTCGGCGAAGCGGCGGTGCGCCCTTATTTCGGCGGTTTGTTGGCAAACGCGGGCAGTTGGGGCAGTACCGCCGCGTCGCTGCTGACGTTCGCGCTGGTCACGGGCAGCTTCATCCTGATTGCCGACCTAATGCCCAAACGCATAGCGATGACCCATCCCGAAGCGGTGGCGGTGCGCATCGTGCGGCCGATGATGTTTTTGATTTTTATCCTAAAGCCTTTCGTTTGGACATTTGACGGACTGGCGAACGCGATATTCAAACTCTTCAAAATTTCCACCGTCCGCCAAGAGCAACTGACTTCGGAAGACATTTACGCCGTCGTCGATGCGGGCGCACAGGCGGGCGTATTGAAAGAGCAGGAACACTACCTGATTGAAAATATCTTCGACATGCAGGCGCGCACGGTGACTTCCACCATGAGTACGCGCGAATACATCGCCTATTTCGATAAAAACGACGGCAGCGATACCGTGTTGGAAATCATGTCTGAAAAGCCACACAACAAATTCTTGGTGTGCGACGGCGATTTGGAGCGCGTCATCGGCTACATCGAATCACACACGCTACTGACTTTGTTTTTAAAAGAAAAAGACGTCCGCCTGACCGACAAGCGCGTGTTGCGCAAAGCCTTGTTCATCCCCGACACACTGTCGCTTTACGATGTCTTGGAAACCTTCAAAACTTCCGGCGAAGACTTTGCCGTGGTGGTGAACGAATACGCGCTGGTGGTCGGCGTAGTAACGCTGAAAGACGTGATGAGCATCGTCATGGGCGAGCTGGTCAATACCGAAGAAGAGCCGCAAATCATCCGCCGCACCGAAGATACTTGGCTGGTGGACGGCGCGACCCCGCTCGCCGACGTCATGCGTGCGCTGGACATCGAGGAATTTCCCAACTCAGAAAACTACGAAACTATCGCCGGCTTTATGATGTATTCCCTGCGCAAAATCCCGAAACGCACCGATTTTTTGGTTTACGCGGGCTATAAATTTGAAATCATCGACACCGAAAATCTGAAAATCGACCAGCTTTTGGTGTCCAAACAAAGCGATACGGTAGAAAAAATATAGTGGATTAACTTTAAACCAGTACGGCGTTGCCTCGCCTTAGCTCAAAG
>ERZ772942.781-NODE-781-length-13640-cov-3.900110_pt1 | contig 13640 bp, 20 predicted proteins | sample MGYA00511135_ERZ772942 | MGnify/ENA primary metagenome ERZ772942 (study PRJEB29015, sample SAMEA2738099) | human oral metagenome | biome: human oral; feature: human-associated habitat; material: saliva | place: China | collected 2265 ... | reverse complement strand
TATACTAAGACCATAAACAAAGACCTCCTAACTTTGTTTAGAAATCCTAAAACTTTTCTTTTTCATAATAATCTCCCTATAAGAACCGCCCAATTGGCGGTTTTTTTGCTTGTTTTTTACGAATTTAGTATAATAGGAACAGCAAAAATAGAAAAGAGAAATGCATGAAAATTCGCGGAATATTCTTCTAGTTATTCTTACAGCCCTTTTTAAGCTATTAACCCTTGATTGTATAAGGTTTTAGAAGAAATTATATATCATACAAGGTATTTGATGTTCTCTCTTAGTCCACAAAAAGGTGAACAAAAAAAGCCCTAAAAAAAGGGCGTGAAAATTATGAGTTCAGCAGGCAAGAAACTAGCACGGTCAAACGTGCTTTTTTAATTGCTTGATGTCATTATACCATATTTTGCTTTTTGAATGTAACGTATCTCACCAGAGCATAATACTTTTTTAAAAAGAAATGTTGTATGTTAAAATGAGATAAGGAACTGGTTTGGCACCCTATGGCCTCTTTGAGGTCGGCGCCTAAGTCAGTTCCTTTTTGTAGTTCGAGATAGAGCAACAAGGATATAAAAATCATGTCTTATACACCAATAAAGCGCCCTCCCGATAGCTTTTAGCAAAATCAAGCAAGATTTCAGTTTTAAGGCACTTATACTCTATTTTATCAACGCAAAGCACTTTGTATAAATCGCAAAGCTTTTTGGTCTCTTTTGGCTTTTTTGTAAACAAATTAGCGAATATCTCACGCTTTACCTCGTCCAGATTATCTCTGTAAGCTTCAATCTCTGTAACCAACTCCACTGCCTTATCCTTGAATGCTCCATGCTCGTTTTTTCGTTCCGCTAGTGTATGCAGCGATTTGTAACTTTTTAGAAAATAGTAGGCTCTTCGTGTGCTCTCTATTTCATCTAAAACCATATAGCTTAATCCTTTCCCTTTTAAGTAAAAATATTGTATACTAAAATTAAACAAAGGAAGTAATCTTGTTCCCCTTGTCCACTGTGTGGTCGGAATGATGGTTTCTTCCTTTTTTGTACTCCTGATCACAATATAAGCACCCTGACAACTGCAACGTGCTTATAATATAATTTTAACTTCCTTAATTTCGTACTCGAAGAGTTTCGTCCATCGTATTCCTGACTTAACTGACAGCGCATCATATTCTTCATCAAAGATATCTTTATCCTCATAAAGACAGATACCTTCAAATTTTTGATTATCAATATCAATAATTCTGACAACTTTGTTATTGAATTTCTTGAGTTCCATCAGTCTCCCCCTTTCTCAGTATGTCAGTAAAATGAACATCAGTTAGCCTATATTTAAATGAATTGATTGTCTCATTGCTTATTTTCAGGGGTGATTTTGTTTAACCAAGCATTAGACTAGTATTCTTCAGAAAAAGGCCTTGTCAATCAATCGCTCATATTTCTCAATGGCATTATACTCAAAATCTTGAAATTTCGCCACAGATATAGGAGTGTTTTTGATATCTAAATCAGATATAGAATTATTTTCTTAGGTTAACTGCCCCAAAGTTCAAACAAGCAGAATTTCCTCTCTTTTCCCTTTCTTTTCAAGCAAAAATGTTGTATACTCTAAGTAATGAGGATTGGTTTCGTGCCCCTTGTCCGTTTTCACGGTCGGCACTATAGTCAATTCTCTTTTTTTATGCTCTGATAAGGCTCCTTGCTTTCTTTCAGGCCGATTAACTTTCTTTCTTCAGCTGCAGCCTTTTTCTCCGAACTCCATTTTTTAGAATAGACAATCTGCCTGCGCCCACTTCCTGAAGGTAGTCAACAGGACACCTGGAATTACTGTGCCTCTTATATACTTCAATTAGGAGTCTGAATAATTATAAGCTCCTGCTATACCCTTAAATCAAGATTCTACTGTCTAGCTGATTTACAAGGCCGTCTAACTTATATCGATTTAAAATCGAACTATGAACAGAGGTCTTGTTTTTAGATTCATCATTCAGAATATTTTAGATAAACTATGAGTACACGATTGCTTTGTCATAATCACCGCCTAAAAAGCCCTCTAACAACCTCTTAGCTATATTGCAATACCCATTGCCATCTGATAAATTAGAAGCTGTTAAAGAGCCACTCAGAGTCTCAGAGAGAGTCCGACCGTCATTCTTCCTGAAGAGGTAGAGGCCTTTCTGGCGCTGAGTTATCAAAAAAATATAGGGGCAATATCTTTAACCTTTACCCTGACCTGACTCTTGAGCATTCGCAGGCTTATCAGAGCCCTTTATGCCTGTCAAGTCTCGGATGATATCAGCATCAAGATAGCCAGGTATTGCTTGATTGAGCTTGATAGCTCCATCACCAATCATGGTCAAGGTGTTAGCGTCTGCCTCAAAGAGAGGTTCCCATTTCGCGACCGTATTCACAAACTGACTGCGCAAGTATTTCCATTCATCACGCAAGCAAGCTGCTACATACGCCACATTCAGCAAACCAGACCCAAGAGAGCGCTGTGCCTTGCGTCCAGCAAGTCGCAGATTCTCATGGCTTGCCCTGATAGCTTCTGCAGAGGATGGATTGTCTGATACAAAGCCAAGGTCATCGAGTGTCAATCCCATTTCACCAGCAAAACCGGCCGCTGCTAGTCGAAGCTGTTCGGTAAATGGTGACATGTCCGATGTAGTGAACTGACCAACTGTAGGCTTCTCCCCGTCGTCATCCTTGGTGAACTGCAGCATGCTGGAGACAGTTGCTTTCCAAGTATCCATTGGCTCAGCGTCTTGACTCAATCCCAAGACATACTTTTGAGGGAATGAGTAGAACTCAGCTGTCACATCGGCTCGCTCAAGTGTCCGTTTAGCATACCTCTGATATGACATACAAGCCCTTGTTATCCTTGACCGTCCAAAAGGACGCACAGCATCTGGTCTATGAATAATCGGAACTAATAAAGGAGTACCTGCAGGATTTGGAATCATGAAATCTTTTCCTTGTTTCAACAAATACCAGGTTTCTGTCGGTGTGAAATAAGCCTCTAAAACGGGCACCCCATACTCATCCCTTTTTAATACTGCATATCCTTCGGTTAGTAAGCCAGTGATAGGATCTATCACACCAGTAGCGTTGCTGGCCTCGATTACTTGTAGTCTAGGTGTATCATCTTCACCTTTAGAGATATAGACGAAAGCACAAGAGCCAATTAAGGCTGATAAGATGACCGAGTCAAAAAAGACATCAGGATTATTTGCCTGAAAAATCTCATTAACCTGAAAATCATCGTTTTCAAACTCTCGGAACACCAAACGATCCGCAAGGCTATCAACACCCTTAGCAGCCCATCCAAGAACAGCTCTATACTGTTCACGAATATTAGCTGGTATCGTGATGCTAATCATTCTCTCACGATATTGCATCGCGTACTGCTTATATCTCATGTCAACCCTATCCCTGACATTTGCCAGCTTATTTCTTAGATAAGGTATTCCTTTTAAATCCATTTTGTTTTCATATCCTTTCATTTCGCGCGAGAAAATTTGTACAGTGACGGCGTGAAGCTCTCAAACTCCAAAGGGGAGGGGGATACCCCCCATACCAGATTTTAAAAAGAAAATTTTAAAAATAATTATTTAGTTCTTTTGTCATTTTTCTCATTGCATCATCCAGCGCCTTTTCATCATCTGTCTTTACACCGTGAGCTTTTTTAGAAGCTTCTAGCTGTTGTTTTGCTTCAAGTTCTGCTGCTTGATAGCCTGCAGCTTCTCGCTCCTCTTTCATCTTGTTCAGTGATTTCATCCAGAGTTCTTGTGTTGAATCATATTGAGCTTGAGACTTTCGTCTTATCGCTTCTAGGCCTTCCTCTGCTTTCTTGCATCGCTCTTCTTGTTCCTGGGTTGCTCCCTCAACCATTTTGTCATACCAAGAATAAGGATTGTTCTGTTCTGTTTCTGTCATATTGTAGTCTCCTGGTTCTTTCTATTACTTTTTGTTATGGTTTATTATTATCAATGATCAAGAATGTGATCAAAAAGTTTTTCTAATTGATTTTTGTAGTGATATAAGGCTTGTCTAGGTTCATAAGAAATACCGAAATAGAGGTTACTAATTATTGCACCATCTTTGCTTTTTTTATAATCCTCATTATTCTTACCTAGCTCTTTGACAATTTTCTTTAATAATGCATCAACGCTTTGAGTTTTTTCTAAGGATTTATCTCCTAGTTTATTGATTTCTGTAATTTTTTCATAAGCTAATTCAAAGTATGTTTTTTGTTCCTCGTTTGCGAATTTTTCAACATCTTTAATCATTGCATGAAATTCTTCGTAAGGAATCAAAGGGGAGTTTTTCAATGTGGTTAATTGTTTGTCATAGAACTCTCTTGTATGTTCTGCAATCCATAAGTCGTCCTTAGCTTTGACATATTTTTGTGAATCGATTTCTTTTTGAGCCTGTATCAGCTTTTCTTGAGCATTTGAAACGGCTTGATTCGCCTTAACCAATTCAGCTTCAGCTTTCTGAATATCTTTTTTATTTTGTTCAATCATTTTTTCGATTTTAGTTTCAATAGTTTGTAGTGTTTCCATGTTTCGTTCCTCATTTCTTTTGTCTTTTTTGATAGTACTTATTGTTTTCGATTTTCTACTGGATCTTTGTTGTTCACCTTTTACCCTCTTGACTAAAAAGAAAAAGAGACGCAACAAAAAGCTACTTAGCTTTAATGTTACGCCTCTAGTTGTCTAGTCAGCTATCTTTCTTTAATTGTTGTTTCAATCTGGATAATTCTTCCATCTTGACTTGTGAATACCACATTTCCATAGTCTGGTATTTTCTTCATCTCAATTATACCATTTTTTGGGAAAATAATAAAGTTATCCTGTAAAAATGGCGTGTAATCTTTACTCATATTTACCTATTTTTCCTTTCTTCTACAGTATCCTGAATTTAACATATCTTACATTCTGTTAGATTCAACTAGTCTCGCTCAACCTTAGTCTTATCAAGGCATTGAGCTGTTTTTCTAAAAATGAATTTACAAACTCTCAATATGTTAAATACAATAGATTTTTATTGCTAAAATTCAATGTATTTCCAACCGTGCCATGATAGTTTATGAAAATCCTAGACCATGAGCTACTTACTGTATTTCTAATTCCTCTGAGCTAGAAAATTGCTAATATATGATGTAGTTTTAAGTTTTTTTCTAATTGAGGATGGTTTTTCTCTCAATTGATGCCGGTTTTGATGTCGGTTTTTATTTTTGAAAATCCAGTATTACCAAGGGTTGATGACGGATGAGGACGGTGATACGGTTTTTTTTAATTTCTTTTTTAATTTCTTTTTTTTATTCCTTTATTTTTTATTTTTTCTATTTTTCTTAAAAATATCCGTCATCAATCATCAAAAGGGTACTCAATATATGATAATAAAGGATTTTTGCTTTTCACCTATCCGACATCTTGCCGGCATCATCCGTCCTCCAATTCCCTGTTTTTCAAATAACCCTTTTCTTGCCCTCTCTTTTCTATTCCCTTGCCTTGCATTCTATCTGTGCTGTAGTTTTTAGCTGCATAGTGAGGGAGGTCTTCCTTAGGTGAAAATCCTCTTGGCAACATTTGACCAGCTGGAATGTTGGCTTTGCCAGGTTTAAAACCATCTGGAAGATTGTTTTTAATCTCTCTATGCAGAGCATTGGGAGTCAGATCATTTTCTATCTGATAATATTCTTTAAAGCTCAGCCAAACCCACCAGACAAAGGAGTTAGGGAGAAAGGAAGATACTAAGTTTTTCTTAAAGAAATTGCGAGTAAAGGATACCACCTCATTCACCTCTTCTTGAAAGTCGTAAACTGCTTTTTGAGACGCTTGAGGATTTAACTTTAAATCTGTCTTAGTGTTTAAAGCTAGGCAAAGTAAATACTCTAGTACCTCTCTACGGCAGATATAGTCATCTTTGATGGCTGGGTTTACCTTTCCAGCAAAACCGCCTTTAAATGGCAAAATCCGGAATCGTCGACCAATAGCATCAGAATCACCGTTTATGATAGGCAGACCATTGGATGACTGGATGATAGTCATTTTTAAATTGACAGAGTAGGGTGTTTTCCCTTTTTCTTCAATTTTGATAGGATCTCCAGTGGTTAAACTAAAGAATGTCGATACATCTTTGATTTTCACTCGAACTTGGACATCATCACCTATTACAACGGTCTTGCCTACCAGTACAGAGGTCTCAAACCGGCTTTTATTCACCTCGTTTATTTTTAGGTTTGCCACATTTTGAGCGCCTACAAGATTTTTTATCAGCTCTTGAAAGGTTCCTTTACCAGTTCCCCCTTTGCCTAGTAGCCAAAAAACATTTTTCAAGCTCTCGCCTGTGACGCTGGCTTTGATGATCTGCAGTGCCATCCTATACAGTTCATCGTCTCCTCCGAACAGATTTTTCAGCCATTCAGTTACTTTCCAGCCTTTTATATTAGGTTCTTTTGCATCTGCAATATAATTACAGTCAATCTTCCTAATTACAAGCTTTTGGGGGCTAAATGGCTCTGTTTCGCCGGTTTTAGCATTGTAAAGCAGATTTCCCAATGCAGTATAACGATTATCAGCTTTTCTGCTGATGGCTGCTCTGGATAGCTTATAAATGACATCAAGGGCCTTGCGTTCCGTCAGCTCTGGATTGATAACGAAAATCAAATCTTTTATAAATTCCTCGTTTGTCTCGTAGAAGCCCCTATCAGGGTTGTAATAATACAACGGCTCTCGTTGGCCCTCCATGTCATTCTTTAATCTGACAAAGTGTAGCCGTTGGCTTAGAAATTCAGCAATTTGTAATGCGCTCCGAGGCATTTTCCTTGCGGCGGCTTTCCTAGCCTTTTCCTCGGCTGTCTCTTCTGCAGTTTCTGGAGCTGTTGACAAGGCTTTCTGATAAGTCTGTTCGTACAAACTTTGGAGATCATCTTTTAAAAGCTTCCTAACGCCCTTGAAAGTCTTAAAATAACAGTCTTCTTGGGGCTGTCTTCGTTCCTGGTTGTCCAGTTCCGTTGATTTACCTTGCTCTATCCCTCTGTCATCCTCGATAATCGACTGTATGATTTCTTTTTCTGTCAAGTTACACCCCTTTCTAAATTGCTTAATTCTTTAATAAAATATCTGGCAAGGGCTGGGCGCTTCACAATAGCGGAGAATAGCCCTGCTATATCTTCACAACTATAACCATTGATATATAGCAAGCGGACGAATAAGGCTGTTTCTTGCTTGGTGTAAAGGCCTAGCGTCAAAGTTTCTAGTATCCAGCCAGTCAGTTTTATCCCGGTTCCCTGGCGGTTTTCTTTGATTCTGACTTTTTCAAGGTCTTTTAAGACGGTTATTAGTTCAGGCTTAGCCAGAGATATTGGCATATCTCTTACTAATTTCCAGCCGGCTAGTTTCAGATCCTTGCTTTCTAGCTTTCTAAATTTGATGCCTTTATAAGTGAATTCTGAAATATAAACATCCAGTGGCTCAAAATAGAGGAACTTGTAGTAATTCCCTTTTTTATAGACAGCAGTGGGGTTTTCTTTCAAGAAGCTAAACAGTTTCATAGTCTGAGGAGTAAAAGTTAATTCCATAATTGTATTCATGCTCTTCCTCCGTTATCATCTACTCCCAGGAAAATCAAAATATCTTTTATTTTGTAAAATACCTTACGAGTATCTTCGAGCGGCGGCTGGTAGCGCCTCAAACCTTCCGACTCCCAACGTTTCAAAGTGTTGGCCTTAATTCCTAATTCCTCTCGGACCTCCACAGCAGACATTAAACCCAGGTGTTTAGCTTTTGGACGTGCATAGGATTCCAAGAAGCCAGCAACCAGAGATAGAGCCTCTGTTTTTAATTCTTTTTCAGTTTCTGCGCTGAATAGTGCCATATCAAGGCCACCTCCTCTGATTTGCCATGACCTTGCCGGCAATTTTCCCTAGAGTTTTATTCATAAGCAATATTTTTTTATCTTGCTGATCCAATAGATCCAATGTTTGACACAATATCTTAGCCATAAGTTGCTGGTCTTCCCTTGTTGGCTCATTCTGGCAAGTTTCAATAGCTTTAAGGCTTTCTTTTATTGCTTTGATATCTTTAGACTTAATCAATGTTCATGCCTCACTTTTTTCTTTTTAGATTTTCAATTTCCTTGGCCATGCTGCGAATGGTTTTCTGTTGTTCTTCCAAAATCCCAATTATTCTGCCTATATGGTTACTTATTCCAATAGCGAACTCACAAACCATGCTATTGAATGATCCATCATTCTGAAATTTTGCTAGATTTGCTTCCTGGTCTTTTAACTCCTGCATATACTCAGAGAAATTGACAATATTATTGCTTAATTCAAATTTATCGGCCATTTTTGAAAGCCTCCAGCTCCTCAGCATCGTCGCACTCCAAAAGCTGACTAGCTATATCATCAAGCTCGGCTATAATCGTTTCAAATACCTCATAGGAAGAGCTTAGATAGTTTGTGGCTAGGTGTGTAAAGGTGAATAAATCTCGTTCTTTTGCTAGAGACACCCCAGCTTGAGCCACTTGATCCATTTTAATTGTCTTTAGGATATTAGACAGTCGGCAGCCTAAGCTCTGCAGCTCTTCGACAGTAAGTTGCACAGTTTTAGTTTGTTCTGTTTTTTCAGCCATTTTCTTGTTCCCCGCTTTTATAGTGCTTATTTTCCGTATTGTCGGATAAGTGCTTGTTTTTCTTCCTTGTTTGCTGTATCTGCTATGAAAAGCACATCCAGTTTTTTATCGTAAAATGCGTTACGATTTAGTTTGTTGTGGTCAAAGATTGAGATTTCCATATTCTTGTCTTTCTTAGCTATTTCTAATTGCTAGTGCTTACCGTTTGGAAGTCCTGGAAGCTGTCGCAAATTCGGTTAAATGCGTCCTTTAGGTCATTATCTTCAACATATACAGCAGTAAGTTGTCCGTTGTTATTGTGTGTCAGTTCAATCACTGGCTGGGCATAGTTTCCAACCATGTAGCCCATTAGAGCATGGCCACCTGCTTGTGCAGCATCACGATCTAAAAAGTCGTAAGTGAAAGTCCGTTTTGTTGCTTTATCTGAAAATGTTTGTAGTTTCATGTTTTTGCTCCTTTAGTTGTACTTGCGTCCTGCAAGTTGGATATATGCCCCATATTCGGGGGTTAGTTTGTCGGCGGTGCTTTCTTCCGTATGAGAGCTTTCTGTCACTCTAAGACGCTCTAGTGAGCTCTGAGAGCTATTTAGATGCCATAGCTTCCAGATTAGGAATAGCAGTAGTGAGACAAAGACGATTGCTTGCCCTGGCGTCATGTCAATTTCTTGAATCATTTGCTTTGCCCTCATTCAAAAATTTCTGCTAGTACTTTATAGATATGATTAGGGATTTCGTTCAGTGCTTGATGCTGCAGCTGGATAGCTTTGAGGCGGTTGGTGTCACTAGCCGTTTTATTTTCGATAATCTCGCGAGTAGCCCTCACCTGCTTGTAATAATCTTCTAACTTTAGCTTGCGGCCGCCTGATGTCCGTTCTTCTTCCTGTATCTTGTTTCTCAAAAACCAAAAGCTGACGATTTCCTTGTTCTTCATGGTGAAATCTATAGCCTTACGAGCTTTCCAGTTGTTCAAGCGAACTTTTATCTGTCTGTCGGTCCAGTCTGGTAGTCGCTTTCTAAGAATGTCCATAGTGATCAGACCTTCGTCTTGCCAAAGCTGGGCCAGGTCTCCTTGTGTAAATGGTGTTTTAGTCATGTTGATTATCCTTATCTCTTTCTTTTGGTTTTTATCGGCAGTTTATAGAGTCGCCTCTCTGAGCGGTTGCATTTGATATCCCTTTTTGGTATAATCTAAGTATAAAATGTATTCTTAAAACCCTTACGGCTTGCCTGCTAGTAAGTGTTTGAATATCTTAGAGTGAAAGCCTTGCTGATTTGGTCGTCTGTTAAGGCTTTTTTTGTTACTTCTAGACTTATTCAGCCTAATTGTATTAGTGCTGTAAGCTCCTTTCTATTCTTCTGGTGTCAGCAGTTCGTCCAGGCTGACACCTAGAAATTCCGCTACACGCTGCAAAGTGTCAATATCTGGGCGCTTGGTCCGCTCATAATACAGAGCGGTCAAGGTGCTTTTAGACAACCCTGTGGCTGTTGCCACATCAGAAACCTTCTGGCGCTTCTTTGCCAATAGTACACGCATGTTGTTTCTCATACTCCGCCTCCTTTTCTTGAATTATAACCCCAGTTGAATAAAGTGAAAGATGTTGGGTCTGGGTTAGTGTATTTTTTGTGCAACTATCGTTGACAACACTTATTATAGTGCAAAAAAAGTTCAATTTCAAGAACTTTTTTAAGGATTATTGAATTTTTTTTTCACCTTTTAAAAAATCATGTTATAATAATCTTGAAAGGTGCTGACAAAATGAATAGACTGAAAGAATTAAGACAAGATAAAAAAAAGACTCAGAAACAGTTGGCTGATGAAGTAGGGGTAACAAAGCGAACTTACATATATTGGGAAAAAGGTGAACGCCAAATCAAACCCGATAAAGCCCAGAAACTAGCAGATTACTTCGGTGTTAGTGTAGGGTATTTACTAGGCTTTGGTACGATAGAAGAAGAAATAGCTAGTTCCAGGAAAGAAGCAGAAGCGCTTTTTGAACAGGAAAATACAGCGTTATTAAATCTAGGTTATCCACTATCTGACCATGATTTGAATTACATATTGCAATTAATTCATGAAATATCATCCAAAAATACGAATTATTTTTGGAAAATGATAGAGCATAAAGATCCTGTCATAAAGCAAATGTTTGAAGCTGACTTCTCTTCTTTTGCTGAACGATATCCAAAATATATTGAGGACCTAGAAAGTAGCTACAAAGACTATATCAGAAAAACAACAGATCGTGAGGAGATAGCCAAAACAAGGCAACGCTTGAAAATGATTGAAGACTTTCAAAATAATAAATAGCCTTGTTTAAAAAGTTACTATTATAAAGTTTTAATCATATTTCATAACCAGATTTGATGTTTGATTCATTCTTTTTAAAGGAGATAAATGACTGCAAGAAAAAGACTTCTGGCATATCCTAAATTATTGGAGAAAATGTCAGATATTGGAATAAGTTTTAATACTTGGGATAAAAAACAAGCGATTGAATTTCTTCAAGAGAAGAACTATTACTATAAAGTATCCAGCTATCGGAAATTATTTCCTAAAGTTGATGGCAAATATAATATTGAATTTGCAACGCTTGCTGATATTGCTGTGATTGATATGAGGTTGAGATACTTACTACTTGGAATATGTCTTGATATCGAACACAGCATAAAAACCACTATTATGGATCTTGCTACAAAAAATCATAAGATTGATGGCTACAATATTGTGAAAGATTATGCTGAATACAATTCTCAAGGTTATAACAACACTATAAAAGCTTTGTCTAAAAATACTTATCTGAAAAATATTTATTTGAAGCATCATCAAGACATACCGATTTGGGTGCTTGTTGAGGTAATGGATTTTGGGAACATATGTCATTTTATTAAAATGTATTGTGAGAAATACTCTAACAAGAATCGATTAAAAAAGGCTAAGCAACTCAGTTCATATGCTCGTCATATCAGGAACGCTTGCGCTCATAGTAACGTCTTGCTTGTTGATATGCTTGTCGATAAAACTGAGAATGTGCTTAGTCCATCAGCTGTTATCCTCTCGCTTGGTGAATCATTTGGGTTAGATAGATCAGATTTAAGATACAGAAAACTACATGACATTTTTTCTCTTATTATCCTCCATCGAGAGTATTGCGGCGATAAATTAAAGAGACATAGACGACTAGAGGCTATAGAACTTGCTAAACGTTCAAAGAGATATATGAAATACTACGAAGAAAACGAGGATCTGAAAAAAATTTATCAAATCCTTTGCAAAATTCTTGTAAAACAGTCTAAAACGTGATATGATATGAACAATTGTAAAAGAAACCTACCAAGGTTACACTGCTCTAGGTTTGTATATCGATACAAATAAGGGTTAAAACGAAATGAGCGTATCATCTTGCAAGATGGTACGCTTTTTTCAAAGCTTATATACGCTTATTTAAGCCTTGTCTTTATTTTCCAGATAGATTTTCACCGACTAACCTATCAAAACGAACTCTAGGGTATTCTACAATGCCCTGGATCCATTTAACCCTTTCTTAAAACCCTTACGGCTTGCCTGCTGATGAAAAGAAAGGGAAACCAATGAAAATTACTGAAGTCAAAAAGAAAAACGGTACTACCGTTTACCGAGCTAGCGTCTATCTAGGAGTTGACAAGGTTACTGGTAAAAAAGTAAAGACAAGTATCACTGGACGGACAAGGAAAGAGGTCAAGAGTAAAGCCCAGCAAGCGCAGTTTGATTTTAAATCTAATGGATCGACAGTCAAAAAGACGGTACAGGTCAAGACCTACAAAGAGCTTGCTGCCCTATGGCTAGAAAGTCACAGGCTGACAGTTAGACCGCAAACATTTGCTGTGACCAGGAGGCAGGTTAATCATCATCTTATCCCTGAGTTTGGGAGTATGAAGATAGACAAGATAACGCCTAGCAGCATTCAGGAGTTTATAAACAATCTGGCCCATAAGCTTGTAAATTTCAAGGAGATTAACTCAATTAATAGGAGAATACTGCAGCATGGTGTAACATTGCAGCTGCTGGCATCTAACCCTGGGCGTGATGTGATTCTGCCTAAGAAGCAAAAGAAAGGCAGAGAAACAGTCAAGTTCATAGATCCGGATGATTTAAAGAAGTTTATCGATTATGCTGAAAAGCTATCTACAAAGAGCTATAAGCATTATTACCGCTTTGTTGTCTTTAAGTTGCTACTGGCCACAGGCTGCCGCATTGGAGAGTTGACAGCCCTGGAATGGTCGGATATTGACCTAAAGGAAAAGACAATCACAATCAGTAAAACCTACAGCCAAGAAATTCGGATGATAGGTGAGACAAAGACAAAAGCAGGTACTCGAAAGATAAGCATAGATCCCAGAACTACGCTTATGCTGAGACAGTACCAGAATCGTCAGCGCCTAATGTTCTTAGAAGTTGGGGCTCAGGCTCCATCTGTTGTGTTTGCCACTACGGTTAGAGAGTATCTGCCAAGGCATTCTCTCCAGCAGATTATTGACAAGCGTTGCGAGACTTTGGGCATCCCACGATTTACTTGTCACGCTTTCCGCCATACTCATGCTAGTTTATTGCTGAATGCTGGTATCAGCTACAAGGAGTTGCAATATAGGTTAGGACATTCTAATATATCCATGACCTTAGATGTGTATAGTCACCTATCCAAGGACAAAGAGAAAGAGGCTGTTTCATATTATGAAAAAGCTATAAATAATCTATAAGTCCACAAAAAGGTGAACAATTTTATAAAACAACTTATCTATAAGGGTTATAAACCTTATTAAATCAACGTTTGAAAGGATAATAAAAGAAAATATGACGAAAATTCGCGGATTCGAGCTGGTTTCCAGCTTTACAAATGAAGATTTATTGCCAAAGAGAGAGACAGCTCACGCAGCTGGCTACGACTTGAAAGTGGCAGAGCGCACCCTCATTGCGCCAGGGGAGATTAAGCTGGTTCCGACTGGTGTCAAGGCCTATATGCAGCCG
>ERZ772942.780-NODE-780-length-13649-cov-3.116448_pt1 | contig 13649 bp, 24 predicted proteins | sample MGYA00511135_ERZ772942 | MGnify/ENA primary metagenome ERZ772942 (study PRJEB29015, sample SAMEA2738099) | human oral metagenome | biome: human oral; feature: human-associated habitat; material: saliva | place: China | collected 2265 ... | reverse complement strand
GACAGCTTTTGGTCGTTCGATTCTTTATGGAACAGATTGAACATAATTTCCCTTGTAGCCACTCGATTTAGTGTTTGTCCGCCTGAATGCCAGTCAGGGCTATTTGCAAAATATTTAGTCGTATAAATATACTGATCAGTTGTTGTTCTCGTTTCCCAATCCTTAGGAACGGGCATTTCCAGGTATTGAAGAATTTGAAGTTCGATTTCATCTCTGAACATAAATTTTTCACGATATTCAACTAATTCCGCTTCTGTTTCTTCATCAAACATCAAATCCACACCGCTTTTATAGATTGTGACTGCTTCACCCCAAATTTGTTTTACGATTTCATCCGTTATCTTCATAGGATGCTTTTTCTGTTTGTTGTTACATGCTAGTACAGGTAAGAACCTGCGTTCCCCTGTTTTATCCTTGAGGTATTCAACGTGATTGCTTGTGCGTGCTAGAACGAAATTCTTTGCGAACTCTTGAGTTCTTCGCATGTACGGTTTTCTGAATCGTAAGCTCGTTTTTGAAATGAACGATTTTGTTTCTGCAAAACTCATGCGATCACTTGCGACCATTTCGTCATCATTCACAATCAAATGTTTTAGCATGATGTCATAGTTGTCTTTGTTCGCAAAATCAGTTACAGCATCCGTGTACCAATGCCCACCTAGCTTTTGTAAGAATGAAGTTTTACCAACACCCTGCCCACCAACTAAGTCCAGAACATAGTCAAATTTGACATAAGGTTCATATACTTTAGCAACAGCACCTACTAGCCACATTTCAGCAATTTTAGAAACTAGAGGGTCCTGGTTAGCACCGAGATAGACTTGCAGCATTTGTCCAATACGTTTCCGCTTATCCCAGCCTTTTTCAGCTTCTTCCATATATTCTTTAACAGGATTATAGGACCGCTCGGATAAGAATGTTTCCATGCCGTCAGTCATCGCTTGAGATGTAAACGCAGCACCCGTGACATTCTCAAAATAAACTTTGACTACTGATTCAAAATTTGAAGACAGCTCTCCTTTTTTTAAGAGCGTGTTTCCAAGTTGGATGTCTCTTGTTAATTCGTGCTCTTGAGAGAACTCGTTATGCTTCAGATAGAGATTTAGTTGATCATCAGCACGAAATGCGTTCAACACGTTTACTGGACTGTTCGTTTTTAAAGTTCCATTACTATTTTTAATTGGTTCATAATCCTTATAAAAACTCACTACTTCGCCAATCACAATCACCTCCTGTCTTTGTTAATCATACTTACTACTGTTCTTTCTAATTCTTGCATCGATAGCGGATTTGGAGTGTTGCTATTGGCTATCTTAGCCAACGACAACACATCCATTTCATCCACCTTTCGCCATAAAAGCCCACCCACAAATTTAGCAAGCTTATCATTACGATTCCCTTCATCGCCTAATCCGTTAGCAATGATTTCGAACAATTCTGTCGTTTTAGTCTTTCCGGATGTCCGCCCCTTACTAACCCACGACCGTAAACCGTCGCTGTAATCAAATTCACGTCCGTTGGTGATTTTGTATTGCTTAATAATCGCTTCAATTAAGGCTCTTGATGGAGTAATCATCGTTCCTTTTTCAGGAGATTTTTCCATGTCCCATTCATATTGCCCTTTATCAGTAGCGGAAGGCGCAACCAGCACATAATTGTTCTCATGAGCTTTAATATCAACACCAGGCAAAAAACCTATCATTTGACTGATGTGGATATCATCTCTTTTAAAGTAAAATAGATGCTTACCTCCGGATGCCGTTTTAGCTTGAAGTGTGGGTTCGATTAGGTTTAAATGTTCCCAACTCTTCAACGAATCATATCCACTGGTTTGTCCGTGTTTGTCAATGTCAATCACGAAGAAGTTTGTAGTCCTTAGTGCGATGTTTGCATTTGGATATTGGTTCCAAACTTCGTTAATTCCATCAGCATCAAGAGGTGGTTTATCCGCAAATTCAATTAATGGTCTTTTAGTTGTAGGACTAATTGGGATGACCGAGAACCCTTTTTGCTGATACAACAGCGCATATTCTTTCATTGAATGCATGAGATCACCTTAATTTTTTATGAAGGTATATATCATACCCTTCAATCTTCTTATTTCGTTTTAATCGATTACTTAAATAACCAACGCCAAAACCGAGATATAAACTAGCTTTCGACAAGCTACGAAAACTCTTTTTCACACTGGTTTCTTGGTTAATTAACGTCACAGCATAAGCCGTTGAAATCAAATTATTATCAAAGGCATGGTTATTATTTTCGTAAAATGTCGCCCATGCTAAATTATCGACTCGGTTATTTCTTGGGTTACCATCAATGTGATTTACTGTCGGTTTATTCTTAGGGTTTGGAATAAATGCTTCAGCTACTAAACGATGAACTAAAAAGTCTTTGCTTTTACCGTTTTTCCACAAATTGATGCGTACATCACGATTTGCCTTAGATTTTTCTTTTAAGACTCGTTGCTTCCAATGACGGATACCGTGCCTGTTAGTATAGGTAGTTTTATTTTTATGTGTTCTTACTTGACCATGGTTTGAAACTTCATAAATCCCTTCATAACCTACGACATCTTTCCATTCTTCCACCATTTTTACCCCTTTTTAGTTATTAAAACGGTAAATCCGAATCATCCACGTCGATTGTATTCATCGCATTTTCAACATTTTCTTCAATATCGTAGTTGCGATATACTTTGTCTTCTTTACCTTTTGTTTCCAGGATTTTTAATGTAAAGTAAGAACCAACTGCTTTACGTTCTAACGCATCAGCTAATGCTCTTCCGTCTTCGAAGTCGTTCTTCATAACCTTGTCTCCAGCGAGTTCAATTGCCTTTGTAAAGAATTTAATTGTTCGTTCTACTGACCAAGACAAGTCTTTTCCGTTCCATTCAGACAGTGTTCCAAAAGATACATATTCAGTACGTCCGTTAAATTCACCTCCGCGAACTTCAAACGTGAATCCTAAGCTTTCCCATCCGCTTGGCGCAATGTTGAATTGCACTCGTTTTAGAACCACTGTATAATCACCAGCTGGTAACGCTGCAGGCCCGTTTACGCTATCTTTACGAGGGTCAAATCCATCTTCTTTAATTTTCTTTGCAATACTTAATAAACTCATTTTTCATTTCTCCTTTAGTTTTAAAATAATTCGTCTTCATTATTAGAAACTTCAACTGTTTCTTGTTTTGTTGGTTTTGAAACTGATTTTGTTGCTGCTTGTTGTTTACGAGGTTGTTCAACTGCACCTCTAATTGTTGTTAAGATTTTTAGAATCGCTTTGTCATCAACCTGGTCTGCATAATACGTTTTGCGTTTTCTGTCAACTTCACGGTTGTAGTTATTCCCGATTTTTTCTGTATGGATCATCAAATCCGAATTCCCGTTGATAAGGTTCACGTACTTATCTTTCAAGCTTGGCTTGTCTTTCGTAGCATTTCCGTTGTCGTCATACTCTGAGATTTGACGGCTGATATAAATAACATTCATTGGTAATGCTTTGAGGTCAATAACCAATTCTGTAATAGCTTGATTAAAGAAGTCGTAGCCTTTTCCGTATGGAATTTCAGATAATGATTTCAATCGAGGTTTCCCTGGTGGAGTTAGTTCGTCACACACAGCGATTTTAATCATCTCGATAACGTCATCGATAACATCGATTACGACTGTTTCATATGAATGTTCTTGCGTTTGTAGAGCTAATAGGATTTCTCCTAGCTGCTTAATCACTGAATTAGTGATACGACCTGATTTATCTTTATCATTCAATAGTTGGATACTTGGTACGCTGTTTGCTTCCGCATTCCCATCCGTGTTCAATACAATTGGGTTAGGGAACTCGTTTGCAAGGTAAGATTTACCACTCATGGTTTCGCCATAAATGAAGTAATTGCGTGGTGTATCTTTTGGTACTTGAGGTTTATTTTCTGGTAATTTAAACAATTTCATTCTCCTTTATAATAAAATTCAATCACGTTTACATCGTGTTGTTGTCTACTTCCTGTTATTCGCCATAACAATTGGCGATAATCGTCATATTCTCCAGAGCCTTCTTCAACTGGATCTAGAACAACGATTGTTTGATATTTGTGCTGCAAGCCATCAACACCGACTCCAAGAACCTGGTTTGTAGCAACTACTACTTTTCTATCGAGTCCTTCTTGAACGTCTCCGGTCCAGATTCCAATGTGAGGATGTCGTTCTTTGATGACATTTACAATCTGTTTTGATTTGCTGACAATCAGCATATCGTGTGGTGCTCTTTTGATTAATCCATCGAGTTTTAACATTAACGGAGTATCCGCGTTTACTGGTTTGATTTTCGGGAAATCAACTTCAACTCCTGCTTGGTTTAGATATCTTTCAAACGTGTTCCGTCCAAAAGATTGTTTTGCCATTGCTGTTTCACCTTTTACAGTCACAAGATTTAACTTTCTAAACTTGTCCAATGTGTCTGGGTTTCCAGGCTCAACAGTTACTGGATAGAACTTAATTTCGTAACCGTTGTTTTCAACGGCATTTTCGATTTCTTCAATTTCTTCCCATCTAAAGAAGTTTGGGAGATTATTAACGTAGCGTTCATAGTCTCTGAAATCCTCCCATTTTTCTTTCGAATAAGTGAATGGATCATAAACCATTTTTCCGTGTGCTTTTTGCCAATCGAATTTATTGTTTGGATTCGCAAACCCAAAAATCGTTTTTTCGAGCGGGTAGAAATTTTGCCCTTTCTTTCGAATCGGAGTTGCTGAAAGACCTATCGTGTATTTTCGCTTTATACGTCGATATAAGGCCACTAGCTTCTCCGATGACATATTCTGCCACTCATCAATAATCAACACGTCACAGTTGAATTTTGAGCATTTTTTTAACATATTTTGAATACTTCGGTCAGTTGAGATGATAAACTCAACATCCGAATCAAAATTCATCTTTTTGATGGCTTCTTTCCAACCTTCAAGAATCGAAAGGCGATTGTTTGTGATGATGATTTTCTTAGCGTTTTTCTCTTTTGCAATGGCTAAAGCGCAGATAGTTTTACCCCTGCCCCCGAGCGCTTCAAGGAAGATTCCGTATGTTGACCGTTTGCTTCTCTCAATTGCTTCAGCTTGCCACTTTCTTAGTTTTAACGTTATGTTCATTCACCACCTTGCCAATATCATCGATGACTTCTTTGATATCATTTCTCATCGCCCAAAAAAGTCCGAGTCTTGCTGCAGCACGTACATCTTGGTGATGGCTCTTTTCGAATTTCCACAATCCTAGTCTTTTTAATAATTCATTAGGGATATCTGATTGATAACCTGCGTTACGTTGCAAAACGGATTCTGGAAAAAGAACTTGAAACAACGCTACGTTTTCGAGAACTGAATTATCCTTTGATTTGTCGTTGTCTCTAGCTTCAAATTTTTCAATAACGACTACATCCACATCCAAGAAGCGACCGACCTCTTCGAACCAATTGCGGATATCTTGGACTTTTGCAGAAGGAACAACCCAATGATTTACTAGTTTTGCATTATCCAGTAACACAATACCGTTTGTGCTACTTGCAACCTTTGCACTACCAGGGTCAATCGCTAGTATTTTCATCCTTCGACTTCTCCTTCATAACCTGCCATATCAAACAAATTCTTTTTGTTGTTTTCAACAAATTTCCAGAACGCTTTTATTTCTTTGTAACTACTGATTGCGTATGAAACGTCACCTATCGACGTACACTCATCCATATATTTAGGTTTTACAAAAATATTCAATTGATATCTTTTCCCAAAGACTTTACCGTCTCCATCCAAGGTTGGGTCGATTGTTTCTTCGAAAGTAACTTGGATATTGAATGGTAAAAATGTAAAGATTTCAATTTTATGTTTAGAAATTTCAATCGAAATACTATCTGTTACTGAAATTTGGTTTTTCATTATCGAATTCTCAACCCTTCCGTTTGTTTTAGTTCAGCTCCTGGAACTTCAATTCCATTCTTCAATGCTTCTTTCAACGAAGTTTTATCCACTTTTGGCGGTTGTGGAATTAGATAATCTTCTGGAAGAATATTTTCGTCAGTGATGTTGACACTTGCTGGATTCTTTTGAATCGATAGTTTAAACATTCCAGCTTCATATTTATTTTTGCCAATTAGTTTCAAACAGTCTTCTACATATGTTTTTAACCATTTCACTCCATTTTCTTCTGCTTGTCGTGCTGCTTTAAAGCGGTCTTCTTCTGTTTTTAAAGCTGTTGCTCTCGCTTCTTTATTTCGAATTACTTTTACGGTATTTTCAAGTTTGTTTTCGAGTGTATCTTTGATACTATCTAATGTGTCTTTCATTACTTCAGGATTTAAATCCATATTTTGTACTTCTTGAAACGCTACACTTAATTCATATAAATTCATTTATAAAACATTCCTTTCTGTGTTCCTTGTGGTTCGATGTGGAATGATTTCACGTTTGGGATATTTTGTACTATCGCAACCGCTGCATCCTCCACTGTTTTTCCATAATCCATGTATTGTTCAAAAATTAGCGGATTTACAAAGTCCGCATCAATATCTAAAATTACTTTTGACTCTGTTCTTTTAATGATTTCGATACGTTTCTTAATATCTCTTCAACCTCCTTGTAGGTTTTAACCCTCGTCATTCTTTTTTGAGGTTCGTATAGATACACCTCGTATGAATCATTCTTCATTCTGATTTGCCCGATGACTTTATCGGCGTATAAAACGTTTTGCAGTTTTGAATCTAGTAAGTCATCGTGTAAATACACATCTTCCATTTATTCACCTTCAATCTTGGGAGAATATGTGTTATAATTTATTTAAAAATATTTTTGTATTAGTCAGCGTTGCCGCGCTGGCTTTTTTGTTCCATGTATCTTGAAAATCAACTTCTACATATTTGTCTTTTCTCATTAGTTCTACTTTGTTTGTGTGGTGATAATTTGCTTCACCTACGTACAGCAGAACCATTATTGCTGCTGTTAAAATTGCGATGATACTAACACCGACAATTCCTAAACCTTTTAAATACCAAGGTAAGAATTTTTTTAAAGGTATTGTGTTTTTGAGTCTTCGCTCTGTTCTCATCTTTTTCTCCTTCCGTCCCATATCTTTTGAATTTCATCAACCATACTTGCTTGATACTTATAAGGACGTGTATCTGTTCTTCTTGAAGCGACAACTACAGGATGGTTTCTAACCTCGCTCTTATTCCATGAACTGGAACTCGTTCCAATCGCTTCACATAATTCTTCAGTTGTTATCCACCTTTGATTATTGTTAGATTCAATGAATGGTTTTATTAATCCAACAAATTTCTTTGGGTTTCTTTTTACGACTTCAAAGAATATCGTTTCGAAATAATCAATTGTTGCTTGTTCCATGATTTTCACCTCCCTTTACTTCGTTACTTCTTTCATGAGTTTGTTAGCTTCTTTAATTAACAAACGCATTGTGTTACTATCCGTTTCTTTTTCAGCAGCTCTCGTTAACATATCCACCCATTCCCGTCTGGTTTCGTTCTTCCACTCAACTAACTCAGTTAGTAAAATGTCTTTTTCGAAATAGGTCGAGTAGTCCAGAGAGCCATCTTCTAATCGAATACATCTCCCACTTTTTAAGTCCCTACAAACATTAGTACGGACGGTACTGTTGGTTGTTTTGACTGCTTCCGCAACTTCATCATAGGTAGCAGAAGGATGTTTCTTGAAATATTCCCTAATTTGTTCTGCTTGTGTCATGGTTTAAACTCCTTTCATCTTTTTTCATGTTGTTGTAACCTTCTTTCAAGCCTATAATTGTGTTGGGGAAAGGAGGTGTTTTATATGGGTCTAAATTTAAGTAACGTTCGTGCTAATGAAATTAGAGTTGAGTTTTTCAAAAAAAGTAACAACAAAAACAATCTAGATTTTTCTGATTACAAGCTCGTATATTCATTAAACGGTCAATTAATTACTTTCTCTTGTTTTGAATTTTATACAGATTACGGTTATCCAGAAGGACCAATTCTGGAACGAGATGGTGTTACGATGGAATCTCTATTCGAATCAGATGCTAATTCATTAAAGAATAAATTTTCTGATGAATTTAAATCTTTTTCATTTCTTTCCGATTCTCACAATCTAGTGAAATCGTATTTGTTAGATGAGTTAATTCAAAAAGAAAAAGTAGTGAACATTGATAGTGTTCCTTCTCAAATCCACAATGTGTTATTTTTAGAAACTGGCTTAAAGCTTTCCGCACTCGCTGTAAAAGATACGGATGTATTTGAGTTAGTTGCTATAATTTAACTCGTGTAGATTTTTCTTCTAGTACTGCGTGTACTAGGTCTAGCATGTTGTATGCACTAGCGTATGACATGCTTTTTTCTTCAAAAATGGCAATAATCCTAGAAGAAATTTCTTCTAATTCTTTCTTTATGTCTTCTGGTATATCTAATTTTCGGTTTAGTCTTTGACCGTGTCTTCCTTCAAGTTTAGAAAGTACTTTATTTAACTCTTTATCCATTTCGCTTTCCCCTTTCTGTTTTCAGTATTAGATATTGAGTAATGGTCTGTTTTCTTGTTGAGCATTGTCTATCGCTTTTAGTAGCAACTGATTGCCAATAATCGGCACTTCACCGATATCAACGTTTCCAGATTTTATTTTGGAGCTATCAATAACGATTCCTTCATTTGTAAATCTGAATGAAATATCAATTGCGACATCTACCCTTTGGTTAGGTGTCTTTTTTTCTTTTTCCATTTCTTTCACTTCCTATTTCTTTTTTTTATTAACGAAGACTAGTAATCTAATTTTGCTCTAGCTGAAAGCAACTCAGTTAGAGCTTTTAATTTTTCTGTTGTTGGGTCTTTTTTTGCGTCTTTAATAAGTTGAACGATTAATTCATCTAACTCTTTTAAAACTTCTCGTGCGATCGTATTCATTTTGCTTCCTCCTTTCGTGTTGTTTTCAAACTCAACACTATTCGTATTTAGGTGTAAGTCTGACTCTAAAACCTTCTGCACTGTCAATATCATCTGCCGTAATGACTGCAATGGTTTTAGGGTCTTTTTCGTCTGTTTCTACGACAATTTTTGTAATATCTGATAATGTTTCAACACTCATTTTTTTCATCCTTTCAGGTTTTTCATATTGTCTCTAGATAAATCTTTTTAATTTGTCTGAGATAACTACTAGATCCGAGTCGTCCAATTTTAATTGGTCGGCTTTTTGTTTTAGTCTTTCGTCAACAGCTTGATTTAATTCGTGCCATTCTCTTTTTGTAAATTTGCTTCTGAATTCTAGAAACACTTTTATTGCCGTTTTTTTATCCATTTCAATTCCTCCTTTCATTTTTTCTTCTTTTAAATATTCCTTATTTATGAAACTAGTGTTATAATATCCTTGCCTACCTCTTTTGAAATCCTAGTAGGCAGAAAGGATGATGATGATGACAACATTATTATCAGAATTTTTGAAAGGTACTGTGTCTCAATAAATAGGGATATATTTTCTGGTCTGACTGCCAGCGCCGACAAGCGAGAGTCGTAAAAATTGGCATTAGAGCTCCTAGCTCTATAGGTCTTTATTCTTATTTATGGCAACTGCAGTGTCAGGGACAATACTGGCGAAGTGTTGCTGGTTACCGCTATTAACTTGAGCAGAACAATTTCCGTAGCGTGTCTTATATAGCGGATAAGACGCGTTTTTTTATTTAAAAAGTTCATTCAAATTAATATCCTCTCCGTAAAAGTCTTTTAACTTCTTCAACACTTTGTAACTAGGTTTCATAAAATCATTTTCGATTTTCACGTAATACGATTTACTAATTCCTAACTCTTTCGCCAATAGTTCGTGAGTTAAACCACGTTCTTGGCGAAGTTTTTTTAACATGTTCTTTCCTCCTTTTTGCTTGAAAATGTTTATCTTTTTTCAACTTTCAATTCAAAAAAAATACACTTACTTCTTCTCCGTACTTAATTGTACGAACTTCTTCCATCGTAAAATCTGCTCCAGTTCCATTAAGTCTATGACTAAGCGTTGCTGACGTTACTCCTAGCAAATCTTGTAACTCTTGTCGTTTGACATCGTTAACAATCATCCATGCAATAAATTCTTTATAAGGCGGTCTTTTTCGTTGTGACATTGAATCACCTCCTTCAAATGTTTATCTTTTTTCAACCTTATGAATACAATATACACTAAACTTTTTCACATGTCAACAACAAAATAGAAAAAAAATAAACTTTTTCATTATTTTAGTTGTTTCTTGTTGAAATTAAAGGTATAATTCACTTATAAACAATAAAGAAAGGTGATGTTTGGCATGTCGTTTGCAAACAAAATCAAAGATATAAGATTAAAATATAATTTAAATCAAGAAGAATTTGCCAACAGAATCAATAATTATTCGAGCCTTAAAGGCTCTCCAACAAACTTCAATAAAACAAATGTTTCTAAATGGGAAAATGGGAAAGTTGAGCCAAGAATGGATACGGTACGGTTGATTGCTTCAACTTTTGAAGTATCTCCTAACTATTTAATAGGTATGTCTGATGAGCCTTATTTTAATGCTAATAATACAGAAGATAAGGATATTCAAAAAGACCTTCAAAAGATGGTTGACCAATTAGAAAATGGAATGTATTCCAAAGAAACTGCTGAGTATCCTGAAGAAACAAGAGAATTGATGATATCTTCTTTAAAGCATGCTATAAAAATCGCTAGAATGGAAGCTAAGAAAAAATTTACACCAAATAAATATAAGAAAGGATAGGAGTTGTAAGTATTGGGAATTGAAAATAAAGTATTATCTTTAGTTCGGAAATTCGGAACTAGCAATCCATATAAGATTGCAAAAGAATTAGACATAAACTTATTAGAAGCGAACCTGGGAGAGGTTAAAGGCTACTACACTAAGATTAGAAGAATTAAATTTATCTTTATTAATGAGAATTTATCTAAAAACGAAAAACTATTCACCATGGCTCATGAGTTGGGGCATGCCGTATTACATTACAACACACGTACACCACATCTTTTGAGCATGAAATATCGTTACACATCTAAAATAGAATCTGAAGCGGACGAGTTCGCAACGGTTCTTACGGATTTATATTTAAAAGAATCTATGGAGATGTTTTAGAGTATGGCCTGATGCCAAACATGAATCACTATATATAGAAATAAAAACCAAGTAAAAATACGACATATAGTAAAGTTTATTTTATTTTTAAGTTTTACTACTTATCCATTGACTTTCAGCGTTGAGACCATATATAATGAACGTAATCGATGAACAGGTGCGCGTAAGCATCATACCGAAAGGGTCTCAATTTAATTGAGGCCCTTTTGCGCATTTAGAAAGGAATTTTTTATGAAACCTTTTTCGGATATTAACAAACAATTATCAATACTTAAATCTAGGAATTTAACCATCTCAAATGATAATTTCGCAAGAAATTCATTGATGAGATATGGTTATTACGAAATAGTGAATGGTTACAAAACTTTTTTGTTAGACCCTTCAAGTGAAACAGACCAATATAAAGACGGCACAACTTTTAAACAATTGATAAATTTATATGATTTAGATAAAGATATTCGTTCAGCCGTGATGCTTGCAACGCTCGAAGTCGAACTTTCTTTAAGAACCGCAATTGCGTATACGTTGTCCGAAGATTTTGGAGTACAAGAGAGTGACTATCTTAATTATAAAAACTTTAAACAAGGAAACACATTTGTAGAAAACGGTAGAAGAATCAATGAAAGAGATGAAATGCTTTATATATTAAATGGGTTTCTGCATAGAGATATTGAGCCCTTGAATCATTATAGAGAAAATCATAATCATATACCGCCTTGGATACTTATGAAAGAAACAAGTTTTGGTAATTTAAAACATATTTTCAAATTACTAAAAGGTCCGCAAAAGAGAAAAGTGATTTCTATTTGCTACGGAATTGATATTAGTGAAGTTTCTGATGATCATATTGCTCTATTTAAGGACTCTCTTGCTCTTATAAATGCTTTTCGAAACAGAGCTGCGCATAACGGTCGTATCTTTAATTTTAAACCTGAAAAATATCCAATAAGATATAATGTTATATTTCATCCTCACAATGGCTTTTTACCTGTTTCTTATCGAAGAGGATATGGGAAAAATGATTTATACACTTTATATAAAGTACTTGGAACGTTTGAAAATTTTAATGCACAATTCAATCTCGAATTTTATTTATCTTACCATATTGGAAGACACTGTGAACAATCACCTAACGATTTAATGTTATTAATAATAAAAATGGGATTCCCAAAAGAGATAATGGAAACACTAATCAATCAACACTATAAAAGAAATCAATAATATTTTTATTTATAAATTAAAAAAACACCACACTCTTTATCTTGGCGGATACAGTGTGGTGAGTTCAAAAATCACCCTATAATAGGGCTCTTTAATATGCCCTATTTTACCACAAATAGAGAGGATGGTAAACTATGGCAAGTATTTATAAGCGTGGAAAGACTTGGGCTTATAAGGTCTACTACTACGATAACGGAAAACAAAAAGCGGTTTCAAAGAGTGGATTTAAAACCAAAGCAGAAGCGAAAGACGCGTCCATCCTACGTGAAAATGAAATGCTGCAAGGAAAGGATTTCGCAAAGGAACGTATGTACCTTGCTGATTATATGGAGAACTGGAAGAGACTATATAAAGACGGAACTGTTTCGTTAGGCGTTTCAAAGCGTATAGATATGATCATACGATATGTAAGAAAGAATTTTAACGTCATGCTCAAGGATATCACTCATGATAGCTATCAAGCATATATTAATCAATTAGCTGAAAGGCTATCAACTGAATCTGTGGCTAAATATCATACTTATACCAGTGGTGCTATTAAGCATGCGGTTCAAACTAGGGTTCTTATGTATAATCCGTGTGAATTTGTTAAAATCAAAGGAAATGATGAAAGAGCATTTACTGAAGAAAGTAAATTTTTATCTTTCGAAGAGTATCAAAGGCTGTATGCAGCATTATTAGACGGAATCAACCCTAGATATCAATCACGCTATATTATTCTTTTAGCCATGGTTAGTGGGATGAGGTTCGGAGAATGTCTGGGTTTGACCTGGGATAATTTAGATAAAGAAACAAATACTGTAAAAATCGAAAAAGGATTCGATTCATTACACACTAGAGATTTCACAGACGGTAAAACTAAAAATGCTAAAAGAACTATTATCATTCCTAGTGAAGTAATATCGTTATTATTTCAGCTCCCAAAGGACACAGAAAGAGTATTCCACGACATTACAAATAATGGAGTCAAAAAAACTCTCGATAATACACTTAAAAAAGCGAACATCGAGAGAAAAATAAGATTTCATAGCTTGAGACATACACACGCAAGCATCTTGCTATCGCAAGGCGTACAGGTCGTTTCTGTGAGCAAAAGATTGGGCCATGCTAACCCTACAGTAACCATGCAGACGTATGCTCACGTCATTAAAGAATTAGAAGTCTCAGATAATGAGAAAATAATAAAGATTTTATCCCACGGAACATCCACGGAACAAAACCTTTAAAAAAGCCTATAAATAAGCATAAAAAATGCCCCCTACAGGGCTCGAACCTGTGACCCATAGATTAAGAGTCTACTGCTCTAC
>ERZ772942.779-NODE-779-length-13649-cov-5.851773_pt1 | contig 13649 bp, 12 predicted proteins | sample MGYA00511135_ERZ772942 | MGnify/ENA primary metagenome ERZ772942 (study PRJEB29015, sample SAMEA2738099) | human oral metagenome | biome: human oral; feature: human-associated habitat; material: saliva | place: China | collected 2265 ... | reverse complement strand
ACCATTTCACCCTTGAATTTTTCAAATTCATAAATGCTCCATCTAATAAAGCAAAATCACAAGCAATATTATTCTCCTTAAAATAAGGAAGGACACTTTTTATATCTTCTTTAGATAATATTTTATCGTTTAAAACTTCCCCATTTTCTAAATAACAATATTGACCATTTATTGTAATATAGCCATCAAATTTAAAATCTAATAGGTCATTTAAAAATGTAGTATGGAACGGTGCTCTTCCTGTAGCTATAAATATCTTAATTCCTTGTTCCTTTAATTTTTTTAATGTATTTGCTGTATTTTCAGGAATTGTTTTTGTTTTAAAACTTCTTATAGTTCCATCGATATCAAAAAAAATTGCTTTTATTTTAGTCATTTGTATTCTCCATCTTGTTTAAATCAACTACACTATCTCTTGTTTTTAATTCATAACCAATTAATAGCTTCATAGCTGTTTCTTCTTTTTTTATAATATTCAGTAACATCTCAACAGTCTGCTTAGCAGCATCCTTAAGATCAAACTTAATTGTTGTTAACGGCGATTTTAACAATGCTGAAGATGTATAATCACCAAACGCTGCTACTGAGTAATTCTCTCCAACACTTAAGCCAGATTCTTCAAGAGCTTTTATCGCTCCATAAGCTAGATTATCAGTTGCACAAATTAGACAACTATCCCCTTTTAGTTTATTAACATTTTCTTTTACTATTTCGTATCCTTCTTCCATTCCGAAATTAGTAATTAGCACATTCTCGGGTTCTAGATTATACTTCTCAAGAGTTCTTATTACTCCTAATTTTCTATAATAACCTACAGCAATATCATCTTCTCCAACTCCCAAGTAAGCTATATTTCTATGTCCACTTGCTAATATATAGTTCGTTAAATCCCTAGCAGCATTAAAATCATTGTACTCAACACTATATGTATACTCTCCTTCTTGCCCTAGCATAACAACAGGAACATCTATAGACTTAATAGTACTTTCATATGTCTTACTCATAGTAGTCGGCAATAAAATAATCCCATCTACATTCATTCTCGCTAATTTTTTTATATACTCCAATTGCTTATTTTCATCAAAATTAGCATTCATTATTAGCGTCTCATAATTGTTGTTTTTTAACTCTTTATCAAGATGTTTTAAAGTATTTCCACTTACATAAGAGTGAAGACACGGAACTATTACTCCTATAATTTTGCTATCAGTACTCTTCAATGCTTTAGCAAAGGTATTTGGCGTGTAGTTGTACTTATCTACTATTTCTTTAATTCTTTCTCTTGTTTCTTTTTTTAAATTCCCACCATTAAAGTATCTAGAGACAGTAGTAGTACCTACTCCGGCCATTTTCGCTATATCTACTATTGTCAATTTTTTCATAGATTACCTCCTTAGACCATAACTATAATTATAAACGATTCAACTAAATAAATAAAGAATTATATAAGAACATTTTTAGAAAAAATAATCACTAAATATTTATTGGAAATGAAAAATTCCCCTCCTGTAATAGCGACATATTTTTTTACTTTTAATAATTATTCTAATACAATTTGCTTGCTAATTTTATTATAAAAACTATAAGAACTACTCTGATAATAGTAATCTTTACTATTTTTATTACACTTAATTAATTATTCTAAAATCCAAATCTTCTAACTGTACCAGTACAAATAAATAATTTTCACGCAACAGACCTCCAAACACTATCAAACATGCATAGAACAATATGAACAAATAATTTTTAAAAATTAAACAAAACCCTTGAAATCCTTTTCTGAAAGTGGTATAGTTTAGCTTGGAGGTATATTATGATAGTTCAATTAAAAAACGTATCAAAACAATATAAAGATGCTAACTTCAAACTTGAAAATATATCATTTGATATCAATAAGAAAGAAGTTATTGGAATAATCGGTAGAAATGGTACAGGAAAAAGTACTATTTTAAAAATGATTAACGGTATCGTATCATATGATAGTGGAGATATACTTTACAAAAACTCTTCTATAAAAAATATGGATGCAAGTACCCTTAGAAATACAAGAAAAAATCTAGCATACATATTCCAACACTCAAATCTCATCGATAACAAAACTGTATATTATCATTTAAGTTTAGTATACAAACTAAATAAGGTTTCTGTTGATAAAAAGAAAATAGATGATATTCTTGAATTCATGAATATTACAAGACTAAAAAATAGTCTTTGTGGTAGCTTAAGTGGTGGTGAACAACAAAAAGTTGCTATCGCTATGGCACTGCTACAAGAACCAGAAGTTCTACTTTGTGATGAAATCAGTTCAGCATTAGATACTAATAGTGAAAAAGAAATATTTGCACTATTAAATAAATTGCGTACAACAACTGATATTTCAATAGTTATGATTTCTCACAGCTTATCTTTACTTAAGAACTTTTGTGATCGAGTAGTAGTTATCGATGATTCTACAATAAAAGATATTGTCGTACCTAATAAAAATGCAAAAGACGATTACGACAGTAATTACTATAACTACGTAAAGGAGTTTTTATTAAATGATTGATTTATTTAAAGCCAATTACGATGGTATTATGAAAGCATTTTGGGAAACAAACTATATGATGATTTACTCAATGTTAACAGTATTTTTCATTTCCCTACCATTAGGTATTATGCTTTTTGCTTTCAGTCGTGATTATTTATTAAAGAATAGAGCAGTTTATGAAGGACTTAGCATTTCTCTTAATGCCCTACGTAGTGTTCCGTTTCTAATTTTTGTATTCATATTAATCCCTGTAAATAGATTTCTATTTAAAACATCTTTTGGGAATATTGCAGCAATCTTGCCTCTTACACTAGTTGGTGTAAGTATCTATGCACGATTTGTTGAACAAGCCCTTATTAATGTTCCTAAAAAGATTGTAGATAGAGCTATAAGTATGGGAGCTACTAAAATTCAAATTATTAGATACTTCTTATTACCTGCTACAATGGATAACTTAATCTTATCATTCACCTATACTACAATTAGTTTACTAGCATATACTACTGTAATGGGAGTAATCGGAGCAGGTGGTCTTGGTGAATTTGCATTTAGATATGGATATCAAGAATACAATTATGATCTAATGTATTTAATAGTAATAATATTTATTATATATGTATTTATTATTCAATCTATAGGTTATGGATTAGCTAAACGTTTCACAAATAAGAAGGAGAAATAGATTAATGAAAAAAGTATTATCTATTGTTGCTAGCCTACTAGCTCTTGTGCTTATATTAACAGCATGTTCAAGTAAAACTAGCGATAAAAAAGAAGAAAAAAAAGAAGACAAAACTATTAAAGTTGCTGCTCATGTCCCACCATTCACTGACATGTTAGAATTAGTTAAAGAAGATTTACAAAAAGAAGGATATACTCTTGAAATTGTAAAAGTATCAGATAATGTTCAAGCTAACGTTGCTTTAGCAAACAAAGAAATCGATGCTAACTTCTTCCAACATGAACCATTCATGAAACAGTATAACGAAAAAAATAAAACAAACTTAGTGGCTGTTGCAAAAGTTTATAACTCAATTCCAGCATTTTACTCAAAAGATATCAAAAACATTAAAGATCTTAAAGATGGTGCTGATGTAGCAATTCCATCTGATGCTTCAAATATGGCTCGTGCATTAAGATTATTAGCTCACGGTGGATTAATTACATTAAACGATCCTAACAGCTATAACGTTACTGTAAAAGATATCAAAGATAATCCAAAACATCTTAAATTTACAGAAGTTAGTCTTTTAAACTTAAGTGATGCATATGCAGAAAAAGATTTAGTTTTCAACTACCCAACTTACATTGCTAAATTAAACCTTACACCAATGAAAGATGGACTTCTAATGGAAGATAAAGCTGACTTTACATATGCTGGTGTTCTTGCAGCTCGTGAAGATAACAAAGACGATGCAAAAGTTCAAGCAGTGAAAAAAGCTTTAACTAGCCAAAAAGTTAAAGATTTCTTACAAAAAAATTATGATGGTAAAGCTACTGCAGCTTTCTAATTAATATTTATTATTACTAATCCAAAATCTATATTATACAATCAACAACCTTACCTCTAAATAAAAAATATACTTAATAGGAGAAAATATAATGAAGAAAATAATTTCATTTATAGCTAGCTTAGCTGCATTATTATTAGTTTTAACAGCATGTTCAAGCAAAACTGAAGCACCTAAAAAAGAAGAGAAGAAAGAACCAGTTACTGTAAAAGTAGCTTCTCACACTTCTCCAATGACAGACATGTTAGAAATGATCAAAGAAGATCTTAAAAAAGAAGGTTACAACTTAGAAATCGTTAAAGTTTCTGATAACGTTCAAGCTAACGTTGCATTAAACAATAAAGAAGTTGATGCTAACTTCTTCCAACACAGACCATTCATGGAACAATTTAACCAAAAAAATAATGCTCATCTTGTAGCTATTCAACCAATTTACAACGCGACTGTATCATTCTACTCAAAAACTCTTAAAGATATCAAAGATCTTAAAGATGGTGCTGATGTAGCTATCCCTTCAGATCCAACAAACTTAGCTCGTGCTTTACGTTTATTAGATCACGCTAAAGTTATTACTCTTAAAGATCCAAATAGCTTTACAGTAACAGAAGCAGATATCAAAGATAATCCAAAACACCTTAAATTTACTAAAGTAAGCTTACTAAACCTTAACGAAGCATACAATGAAAAAGATTTAGTATTTAACTACCCAACTTACATCTCTAAATTAGGATTAACTCCAGATAAAAACGGTCTAGCTTTTGAAAAAGAAGGAGATTTAACATTCGCTATCTCACTTGTAGCACGTGAAGACAACAAAGACGATGCTAAAGTTCAAGCAGTTAAAAAAGCATTAGCTAGTGAAAAAATTAAAGATTATATTAACAAAGAACTTAAATCAAAAGGACACGCTACTCCAGCGTTCTAATATAAATAAAAATACTTGGTAACAATTGTTTACCAAGTATTTTTTTATCTCAATTATTATTCCTGATTTCTCTTAAATAATATGACTATTAGTATTACAACGCATACATAGCAGTTATTCTTTTCTTTCAGAGACCTCACCTTCTCAGCCAATATAACTCATTAATAAAGCAATTCTCCAACTTATAATGATCAATCGATGGATAATAGAAAGATTTACAATAATATGATATAATAACGCTATACTAATGAGTAAAAAATGAGAAGGAGATGCAAATGAATTTTCCTGAAGAAATAAAAAAAATTAGACAACGTTCATTCCTTACACAGCAGGACTTTGCAAAGAAAATCGGTGTGGCATTCTCCTCTGTGAACCGTTGGGAAACTGGACGCGCCAAACCAAACTTAAAAGCGATGAAAAACATTAATACATTTTGCTTAGATAATAACATTCCTTATGAAACTATAGAGGAAGCATGGCTTGATTACAAAATAGAGAAATAAAGGAGCAATATTTCCATGACAGATAAAGAATTGAAAGATTTAAAAGACACACTATGGCACTCTGCTGATGTTCTTCGTGCAAGTGCATATTTAGCTGCAAATAAATATGGACAACCTATTCTTGGGCTTATCTTCCTTAGATATGCAGATATTTTATATAAACAACACAAAGAAGATATTGAAGATGAATACAATCGTTTAAAAGGTGGACGTATGGAAAAATCCATGAAAGAAATTTCTATCGAGAAGTGTGGATTCTATCTACCTGAATGTGCTTATTACGACTACATCAATGATGCACCTGACGATGCAAACAAAGCTATGCTTGTAAAGAAAGCTATGGAAGCCATTGAGGATGAAAATCCTAAAATGGAAGGTGTTCTTCCAAAAGAAGTATACGCACAACTTGTACCAACGGAGGTACCTGAACTTCTTTCTAATATTGTACGTATTTTTAAAGATATCCCTGAAAATAGCACGATTGATATTTTCGGTGAAATTTATGAATTTTTCTTAGGTAAGTTTGCACTTGCAGAAGGTAAAGATGGCGGTACATTCTACACACCTGCAACTGTTGTAAGATATATGGTAGAAGTATTAGATCCTCAACCAGGTAAAAAGAAGTTCCTAGATCCAGCATGTGGTTCTGGAGGTATGTTTGTCCAGGCTGCAAGATACATGCATAATCACAATGCCAGCGAAAGTGAACAGATGCAATTCCGTTGCTATGGTGTTGAAAAGGAACCTGATACAGTAAAACTGGCAAAAATGAATCTTCTTCTTAATAATATTCGTGGTGACATTACACAAGCTAACTCATTCTATTCTGATCCATATAATGCATTTGGACAGTTTGACTACGTAATGGCAAACCCACCGTTTAATGTTGACGAGGTTGTAGTTGAGAAAGTTTCTGATGATGCGCGTTTCAATACGTATGGTGTACCAAGAAATAAAAGTAAATCGACGAAGAAAAAATCTGATAAAAAAGAAACTGTACCAAACGCTAACTACTTGTGGATTGGTTACTTTGCCGCTGCATTAAATGAGCATGGTAAAGCAGCGCTTGTTATGGCTAATTCTGCTTCGGACGCTTCAGGTTCAGAATATGAAATTAGAAAAAAAATGATTGAAGAAGGTATTATCTCACAGATGGTGACTCTTCCTTCTAATATGTTTTCATCAGTAACACTTCCAGCAACCCTTTGGTTCTTTGATAAGAAAAAACCAAATACGGAGAAGAAAAATGAAATCTTATTTATTGATGCTAGAAATATATTTACTCAAATTGACCGTGCTCATAGAAAATTCTCTGAGGAGCAGATTAAAAATCTTGGTGTCATAACAAAACTATATCACGGTGATACAGAAGCATTTAATGATTTAATTGATGAGTATAAAATAGAGCTTGAAAACTCCCCAGAATCTTCTGATAACAAAGAAATTCTAACTAAAGATTATTGGCAAACTCAGATTGACTGGTTAACTGAAAGATTCCCAGATGGTATATATACCGATGTTATTGGTCTTTGCAAGGCAGCGACATTGGATGGTGAAGACGGAATTATCGATCAAAATTACTCTCTTAATGCGGGACGTTATGTAGGCGTGGTTATAGAAGATGATGGCTTAACGCAGGACGAGTTTAAAGAAGAGATGCTTTCCCTTAATTCTGAATTTACTTCTTTAAATGCTGAGGCAAAGAAACTTGAAGAACTCATCGCAAATAATCTGAAAGTGTTACTGGGTGAATGATATGAGATATAAATTAAGAGATTTATACAAGGTAGCAAATGGATTATCGAAAGGAGGAGCATTTTTTGGAAGTGGTTTTCCTTTCATATCATTTTCAACAGTATTTAATAATTTTTTTGTTCCAGACGAAATTAATGATTTTGTACAATCAACTTTAAAGGAGCAGGTAACCTATTCAATAAAAAAAGGTGATATTTTAATAACGAGAACAAGTGAAACAATTGATGAATTAGGAATGAGTTGTGTTGCACTAAAGGATTATCCCACTGCAACATTTAATGGTTTTTGTAAGAGATTACGACCACTTACAGATAAAGTATATCCTCATTTTATAGGATATTATTTGAGAACACCTTATTTTCGATCTAACTTCAAAAAAGTTGCTTCGCTAATAACGAGAGCTAGTTTAAGAAATGACGATTTACTTAGATTTAGTATTGAATTACCTCCTATCGATAAACAAAAGAAAATTGCAGAAATTCTTTATTCATATGACAACCTTATCGAAAACAACAATAAACGAATTAAACTACTAGAGAAAATGGCTGAAAACCTCTATAAAGAGTGGTTTGTAAGATTCCGTTTCCCAGGATATGAAAAAGCGAAATTTACAGATGGATTTCCTAAAGATTGGGAAAAGATAAAACTAGATGATGTTTTAAATAAGATAGCTACCGGACTTAATCCAAGAAAAAATTTTGTTTTAGGTGAAGGACAAAATTTCTATGTAACTATAAAAAATATGGCTGACAATACAGTTTATCTTAATGATAAATGTGACAAAGTAAATGATGATGCAATAATAAAAATAAACAAACGTTCTGATTTAAAAATTGGTGATTTATTGTTCTCCGGAATCGGAACAATAGGAAGAGTATGCCTGATTGATATTCCTACAAATAATTGGAATGTCAGTGAATCTGTTTTTACAATGAGAGCAAATGAAAAAATCAGCTCGGAATTTTTATATATGCTTTTACTCTCACAAGATGTACAGAATTATTGTCAATCTAAGGCAAATGGGTCTGCTCAAAAAGGTATACGAATGGGTGATTTAAAGAAATATACCTTTTTATTACCCACAAAGAATATTATAAATAATTTCACAGATCAAATAAGTCCTATACTAAGGAATGTAAGCTTATTGAGAAAGGAAAACAAAAATTTAATTCAGCAACGAGACATGCTACTACCACGTTTAATGAGTGGAAAACTTAAAGTGTAAGGAGGTGTTCCTATGCGTAACTTTATATCTGAAGACAATATAGAACAGGCGATACTTGAAAAATTAAAAGCTGAGCCCTTCAACTATGATATCCTCATTTGTAATGCTGATCCTAACAAGCGAGACGATTTGAATGATGGTACAAGAAGATCTTCTAAGAAAGAATGTATTCTTCCTGAAATTATGCTACATTCTCTCAAACATATCAATCCTACTATCCCCGAAGATAAAATTAAGGAAATAGTAAAGACCTTGAAACTGGACTATACAGGTACGGATATTATTGATACGAACTATAAAATATACAGACAAATTCGAAATAATATAAAAATCACAGTTCGAAAAAATGGAAAAGAAGACTTTGATTTTGTAAAACTAATCGACTTTGAGAATCCAGAAAACAACACTTTTACAGTTGTTTCTCAGATGTGGATTCAAGGAAAGGTCTATTATCGCAGACCAGATATTCTCATCTTTGTAAACGGAATGCCTCTTGTGTTTATAGAACTAAAGAATAGCATTGTTAAGATTGAAGAAGCATATAATAAGAATTTAAAGGATTATATACGTGACATTCCTAATCTATTTGCTTTCAATCAGATTTGTGTTCTATCAAATGGATTAGAAACTAAACTAGGTGCATTCAATGCAACTTATGACTACTTTTTTGAATGGCTTAAAGTTGATAGTGAAAAGGAAAAACTCAACCGAGAAGCTATTTATTCTTCAGAAACTATAAAAGATAGTTCTGTAAGATATTTTGTAGATGGTCTACTAAACAAGGATAGATTGATTGACTATATAGAAAACTTTATTCTGTTTGAAAATCAACGAATAAAAGTTATCGCTAAAAACCATCAGTACTTAGGGGTAAATAATCTGATGGAATCAGTGGAAAACAGAAAAGAATTAAACGGTAAACTGGGTGTCTTCTGGCATACACAAGGCTCTGGTAAGTCCTACTCTATGGTTATGTTTGCCCGTAAGGTTAAACGTAAAGTTGCTGGTAATTTTTCATTCCTTATTATCACAGACCGCGAAGACTTGGACACGCAGATTCATAAGAACTTTGTTCGCTCAGAAGTTATCGGTTCTAAAGAGGAGTGTCAACCAAAGGACAGCAAGCAACTACGAGAATTTTTAACTACCAACAAATCATTTATCTTTACTTTGATTCATAAGTTCAGATATGATAAGACAAAAAAATATCCCGTTCTTTCTACACGTGATGATATTATTGTTCTTGTTGATGAGGCACATAGAACACAGTATAAAGATTTAGCTGAGAACATGAGAACTGCTCTACCTAATGCAAATTTTGTTGCATTTACAGGTACCCCTCTTCTTGGTACTAAGCGTCTAACAAATCAATGGTTTGGTGATTATGTATCAGAATATAACTTCGCACAGTCTGTTGAAGATGGTTCTACTGTTCCATTGTTCTATTCAAGACGAGTTCCTGAAGTAGGTCTTGAAAATAATTTTCTTGATGATGACGTTGTGAATATTATCGAAGAAGAAAACCTTAATGAAGATGAAACACGTCTATTGGAAAATGCGTCCTCTCGTATTTTAGAAGTAATCAAGCGCGATGACAGACTTGATAAGGTGGCACAGGATATTGCATATCACTTCCCAAGACGAGGATTTCTCGGAAAAGGAATGGTTGTATCAGTGGACAAATATACAGCTGTTAAAATGTATGACAAAGTTCAGCATTACTGGGCTATTGAAAAACAAAATATTATGAAACAGAGAAATAACGCCTCTACAGAAGAAGAGTGTGATCAGCTTACTCAAATTCTTTCTTATATGAATAAAGTAGAAATGGCTGTTATCATTTCCGAAGAAAACGATGAAGAAACTAAATTTGCTAAACAAGGATTGAAAATATCAGACCATCGTAAAAAAATGAAAGAAATCACACCAGACGGCAGGGATATTGAGGACAGATTCAAAGATCCTGATGACTCTCTGCAACTAGTATTTGTGTGCGCAATGTGGTTAACAGGATTTGATGTGAAGAACCTTTCTACACTATATCTTGATAAGCCAATGAAAGGTCACACATTAATGCAAGCTATAGCTCGTGCTAACAGAGTATATCCTAGTAAGCCAGCAGGAATAATCGTTGATTATGTTAATGTCTTTAAATATATGAAAAAGGCATTAACGGAATATGCTACAGGAAATGACGGAACAGAGTTCCCAGCAAAAGATATTGATCAGCTAATTGGATATATTGATAGAACAATCTCTGAGGCAGATTCTTTCCTGTTATCATTAGATATTTATCTAAATAAAATAGTTGAAGATTCAAGTACGCTAGATAAATTGGATGCTTTAAGAAGCGCTTATGATACTATTATTGCTAAAGATGGCGATAAAGAGAAATTTAAGGTTATTCTTAACACGTTAACAAATCTCTATGAAGCATCAAAACCTGAAATCTTTGAGAAAAACTGGAGTAATAATAAATTTGCACCACTTACATATTTGCACGGACTGCTGTATCACATTATCGATGATGAAAAAGTAGCTCGTGCCAGACAAAAAATGAATCAAATTTTAGATGGTAGTGTTACCGCAAATAAAAATTTTGTTAATTATGTTCGAGAAGAATCTTCTCCGTTCAAAATTAAAGAAACAAAGACTATCGATCTATCCAAGGTAGACGTTGAACAGCTAAGAAAAGAAATAAAGACCGCTAAGTATAAGTCTATTCAAATTAACGACTTGAAGGAATACATAGAAAAAGTGCTAAAACAAATGCTTAATAGAAACCGCACTAGAACAAAATTCTCTGAACGTTTCAAACGTATTATTGATTCATATAATGCCGGTGGAACTGAAAACGAAGATTATTACGAACAACTTGTAAAACTCCTTGAAGAACTTCGTAAAGAGGATAATCGCGCCAATAAAGAAGGCCTTGCTGAAGCAGAACTAGAAATTTACGATTTGCTTATTGCTGGTAAGAAATTAACACAGAGTGATGAGCAAAAAGTAAAACTTTCTGCGAAAAATCTTTATAAGAAATTGAAAGATAATCGTAGCAATCTTCTTGTAGTAGATTGGTACAAGGATGAACAACCTCGTGCTAAACTAAAATATGAAGTGGAATTATCATTGAATAACGATCTACCTGAAAGCTATGATAAAGCTGCATTTGATTCCAAAGTATCCCTGCTCATGAATCACTTTGTTGATATGGCGGTTCAAGGATATGGTTGGATTGGTATCAGATAACAAAGGTGATGCAAAAGTAACAGCTGTTAAAAAAGCATTAGCAAGCGAAAAAGTTAAAGAATACATCAACAAAGAACTTAAACCAAAAGGACACGCTACTCCAGCGTTCTAATATATAGTAAAAATACAAAAACGTCAATAAAATCTGAAATAGCCCCAAAAATTTTAAAAAGTTTTAGAGGGCTATTTATGGCAATATTTTTGCCAAATTTGTTTCGAAATAAACTTTTAAAATATCCATTCGCACCTCTTAAAATATAATTTTTATATAAAGAATAAAGGAGAAAATTAAAATGAAAGACATTCTTAAAAATAAAAAAGTAATAATCGGAGCTGTAGTAGCTTTAGTTATTGCCATTTCTGGTTTAACATATTTTTATGTAGCTGGAGGAAATGATAGTCAATACAATAAAGAAGTATTAGAAAAAGTTACTTTAGCAAGCACTAATGTTAAAAATAAAGAAGATAGAAAACAAAAATTAGAAAACTTTAAAGTTTTAAAAGGTCTTGTTGATAGTTATAACGATAATAAAAAAGTTGACAAAAAGACTAGAAATAAAATGAAAGAAATTGTTGAAGGAATTAAAGATTCTTTCGTTAAATCTTATGAAGATAAAATCAATACAATTGATACAAACCATCTTGATGATGATATTAAGAAATTGAATGAATACAATAAAGCTTTATCAGAAGTTAAAAACCAAATTCGTGACGAAAAAGAATACGGTGTTCTTAATGATGAAGAAATCGAAAAATATAACGATAAAATCAATCTTAAAATGCAAGCTATTGATTCTAAAATTAAATCTTTAGAGGATAAGAAAAAAGAAGAGGAAGAAAAAGCTAAGAAAGAATTAGAAGAAAAACGTAAAGCAGAAGAAGCTAAACAACAAGCTCAACAAAGTGCTCCAGCACAAGGTACTTCTTCACCTCAAAGTTCAGGAAATGCGGGAAGCGTAGCTCCAGCACAACAAGGTGGAAATCAACAAAGATATACAGCTCCTTCTAATGGATCTTCTTCTAATAAACCTGTAGGAGGTTCTGGAACATACTGGAGAGGTGATAATGGATACACTGTTGTTGAAAGACAAGATGGTTCTTACTATGGAGTTGATCCTAATGGAAATAAACATGAAATAAATACAGGAGGATGGTTGAGCGGATTTTAATAAAGAAAGGATATTTTAAAATGAAATTTTACACTGACGGATCTAGAATAGGATTACATAAAGGAAATCCTTTATTAGGTTGGGGTGCTGTTTGTGACTCAGGAGTTGTTGCTTCTGGGTCACAAATTGGTGGCTCAAATATTAATGCTGAAATGTTAGCAATTAAAGGATTATTAGAAAAACTTTATAAATACAAAAGAAAATTAATTGAGAATCATGATACAATTGAAATTGTTACAGATTCTTTAACATCGATACAAATTATTTCAGGTTATTTAAAAACTCCTGAAAGTTACAATATTCGAGAAAGTTTTAATTATGAATTAGCTTATGAAATTTCTAAATATATACAAAATTTGAAAACATTAAATAAAAATGTTATTTTTACACATGTAAAAGGACATGAGAAAAATATTGGAAACAATTTTGCGGATTATGTAGCTGTACAAGAAAGTGAGAAATTACAAAAAGAATTAGAACAACAAGATTAATTGAAAGGATGATATCTATTGAAAAAGAGTTATAAAGAAATCAATGAATTTTTAGATGATGTACACAATGAATTATCCTATTTATTATGGCTCTTTGTCAAGTTCGAAGCACGGGAAAAAATCATGTTAGAAATCTAGGCAGCATTTTGTTGCTTAGATTTTTTCTTACTTTCATTAAGTTTGACATTATTTTTATATTCAGAAACAAATAATCTAGACATAATTAAAATGCGTAGTCTGAAATTACTAAAGCTAGAATATCCATAAGATACTCTCTTTAGTAGTTTTATT
>ERZ772942.777-NODE-777-length-13653-cov-3.020371_pt1 | contig 13653 bp, 6 predicted proteins | sample MGYA00511135_ERZ772942 | MGnify/ENA primary metagenome ERZ772942 (study PRJEB29015, sample SAMEA2738099) | human oral metagenome | biome: human oral; feature: human-associated habitat; material: saliva | place: China | collected 2265 ... | reverse complement strand
GTGATTTTATTAAATGTAATTATACAGAATATACAGGTGATGAAACATTCTTAGAAGGACCTACTGAAAATACTAAAAAATTATGGGATATTTTAAGTGGAATGTTAAAAATAGAAAGAGAAAAAGGTATTTATGATGCTGAAACTAAAATTCCTTCTAAAATTGATGCTTATGGAGCTGGATATATTGATAAAAATTTAGAAACTATAGTAGGTTTACAAACTGATGCCCCTTTAAAAAGAGCTATATTCCCAAATGGTGGATTAAGAATGGTTGAAAGTTCTTTAGAAGCCTTTGGTTATAAACTAGATCCTACAACAAAAGAAATCTATGAAAAATATAGAAAAAGCCATAATGCTGGAGTTTTTTCAGCTTATACACCTGCAATAAAAGCTGCAAGACATACTGGGGTTATTACTGGACTTCCTGATGCTTATGGAAGAGGAAGAATCATAGGAGATTATAGAAGAGTTGCTCTTTATGGTGTTGATAGACTTATTGAAGAAAGAAAAAGAGAATTTGATACTTATGATCCTGAAGAAATGACAGAAGATGTCATCAGAAATAGAGAAGAAATGTTTGAGCAATTAGAAGCATTAAAAGCATTAAAAAGAATGGCTGCTGCCTATGGATTTGACATTGGAAGACCAGCTGAAACTGCTCAAGAAGCTATTCAATGGACTTATTTTGGATATTTAGGAGCTATTAAAGACCAAAATGGTGCTGCTATGAGTTTAGGAAAAACTGCTGGTTTCTTAGATGTATACATAGAAAGAGATTTAAAAGAAGGAAGAATTACTGAAAAACAAGCACAAGAATTTATAGATCATTTTATTATGAAACTTAGAATTGTAAGATTCTTAAGAACTCCTGAATATGATCAATTATTCTCTGGAGATCCAGTATGGGTAACTGAATCAATAGGTGGGATGAATAATGATGGTAAATCTTGGGTAACTAAAAATGCTTTTAGATACCTAAATACTTTATATAATTTAGGAACTGCTCCTGAACCAAACTTAACAATTTTATGGAGTGAAAGATTACCAGAAAATTGGAAAAAATTCTGTTCTAAAGTTTCAATAGATACATCTTCATTACAATATGAAAATGATGATATTATGAGACCTCAATTTGGTGAAGATTATGGAATAGCTTGTTGTGTATCTCCTATGGCAATAGGAAAACAAATGCAATTCTTTGGAGCAAGAGCTAATTTACCTAAGGCATTACTTTATGCTATAAATGGTGGTAAAGATGAAATTAAAAAAGACCAAGTTACACCTCCTGGACAATTTGAAAAAATTACTAGTGATTACTTAGATTTTGATGAAGTTTGGGAAAAGTATGATAAGATGCTTACATGGCTTGCTTCAACTTATATAAAAGCATTAAATATTATCCACTATATGCATGATAAATATTCTTATGAAGCATTGGAAATGGCTCTACACTCATTAGATATTAAGAGAACAGAAGCTTGTGGTATAGCTGGACTTTCAATAGTTGCTGACTCACTTGCTGCTATCAAATATGGTAAAGTAAGAGTAATAAGAGATGAAGCTGGAGATGCTGTTGATTATGTTGTTGAACAACCTTATGTTCCATTTGGAAATAATGATGATAGAACAGATGAATTAGCAGTTAAAGTTGTTAGAACATTTATGAATAAAATTAGAAGTCATAAAATGTATAGAGATGCTGAACCTACTCAATCAGTTCTTACAATAACTTCAAATGTTGTTTATGGTAAGAAAACAGGAAATACTCCTGATGGAAGAAGAGCAGGAGCCCCATTTGGACCAGGAGCAAACCCTATGCATGGAAGAGATACTAAGGGAGCTGTTGCTTCATTAGCATCAGTTGCAAAATTACCATTTGAAGATGCAAATGATGGTATTTCTTATACATTTGCTATAACTCCTGAAACATTAGGAAAAACAGATGACGAAAAGAAAAATAACTTAGTTGGACTTCTTGATGGATACTTTAAACAAACTGGACACCATCTAAATGTAAATGTATTTGGTAGAGAACTATTAGAAGATGCTATGGAACATCCTGAAAATTATCCTCAACTTACAATAAGAGTTTCTGGATATGCAGTAAACTTTATCAAATTAACAAGAGAACAACAATTAGATGTTATAAACAGAACTATCAGTAATAAAATGTAATAAATAGGGGAGAATTTTTCTCCCCTTTACATTAATACCACAGTAAAAATAGTTCGTTAATCATATATTTAAAAGGAAATGATAATATGCAAGGTTATATAAATTCTTTTGAATCTTTTGGAACAAAAGATGGTCCTGGAATAAGATTTGTAGTTTTTATGCAGGGGTGCCCTTTAAGATGTCTATATTGTCATAATGTAGATACTTGGGAATTAAAAGATAAAAATTACATTTACACTCCTGAAGAAATTTTAACTGAATTAAATAAAGTTAAAGCTTTTTTAACTGGTGGAATAACTGCCTCTGGTGGTGAGCCTCTTTTTCAAGCCTCTTTTATATTAGAACTTTTTAAACTTTGTAAAAAAAATGGAATACATACTGCACTTGATACTTCTGGTTATATTTTTAATGATCAAGCCAAAAAAGTTTTAGAATATACAGATTTAGTTTTATTAGATATAAAACATATTGACAAAGATATGTATAAAAAACTTACATCTGTTGATTTAGAACCTACTCTTAAATTTATAAAATATCTACAAGAAATTAATAAACCTACTTGGATAAGATATGTGCTTGTCCCTGGTTATACTGATGATATAAAGGATTTAAATGAATGGGCTAAGTTTGTATCACAATTTGATATTGTTAAAAGGGTTGATATTCTGCCATTTCATCAAATGGCTATTTATAAATGGGAGAAAACAAATAGAGAATATAAATTAAAAGATACTTCCACACCTGATAAAGAGCAAATTAAAAGAGCAGAAGAAATTTTTAAAAGATATAATTTACCTTTATATAAAGAAAGAAGCTAGGATAATCCCTAGCTTTTTTCTTTATAAGATATTTTTATTTGTTTTCCACAAAATGCTATTCCTATATATATTATTTCCTTTATTCCATTTTGCTTTAATGATATATCATATTTTTTATCTTCTATTTGTTTTAAGGCTTCTTTTGATACTTCTTCTAATTTTTCTACACTATCTGTTGATTTAAATTCCATTATAAAGGCTCTTTTACTCTTATTCTTTGGCTCTATTAAAAAATCATATCTTCTTTCTATATTTGATTTTGTTATATACTCTCCCTCTAAATATAGTCCCATTCCCATTATTAGTCCGTGGTAAAAGGCTTCATTTCCTTTCTTAGTATCATTATAACTAACTGATGTTAATAATATTTCTTGTAGACTTTCTTCATAATCTTCTATCCTATTTTCTGTTAAGGCTTCCATCAAATCTGATAACTTATTTCCTCTTCCAAAATATTTTTCTAAAAAACTATCTTTAAAAAGTTCTTTTACTTCTTTATTTGGTAATCTCAATATATAATTCTTTTGATCTATTTTTTCTTCTATTGTTAGATAACCACTAAATAATAATAGTTCCCATAATTCATTCTCATCTAATAGTTTTGATAAATCTGATGTTCCTGATATATTTTGTCTTAATCCTTCTCCATCAAATAATCTTTCTAAGGCTCTTATTGTATCCTTTGTTATTTGCTTTAATACATCATTTATTAAATCATTTCCTGATGTATCCACCCAATAAGCTCTTAATTCTTTAAATCTTAAAAAATTTATTATACTCCAAGGGTTATAGACTTCACTATCTCCAAATTTATATCCATCATACCAATCTTTTACTTTTGATATTTCTGCTTCTATTCCATAATCTTTAAGGCTTTTCTCCACTTCTTCTTCTGTTAATCCATAACTATCAGTATAATCATCACTTAATATTGTATAAGTACTTAAATTATTCAAGTCTGAAAATATTCCTGCCTTTATTACTCTTATTATTCCAGTTAAAACTCCCATTTGTAAGTAGCTATTATCTTTTAATACTGTGCTATAAAAAGTTTTAAAGAAATTTTTTGCTCTTTCATAATATCCATTTATATAGGCTGATACCAATGGACTATCGTATTCATCTATCAGTACTACTACTTTTTTATTATATTTTTCATATAAGATTTTTGTTAAGAATTTTAATATTGTTCCTAAATTAGATAAGTTAGCTTCTTCTCTAAGAACTTTTTTAAATTTATCAGTATCATTTTCATTTAATTCTTCTAAAATGTATTGATGTTCAGAAAAGAAATCAGAAAGTGTAACAACTATTTTTTCTCCCATTTCTTCCCAAGTTGTTGCTTTTAAATCTTTTAATGATAAAAATATTACTGGATATTGTCCCTGTTCTCTAAAAGATTCTGTTTTTTCTATATATAAGTCTTTAAATAATTTTCTATTTTCTTGTCCTTCTTTTATATCAAAGAAATATTTTAACATAGACATATTTAGTGTTTTTCCAAATCTTCTAGGTCTTGCAAATAGTTTTACTTTTGCTCCATCTTTTACTATTTCATCTATAAATTTTGTCTTATCAAAATAGTAAAAATCTTCCTCTATTAACTCTTTAAAATCACTTAATCCTATTCCTATTCTTTTCATACCGACCCTCCTTGCAAAAACATTTTTCTATCTATATTATAACATATTTTCCTAATATTAACTGTTATTTTTAATTTCTTATAAAAATAATAAAAAAATACTTGACAGTTGACTATATATTCAATTATAATATAAACACAGTTGAATAAGTAATCAATTATTTTAAAAATTTAATTGATAATAAAGAGGTGAATTATGAAATCAACAAAAGTTGTAAATTCCTGTGATTGTGATAGTGTAAATCAAGAGTTAGTTGATAAAGTAAAAAAGAAATTCCCAGAAGATGAAATTCTTGGAGATTTGTCTGATTTTTTTAAAGTTATAGGAGATGGAACAAGAATTAGGATACTTTGGGCATTAGATGTAAGTGAGATGTGTGTTTGTGATATAGCAAATGTTTTAAATATGACAAAATCTGCTGTATCTCATCAATTAAGAGCTTTAAGAGATGCTGATTTAGTAAAATTTAGAAGAGCTGGAAAAGAGATTCTTTACTCTTTATCAGATAATCATGTAAAAGAAATTTTTGAACAAGGTTTAGTACATATACAAGAAGATAAAAAAGGAGATGAATAGTTATGAAAAAAGTATTTAAGTTAGAAGGATTGGATTGTGCTCACTGTGCAGCAAAAATTGAAGAAAAGATTTCTAAATTAGAAGGTGTAAAATCTGTTGTAATTAATTTTATGACTACTAAAATGACACTTGAAAGTATTGATGAAAATTTTGAAGAAATTGTAGCAAATGTTAAAAAATTAATAAATGAAATTGAACCTGATGTAAATATGGTGAAAGCATAAATAATCCCAAAATTTTTCTTGAAATTAATGTAAATTAAACTTTCTAATATTAGACTTGATTACTTGACAGTCTATAATGTTTCTCAAGCTCCAAAATGCTTGTTCAACATTATAGGACATCACAGTAATCTCATTTAAAACTAATTAATACGATCAAAATTTGAATTATTGTTAAGTGTAGAAGGGGATTGGTTGGTGAAAAATGAAGAAGAAAAAGGAAGTAATAATAATTATTTCTGCAATATTATTTGTAATAACATTGTTTGTAAAAATGAATCAAACTTTACAACTTATTTTAATGCTAATAGCTTATATCTTACTTGGAAAAGATACTGTTTTAAAAGCTATCAAAAATGTTGAAAAAGGGGACTTTTTTGATGAAAATTTTTTAATGACAGTAGCAACATTAGGAGCTATAATGATAGGAGAGTATCCCGAAGCAGTTGCAGTTATGCTTTTCTATGAAGTTGGAGAGCTATTTCAAAGCTATGCAATCAATAAATCAAGAAAATCTATTGCTGATATGATGGATATTAAACCCGAATATGCAAATGTTATTAGAGATAATAAATCTCAAAAAATTGACCCTGATGAAGTACAAATTGGAGAAACAATAGAAATAAAACCAGGAGAAAGAGTTCCTCTTGATGCTATTATTATAAAAGGAGAGTCCACTCTTGATACTTCGGCTCTTACAGGAGAATCAATCCCTGTTGAAGTGAGAGAGGGAGCAACTATATTAAGTGGTTGTATAAATATAAATGCTTTAATAATAGCAAAAGTTACAAAAGAATACTTTGATTCAACAGTAAATAAAGTTTTGGATTTAGTTGAAAATGCTGCCTCTAAAAAATCAACTTCTGAAAGATTAATAACAAGATTTGCAAAAATATATACACCAATAGTTATAGGTTTAGCAATATTACTTGCTATTTTACCTCCAGTTATAAGTGGAGAATATAATTTTAAACTTTGGATATTTAGAGCCTTATCATTTTTAGTTGTATCTTGCCCTTGTGCTTTTGTAATTTCAATTCCTTTAAGTTTTTTCAGTGGAATAGGAGCTGCTTCAAGAGCAGGAGTTTTAATAAAAGGTGGTAACTATTTAGAAGCTCTATCAAAAGTTGATACAGTAGTTTTAGATAAAACAGGAACATTAACTAAGGGAGTTTTTAATGTTCAAAAAGTTATAGTTGTTGATAAAAATATAAAAGAAGATAAATTTATTTCTCTTGTTGCTATGGCTGAGTCAGGTTCTAACCACCCTATATCAAAATCTATACAAAAATACTATAATAAAGAAATTAACACAAATTCTATAAATAGTATAAAAGAAATTTCTGGTAAAGGTATTGAAGCTGTTATTGATAATAAAAAAATACTTGTGGGAAATGAAAAGCTAATAAATGTTCCAAAAAATATTTCTATTGATGATATAGGAACCATTCTTTATGTTGAAATAGATAATAAATTTACTGGATATATAATTATTTCAGATGAAATAAAAAAAGACTCTCAAAAAGCTATAAAAGGTTTAAAAAATATGGGAATTAAAAAAACTATTATGCTTACTGGTGATGTTGAAAAAGTTGCTAAAAAAGTTGGAGAGGATTTAGGAATTGATGAAATTTATACTAATCTTTTACCACAGGATAAAGTAAGTAAATTTGAAGAAATTATAAAAAATAAGATTTCAAAAGGCAATGTAGTTTTTGTTGGTGATGGTATAAATGATGCTCCTGTACTTGCAAGAGCTGATGTTGGAATAGCAATGGGAGCTATGGGTTCTGATGCCGCAATAGAAGCTGCTGATGTTGTTATTATGACTGATGAACCTAGTAAAATTGTAACTGCTATTAAGAGTTCTAAAAAAACAATGAAGATTGCTATGCAAAATATTATCTTAGCTTTTGGAGTAAAAGCTATTGCTCTTATTTTAAGTGCACTAGGAATTACAGATATGTGGATGGCAGTCTTTGCTGATACAGGTGTTACTATACTTGCTGTTTTAAATTCATTTAGAGCTTTAAAAATAGAAAATAATTAAATAAAACCCTTACAATCCTCTTAGAAGTGTAAGGGTTTTTACATATAAATTTTTATATTTATCTAAAAAACACTGACATCACATATAAAATAATAATTACTAATATTGCTATAAACATTAAAAGTGGTATAACAAATTTCAGCCATTTATTATAAGGTATTCCTACTATTTGTAATACAACAAATATTAAACCTGTTGGTGTTATAAATAATATTATTCCTTGCCCCCAAGTGAAAGCATCAACAACAACTGCTCTTGAAAGTCCTACTGTATCAGCAAGTGGAGCAAGTATTGGCATAGATAACACCGCTAAGCCTGATGTTGATGGAATAAATATTCCCAAAAATGCAAAAACAAATAACATTACTATTGCAAATAAACCTTTACCCATTTCTGCAACTACATTTGATGAATAGAAAAGTAAAGTATCTGAAATCATACCATTTTCCATTATAATATTAATTGCTCTTGCTAAACCTATAATCAAAGTAACTCCGACAACTTCTGAAGCTCCAGAGATAAAACCATTTACTGCTTCTTTTTCACTAAGTCCTGACAAAAGCATAATAATTATTGCAATTCCAAAGAACATTGCTGCCACTTCTTGAAACCACCAACCTAATGAAGATACACCCCAAATCATAACTACAAATTGAAAAATAAATAAAAATAATATTATTTTTTTTCTCCAATTAAATTTAACATCATTTTCTTGGCTATAATCCTTTAAAAATTTTTCTCTAATTTCTTTTTGTTCTTCTATAACAAGTGAGTTATCTGAATTTTCCTTAACTTTTTTTATATATCTATAAATATATAGCAATGATATTATTGAAAATACTATTAAAGCTACAAATCTAAACTTTAATCCCTCATTAAAAGATATTCCTGCTGCATTTGAAGCAATTATAGTTGAAAAAGGATTCACTGTTGAAAACATACAACCTACTGCTGAGCCTAGGAATATAGTTGCCATTGGAACTAATGGATCAAAATTATTTATTAGAAATAATGGCATTAATATTGCATAGAAAGGTATTGTTTCTTCCCAAAATCCAAATATTGTTCCTCCTGCTGCAAAGAAGATAAAACTTATTACAACAAGTGAAAATTCCTTTCCTTTTGTCTTTTGTGAAATAGCTTTCATTGCTATACTAAATGTTCCTGTCTTATTTACTATACCAACTATACCTCCTAATACAAGAACAAATATTATTATATCTATTGATTCGGCTATACCTGAAATTGGTGCTTCTATTAATTCTTCTAAACCTTGTGATTTCCCATCTAACTTAACATAGGTATTAGGAATAGCCATAGGTTTTTTAATTGTACCATTTATGAATTTATTTACATCTATTTTAATATTTAATTTATATAAATTTTCTTGTGTTGCTTCTAAAGTTATATTTTCATTTCCATATTTTTCTATTACAAACTCATTAGTACTCTCTTGGTAGGACAACCTATCATATTTCCCTGCTGGTATAATATGTGTTAATACTGTCACTAAAATTAAAATTAAAAATAATACTGTGTATGCTGTTGGAAATTCAAAATTTTTCCTTTTCACTTATCACTCCTCCTCTTCATTTTAAATACAGGAAATTTTATAATATTGAGAGGCTTTTGTCAATCATTTTTTAAGAAAATTTAGTAAAGGTAAATTGTCAATAACAAAAAAATTCTCCCTTGATATTTCTATCAAGAGAGAATTTTTATTTGAGAAACATAAAATTTTAGAATATAACTCTTAGTCCTAATCCACTTCTTATATTTTTACCTTTTGTATCATATCCTACATTTGCAGTTACTCCATATCTTTGGTTATCTAAGCCTATATTTAAGTCTGTTTTTATATTTCCTCTTCTATCTTCTTTTTCTCCTCTGATATTGAACCAATCTGCTGTTGTATTTGCAACTCTTGCTTTATTTTTTCCATTTGCTACTCTTCCTAATTCATTTTCATAAGCTACTGTTAAGCCTACTGCTAATGTCTTTCTAGCAAATAAATGTTTATATACAAGTTCTGCTCCAAATTCTGGTCTTACTGATACATAATCATTTGATTTAACTTCTAGTTTTACCTCTCCTCTATTTTCTTTTATCTTAGACATTCTTCCATATTCTGTCTTTATAGATGCATAAGGTTTTAATGAGAAGTCTTCACTCAATCTAAAATTACCACTTATTTCATTTTTAATTCCTGCTCCATAAGAATAATAATTAGATTTTGCATGGAATATTTCTTTTACTACTAAAAATCTTCTATGCATTTTATTATATCCTGCAAATACTTCTCCAGATATCGTCCAATTTAAAGTATTGTTATAACCAAGTGGTGTTGACTTAAATATTCCAAGTTTTGTTTGTAACATTTGTTCACTTGATCTTCCAATGTCTTTAAACTTAAATGTATTATGAACTATACCTGTATACCAACCAAAAGCTTTTCCTAGTCTTACAGTTTCATCTTCATGTACATAAGCTACACCATAAGCATGATTTTTATAATCTATTACTCCTGCTGTATCTGTTTTGTATTCTCCTCTTGTTCCAAATACTTTTACTTTATTTGAATCTTTAGATACTGTTTGCCATTCACTTCTTAAATAGTCAAATTCTTTATCCAAAATACTTCCTGTTGCATTTATTCTTTGTTGAACATTTGCATATTGATGTCCCATCATTTCATCAAATGCTTGTGCTAAAAGAACTTCTTCTTTCTTTCCTATACCATTTAAAAGATTAAATATTCTTTTTTCAGCAGAATCTAATGCATTTTTATCATATCTTTGTTCCAATCCATCTGTGAAATTATATGCATTAGATTTTTTCTCTACAAAAGAAGTATAAGGAATCTTAGCCATTGCTATTCCTTTAATATTGTCATTTTTATCTAATACAGGAGTTGCCATCCAAGTTAGAGAACCAGCAAATGATTTTAGCTTATAAGTTCCATTTTGAAGCTTATCTAAGAATGGTTTTAGTACCTCATCTTTTACAAACCATTGTTTTGAATTAGTTCTTTCTGAATATTCAGTTCCTACAATTAATTGGCTATTTACAGGTGGAGTTGCTCCATCAATATCAATAGGTTTTGTCCTTCCTAAAGTATCCATATAGAATCCTATATTAGACATTCCTAGATTTGATTTTGCTTTTCCAAATAGTTTAGTAACTTCTTCTGCTGTAACTTCACGACCATTTCTTGTAAAGATAGGTTTTCCATCTTTAATAGTAATTTTAACTCCTTCCAATTCCTTATCTGTGTTACCTACTGGTCTTAATTCATTACCCTTAGGGTCAGAAGTTATTTTTCCAGCTTTAACAGCATCTTCTAACTCTTTAATACTATCATAAGTTATTCCTCTATAAGTAACAGCTGTTGAACCTTGTCCTCTTACTCTAATTCTAAAATTACCATAGTTTTTAATTACACTATCACGAATAGTTACACCATTACTATTAGCAGTGTCAATATCTATATTTCCATGGTTTTCAAAAGTAGATCCATTTAATGCTGCCACTCCTACCATTCCATTTACAGTATCCTTTATTTTTCCATCTTTTAAAGCATATGAATCAATAGTTCTTATATTTCCATAGTTTCTGAATGTAGCCCCATTATTTACATAAACTCCTGTCATATTGTTAATTGGATTAGCTTTTGTTGCATCTCTTCCACTTAGGAAAATATTTCCGTGGTTTTCTACTACTGTTCCTTTACCATCACCATACATTCCAATTGATTTATTGCTTTTTACTGTAATCTCACCTTTATTTATGATTTTGGCACCTTTATCTGCTACCATTCCCATTCCATAAGTAATCTTATTTTTATCTTCATAAGGTTTTCCAGTATTTGGGTCAATAAAATCAGTTTCCCCCACTGCGATTTTTCCATTTACTTCATTTGTTGCTGTTGTACCAGCTCCTGAAGCATAAATTCCTACATTTCCTTTACCACTTGTAAAATCTAACTTAGCATTGTTTACAAAAGTACCTCCATTTTTAATATAGAATGTAGTTAAATGGTCAGCACCATTAGAAGCAATATCTCTGTTATTAGTAATGTCGGCTTTTCCATTTGAATACAAGAAAGTACTTCCACTCTTCATTGTAACTGTTCCAGTATTTGTATTAGTATATTTATTAGTCTTATTTGAATCTTTATTGTCTAAAACAAAACCATAAGATTTTTCACCAATCGTAATAGATTTAGCTTTGTCTTCAATTTCTGTTCCATTGACTGCATAAACTCCAACTGGTTTTGTATCATCTTTTGCAGTATGATTAGCTACTTCAAGTTCACCCTTAAATAGAACTTTTCCATTCTCCTTATAGATTCCTACTCCTTGGTCTTTTACATGAAGTTTTCCATCATTTATTTCTACATCAGAATCTGATGTAGAATAAATTCCAACTGACTTTTCTCCTACATTAATATTTCCAGAATTATGAACAATCTTAGAAGAACCTTCTTTTGCATAAACTCCTATAGTAGGTTTTGAAATATCTTTTGAAGCAGCAACATTTATATCAGCACTATTTGTAAATGTTTGCTTTCCTTTTAAGTAAACTCCAAGAGAATTTTCACCAGCTATATCAATACTTCCTTCATTATTAATATTCTTTTCTAAATCTGTAACAGAATAAATCCCAATAGAACCATTTCCACTTAAATTAATCTTAGCCTTATTACTTAAATTAGATTTTTTAGCAATAATTCCTTTTGCTTTTTCAGCTGTTGAAACAATTTTTTCTGCATCAACAGTGAGGTCTGTTTCTTCTAAAACTAATCCAGTTCCATTTTCAGCTAAATTAATTTCTTTTAGTCCTTCTAATTTAGAATTTCCTTTTACATAAGCTCCTATGGCATCTTTATTAACAGTCATATTTACTTTATTACCACTTCCATCTAACTTAGCTTCACTATTTTCTACATAAAGAGTTGGACTTCCATCAGCAACAATATCTCCCAAAGAATATGTAAATTTAGAACCATTCTTTAAATATGCTAACATTCCTTTATTTTGGTAATTAAGAGTTCCTCCATTTACAGAAATAATTGAATTATCTCCATAAAATGCAATTCCTCTTTTTCCAACAGTAACATTTCCTGTACTTGTTAATTCCGTATTTTCCATATAAAGACCTATTGATGGAGCCTCTTTTTCTATTCCTTGTTTTTCTATTAAATCTCCAACAGTAATATTTCCACTATTGTTAATTTTATTTCTATTAGTTGAACTTCCTTTACTGTAAATTCCCACAGAACCATTACCTAAATTAATATTTGCTTTATTAATCATATTTAAAACTTTATTATTATCTGCTTCTGAATCCTGACCATTTTGTACAAAAATTCCTGTATTTCTAGTAGAACCTATTGAACTTTTTATAGTTCCAGCACTATTTAATTTTTCTGCATTCTTTAAATAAATTCCTGCTGAACCTTTTCCAAGTTCTATTACAGATTTATCTGTTGTAGTTATTTCTAGTTTATTTTGGAAACCATCTGGAGATCCATCATATTTTCTAGTTTTAGCTTGGTAAATTCCATAAATTCCTACTGAATTTTCTCCCATTTTTATAGTACCATTATTTTTTATTCTAGCAGAATCAGCATAGATGGCAGTAGATTTTTTTGAATTTGTGAAATCTATTGTTCCATCATTCCAAGCTTCAAAATTTGGATTTTTCCAAGTCATACTAGGATTTTTAATTCCTTCTGCCATCAGAGCAATATTTTCTTCTGATTTTATTGTTCCATCATCTTCAGCTGTTACTGTTTTTCCTGTGTCCACAGAAGTTTCTCCATTAATTACATGGGTTAGGGTAATTTTTGGCTTGATTTTCTTATCAGAAGTAATATGTGCTTGACCTTCTTCACTTCTTACTTCTTCTGCATTATGTCCATTATTTTTGAAAGTCCAACTTCCAATATTGATAATAGAGCCTTTTTTACCAAAAACTCCTACACCTTTTCCAAGTAAATTAATAGTAGCTTTTCCACCATCAAATTCAGCACCTTCTGAAACAATAGCTCCTACACCTTTATCACCTTTTAGAGTTATTTCAGCATTATCTCCAAGAGTTACTTTATTGCTTCCTGTTCTCTTTTTAGCAATAAAAATTCCAGTTCCAGCTTCTGTTCCATTTCCA
>ERZ772942.775-NODE-775-length-13654-cov-3.824767_pt1 | contig 13654 bp, 23 predicted proteins | sample MGYA00511135_ERZ772942 | MGnify/ENA primary metagenome ERZ772942 (study PRJEB29015, sample SAMEA2738099) | human oral metagenome | biome: human oral; feature: human-associated habitat; material: saliva | place: China | collected 2265 ... | reverse complement strand
TATTTCTCCCAGTATTTCGTATGCTTTTTGTCGATATTGTAAATATCTGTCTTGGCTTACGATGTTGTATTCGTGTTTTTTCATTAATCTCCTTCCCAACTATCTTCGTCATTTAGTAAAGCTTCTGCGACTGAAAATAATTTGTCTAGTGATTTGTTGAACTTTTCTTTTTGTGAATCGTTCATTCCGTCTGTTTGTTTTCTAAACATAGCGACTAACTGTTGTTCATATTGGTCTTCTTCCGCTTTTTCTCTACCTAATAAGTAATCTGTTGAAACGTTAAAATAATCAGCTAATTGTTCAAGACGTTCAGTTCCTGGTTTTTGATATTTTAACTTATATAGGGTATTTTTTGAATAACCCATTTGTTCTTCAACTTGATTTAATGATAATTTCCTTTTGTTTGCTAAAAATTTTATTCTATCGTAAATCATTATAAAATCAACCTTTCATGATGTTACGAAAAACAAAATTAACTTTTTAGGATAAAAAGTATTGACAATTTTATCTCTAAAGGTTAAAATATAATTCGTAAGCTAATAATTTTGTTAAGCAACTAACTAAAAAAAATAATCAATAGAATCACCTGCTAAAATGTATTTATTGTTATTTGATTAGTGTATTTGTTATACGTATATTTTAACCTATAAGGATGAAAAAGTCAACGAAAATTAACTAATTTTGTTAGCTTACAATTTGAAATTTATTAAATAAGCTTTAAATATTTAATAAAAGCGTTAGTTAACATTTTTATGAAAGGAGTATTTTTATGACACCAGAATTACGAGCTTGGATTTTACAAGTTAAATATGAACTTGTAAAAAAAGGATTGAATCAAAGTAAGTTAGCGTATGCTGTGGGTGTAAGTAAACCTGTTATATCCGATTTATTTAATTATGGAAAAGGATCTGAAGAAGTTAAAAAGAAAATCAATATATTTTTAGGTATTAAATAATAAAAGGAGGAGAAACAATGAAATTTACAATTAATAACAATGAATTCTATTTGAATGATGTTAAATTGGATAAGTTAATCAGTTATACCATTGAGGCTGATAACGATAGAACAAAACTCACTATTGAATTAATCGTAGATGATGTTGAGATAGAAACAAGGAGGACACAAAACATGGAAACAAACTATGAAAAAGCTATAGAGAACATAATAGGTTCTTTAATAAATGAGGCATTAATTAATAGTGAAACATATAGTGAAGCTAAATTATATATTAGTAAGCGTGTTTCACATAATGAATTAGGTTCAATGATAAAAAAAATAGCTCATGACAAAATAGAATATTTTGCCATGAACTCAAAAATTTATGGTTAGACCTCAAAACGTATTACTGAATTAGAAGAATATACTATGTTTGGATTTTCGATGTCAAAGAAGAAATCACATTTTGTTAGTAATTCAGTAAAACTAGGTATTAAACCATCTGTTGCATGATACCATAACGAAAATATTTCACCTAAAGAAGTACCGTTATTAGTCTTAATAATAGTTCTGAAAGCTTGCTCTTCATGAAATATTTTCACTGTACCATCAGCAAAAGTAACTTTAATATTCGGCATATACTTCACCTCCTTTGGTGTAATTATAGCATAAATTCAATAATGAGTGAAAGGAGTGATTAAAATGCAATTTAACACAACGGAACAAGATGAAGCTTATGAGAAATTTTTAGCTGAACGAAAATTTTGGGTTTTCAAGGATGAATTATTTCAAAAAATTAATATTACCAATTATATGTTAAAAAAAATCGAACCTGAGATTATGAAACTTGAAAATTCATATGAGTTAATTCGAATTGTAAACGATCGGTTAAAAAAATACCATTATGGACGAATTGAGATGTTTTTGCATCTATATAATGATTCTCAAAAGAAAGGAGCTTAAGAAATGAATAACTTAAAAAGAAGAAAACTGAACACATTATATCTTACATTGACAACAATAGCTATTTGCATGTCAATAATGACTAGCATTGAAACATCAAGAATATTTGGAGTATTAATCGGGGTAATAATGATGATTTACGTTCAATTTGACGATCGTAGTGAATACGCGTTCCCAGAGCCCGACGGTGATGAAGATGTTGAAAATCAGTAAAGAAAAGAGTAATGAAGTTATTTCATTATTTAAATATTTATTCAAAACAAGACAAGAGGAAACTGGTATTTCTTGTGGACAGATAGCTAAATTAACTGGCATACCTTATAACACTGTAGGTAGAATCAGATATAACAGCGTAAAAAATATAAAGTTAGAACATATCGTTAAAATAGCTAAAGTATTAGAGATTGATTTAAATGAATTGAAAGGAGTATAAAATGGAGAATTTAAACCATTATGATTATATATATAAAATTAATGATTGGGCAGAAATAAGAGGCTTAAATAGAAGTGATTTTTTAGCTATGCAACTTGAGAAATCAAGAGAAGAAAATGCTGAATTGACTAAAGCTATTACTAAATATGAGCTAGGAAATAAAGATGCGATAGTAGAAATAAAAGATGCAATTGGAGATATTTACGTTACTTTAGTAGTCGCATTTAAATTATTGAAACCGATAGAAACCGTATATTATGCGTTTAGATCTATAGTTTTATGGCATTCAAAGGATGAATTAGAAACTAGTTGGATTAGTTTTTCAGGGCTACTTAGAAAAATGGATAATAATCTTTATGAAACTTTTATAAAAGAGGAAAAAGTAGATGAAGAGTTGTTTGGAATGTTGATAACTTCTGTAAATTTAATTGATGGTATCGCTAAAAAATATAATTTAGAGTTAGTTGAATGTGTTGACTATGCTTATAATCAAATTAAAAATCGCACTGGAAAAATGATTGACGGTAGTTTTGTTAAGGATAAGTAAGGGTGGTGATTTAATTTGAAAAGAAACCAGGATGAAAATATCAACAAAAAACAAGTTGGACAACGTATTATGACCATTAGAAAACGCAAATTATTAACTTTGATTGAATTTGCGGGAAAGATCGGATCTAGCAAAAGCAGTGTGTCAGATTGGGAACAAGGTTTTCGACTTCCCCCAGAAGCTGCATTAACCAAAATAGCTATCATGGGAAATACTAGTGTTGATAAGTTACTTTATGGAAACGGGAATAATAATGTTGAAGAAGTTTATCAAAAGCTTATTAAATTACCTGAGGCGGATATTCTAGGAATATTTAGAAGAGTGCATTCAAGATTTAATTTTGAAAAAGAAGTCATAAAAAAATAGTCGTTTGAAACAACGACTACTTACAAAAATTTACAACTTTAAAATAACACAAACAGGAGGAAAAAGCAAGTGACAAAAGATAATATTAATCCTAATCACTACAAGATAGGAAATTTTGAAACAATAGATTTAATTCAAGATGTAGTAAAAGATTTTGGTAGTGTGTGTCAAGCTAACATCTTGAAATATGGAATTAGAGCAAACAAAAAGCATCATGAACCGCAGGACGACATCAAGAAAATAATCAGATACTGTGAGTTTTGGTTAAATGATCTGGACGGTTTAAAAGCTAGTGAAAAGCGTTCTAAAGAAATAGCGGTGTTTGATAAGTTAAACGATTTATTAAATGTTCAAGAAAAAGAGTTTTTAAAAGATAGAAATTTAAATTGCGTAGTGCTAGATGGTGCTAAAGTACTAGAAGGTATGGTAAAAGAAATACAAAGTAGATTAGGAGGATTAGGATATGGTGAAGATTAATAAATTAGAAATAGAAAATGTTAAAAGAGTTAAAGCTGTGCAGATTGAACCAACAGCTAATGGATTAACTGTTGTTGGTGGTAGAAATGGTCAAGGTAAAACTAGTGTTCTTGACTCAATAGCATGGGCGTTAGGTGGTAATGCTTATAAACCATCTAATCCATTAAGAGAAGGTAGCGTTGTGCCACCTATTATAAAAATTCAACTGGATAATGGACTTATTGTCGAACGTAAGGGAGAAGATGGAAAGTTAAAAGTAACAGATCCAAGTGGCAAAAAGGCTGGTCAAAACTTATTAAATAGTTTTGTTGAACAGTTCGCTATTAATTTGCCAAAATTTATGGAGATGAACTCAAAAGACAAAACTAAAGCCTTATTAAATACAGTTGATGGTTTAGGTGAAAAATTATACCAGATTGAACAAGAAGAACTAGAAATTTACAATAAGCGACGAACTGTTGGTCAAATTAGAGATCAGAAGAAACATTTTGCTGAAGAGCAACCGTTCTTTAAAGAGGTAGGAAATGAATTAGTAAGTGCTTCTGAATTGATTAAAGAACAACAAGAAATACTTGCTAAAAACGGAGAAAATCAACGTAAACGTGATAATTTAGAGAATTTACAAGCTAGAAAAGTATTTACTGAAAATAAAAAAGCTGAACTTGAAGCGCAATTACAAGAACTTACTTTTAATTTAGAAAAATTAAATTCTGATATTGAAATAGCTAATACTGATGTTGTTGATTTGATTGATGAAAGTACTGAAGAGTTAGAACGAAGTATTGAAAATATTGAAGAGATTAACAGAAAAGTGCGTGCTAACCAGGATAGGGAACGTGCTGAAAAGGATGCTGAAGCATACAAAAATCAATATGAAGATTTAACAAATTCTATTGAAGAATTGAGAAAGCAAAAAATAGAGTTGTTAAACGGTGCTAATTTGCCGTTAGAAGGGTTAAGTGTAAATAATGGTGTGATTACATATAAAAATCAACCATGGGATAACATGAGTGGCGCTGAACAACTTATAGTAGCAACTGCTATTGTAAGAAAGATTAACCCACAATGTGAATTTGTATTAGTGGATAAATTAGAACAGATGGATCTTGAGACTTTAGGTGCTTTTGGTGATTGGTTAAAAGATAACCATTTACAAGCAATAGCTACAAGAGTTTCTACTGGTGAAGAATGTCAAATTATCATTGAAGATGGATATGTTAAGAATAAAAAAACAGAAGCACCGTCTTGGGAGAATAATGTAGGAGGTAGTTTTTAATGAAAATCACAAAAGGTAAACGAGCAAGAGCGCAAAAAGTGGTAATTTATGGGACTGAAGGGATAGGCAAAAGTTCTCTAGCTTCACAATTTCCAGAACCTTTATTTATAGATACTGAGGGTTCAACGGATAATATGGACGTTGCAAGACTGGATAAACCCACAAGCTGGATAATGTTAAATAATCAAATTGCATTTGTTAAAGCTAATCCAACAGTGTGTAAAACGTTAGTAATAGACACTATAGACTGGGCGGAATCTCTGTGTGTTGATAATTTGTGTGCAATGCACGGTAAAAAAGGTATTGAAGATTTTGGGTATGGAAATGGTTATGTTTACGCGAAAGAAGAAATGGGGCGTTTCTTAAATAAATTACAAGATTTAATTGAGATTGGAATAAATGTCGTGTTAACTGCTCACGCTCAAATTCGTAAGTTTGAATTACCAGATGAAATGGGTTCGTATGATAAATACGAGTTAAAACTTGGTAAGAAAACTAGTTCACAAACAGCACCATTAGTAAAAGAATGGGCGGACTTATTACTATTTTGTAATTACAAAACGTATTTAATTTCACAAGAGAAGTCTACGAAGAAGAAAGCTCAAGGGAATCAACGTGTAATGTACACAGAACACAACCCAGCATGGGATGCTAAAAATAGACACGGATTACCTAGCGAACTTCCATTAGATTATGCTTCTATTGCTCATATTTTCAAAACTGAGGTAAAAGAAGAGGTTAAAAAGACTGTTCAAACTGAATTTAAAGACGAGAAAAAAGAACAGTTACAATTTGAACAACCTAAGTATAATGGTGATTTAGAAGCACCGAAAATAGAAAAAACACAAGAAGAAAAAATAATGGATAATTTCGGAGATATTGTTAAAGAGGTTGAGAATACACCTGTTGAAGAATTAGTAAATCCATTTATTTCAAAACCTGATTATATCCCTCAACCGTTATGGGATTTAATGCAGCAGGATAATATCACAGAAGAAGATATTAAACTGGTGACAGAAAGTAAGGGTTATTTTCCAAAAGGTACTCCTATGAGTGTGTACAATGAACAGGGATATCTTACTGGATATATCATTCCTAAATGGGAAGGATTAAAACAATTATTAAAACAATTAAAACAATAATATAAATTTAAGGAGATTTTAAAATGAATACAAATTACAATAACAATTTTGATAGAGAATTAGACTGGGATTCGGAGATAGTAAAAGATAGCGAGTATATAATATTACCTGCTGGATTATATCAATTTACTGTCGAAGGATACGAAAGAGCACAACACACGCCATCACCAAATAATCCTAACGCTAAATTACCAAGTTGTCCGAAAGCTATTATATCAATTAAAATTGATGCTAATGAAGGGGAAAAAACACTTAAACATAATCTATTTTTACATAGTTCAGTAGAAGGAATGTTATCGGCTTTCTTTGGAGCTATTGGACTTAAGAGAAAAGGTGAACCATTAAAAATGGCTTGGAATCAAATTACAGGTGCTACTGGAGTGTGCAAAGTAGTAGTGAAAGATAGTAGCAACGGGAATCAATACAATGAAATTAAAGGTATGATCTATAAAGAAGATGTAGATATCACTAATGTTTTAAATATTTCAAATCCATTTACAAATGAAGCTAGTCAACCTACTTTTAACGCTAATACTCAACCGTGGAATAACGGACAAGGTGGCTTCTAAAAATGCAGCTTAGACCTTATCAAGAAGAGGCAAGGTTGAAGGTGCAAGAACAGTGGGACGGGGGCGTTAATAAAACGCTCCTAGTACTACCTACTGGTTGTGGTAAGACTATTGTTTTTTCAAAAATTATAGAAGATAGAGTTAAATTAGGTGAACGTGTGTTAATTCTAGCGCATAGAAGCGAACTTCTAGAACAAGCAAGCGACAAATTAAAAAAAAGTACTGGATTAAATACGGCACTTGAAAAAGCTGATAGTAGTTCGTTAGGTAGTTGGTTCAGAGTGACGGTTGGAAGTGTTCAAACTTTACAACGTGAAAAACGACTTAAACAATTTAGTAGTGATTATTTCGATACTATCGTTATTGATGAAGCTCATCATTGTATTTCTAATGGATATCAGAACGTGCTTAATCATTTTGACAAAGCAAAAGTATTAGGAGTTACTGCCACTCCAGATAGGGGAGATATGAAGGACTTAGGGACTTATTTTGAAAGCTTAGCTTATGAATATAAAATAGTCGATGCTATCAAAGAGGGTTACTTAAGTAAAATTCAAAGTTTAACAATTCCATTAAATTTAGATTTAAGTGGAGTTACAACTCAAAATGGAGATTTTAAAGCTAGTGATGTTAGCAGTGCATTAGATCCTTATCTGGAACAAATAGCTGATGAAATGATTAAACATTGTAAGGATAGAAAAACGGTTGTATTTTTACCATTGGTAGCGACTAGTCAAAAGTTTAGAGATATTTTAAACTCAAAAGGATTTAAAGCTGCTGAAGTCAACGGAGAAAGTAAAGATAGAGCGCAAATATTAGAAGATTTCGATAAAGATAAATACAACGTACTTTGTAATTCTATGTTACTTACAGAAGGTTGGGACTGTCCGAGTGTCGACTGTGTTATCGTGTTAAGACCAACTAAGGTGAGAACTTTATATTCTCAAATGGTCGGACGTGGCACAAGATTATACCCAGGGAAAGAAAATTTACTCCTACTAGATTTTTTATGGCATGTTGAAAAACATGAATTGTGTCGTCCTGCTCATTTAATCGCTCAAAGTGAAGAAGTAGCTAAAAAAATGACTGAACTTAGTGAGAAGGAAGTAGGATTCGCTGTCGATTTAGAAGATAAAGCAACTGAAGAAGTAATTCAAGATAGAGAAGATAGTCTAGCTAAACAACTTGCCGAACAAAGACGTAAAAAAGGTAAATTAGTAGATCCGTTACAATTTGAAATGAGTATTGCTGCGGAAGATTTAGCCAATTATGTTCCTAGTTTCTTAAGTGAACAAGCGCCACCTTCGAAGAAGCAAATTGAAACATTAGAAAAAATGGGAATATATGCTAGTGAAATTGAATGTTCCGGTAAAGCTAGTTTGTTAATTGAAAGAATTAATAAGAGAAGAGATGCCGGATTAGCGACTCCAAAACAGATTAGATTATTAGAAAATCGTGGATTTAGAAAAGTTGGTTCATGGAAATTTGAAGAAGCTAATAACATGATTACAAGAATTGCAGCGAATGGCTGGAGATTGCCAAAAGGTATTATAGCAAAGGAATATATTCCAGGTCAATAAATAATTAAGAGGTGAAAATAATGGAAGAAAGAAAATTACGCAAGGGAGAGAAAATCTATTTGGTTTGTGATGATAACCCGAATATATTTCCTAATAATCATTTAGGAGTTTTTAAAACAGAAAAAGACGCACTCAATTTTGTAGGAGAGTACGTCATTTATAAAAAAATTCGTTCATATACACAATATATTAAAATCAAAGAATTGTCAATAGGTAAACCAGAATACTTTAGAGAATTAGGAGTGGAAGAGTTAGAAAATGGAAAATAAGAACAATTTATTAGAATTATTAGAGTATATCAACCCTGCTACTCTTGATTATCAAGAATGGGTGAATGTTGGTATGGCTTTAAAATACGAAGGACACACGGTGCAAGATTGGGATTTGTGGTCACAAAATGACGTTAGATATAAAGAAGGTGAATGCCTTAGAAAATGGAATACGTTTAATGGTGCTGGTAAGCCTGTCACAGGTGGTACTATATTTCAAATGGCTGTTGATAGAGGTTATACGCCATTATATATCAACTCTGAAAATTCATATGCATTAGATTGGAATGATGAGATAAAATCAGATGGTGACTATAAATTTATCGATAAAAGCTGGATAGAAGGTAAGGAAATAAAAGAACCTAGCAATTGGCAACCTGTCAAGGAGTTAATAACATATATAGAAACTCTATTTGAAAGTACCGAAAATGTAGGATTTGTTACTGAAACTTATCCGTTAGAAGATGGAGAAGGTAAGGTATTACACAAACCAAAAAAAGGTGTGTATGATCGTACAGCAGGTCATTTAATCGAAAAGTTAAATAAGTATAAAGATGATATCGGTTTTGTTATTGGTGACTATAATAAAGAAGCTGGAGCATGGATAAGGTTTAATCCGTTAGACGGTAAGGGGGTTAAGAATGATAATGTAACGGAATATAGATATGCACTTGTAGAGAGTGATAAAACTAGCATATCTCAACAGAATGCTATTATTCGTGAGTTAGAGTTGCCAGTTGCTTGTTTAGTTCATAGTGGCGGTAAGTCAGTTCACGCTATCGTTAAAATTGAAGCTAAGGATTATCAAGAGTACCAAAAACGTGTTGATTATTTGTACAAAGTCTGTGCTAAAAATGGACTAGCAGTTGATACGCAAAATAAAAACCCATCAAGATTAAGTAGAATGCCTGGTATTATGAGAAATGGCAAAAAACAATTCTTAATTGACACTAACATTGGTAAAGCTAGTTGGGATGAATGGTTTGAATTTATAGAAGATTTGAACGACGATTTACCAGATCCAGAGTCTTTAGAAGATTATTGGGATAATATGCCAGAACTAGCACCTGAACTAATAAAAGGAGTGCTTAGACAAGGACACAAAATGCTTATTGCTGGTCCTTCTAAAGCTGGGAAGAGTTTTGCACTAATAGAAATGGCAATAGCAATTGCTGAAGGTCAACAATGGCTGAAATGGGAATGTGCACAAGGTAGGGTGCTATATGTGAATTTAGAGCTGGATAGAGCAAGCTGCTTGCACAGGTTTAAAGATGTGTACACTAAATTAGGAATACCAGTAAATAATCTAAATAACGTTGATATATGGAATTTAAGAGGTAAGACTGTACCTATGGATAAGTTAGCACCTAAACTAATTAGAAGGGCGCACAAGAAAAATTATACAGCGGTTATTATTGACCCTATATACAAGGTACTTACTGGTGATGAAAATAGCGCTGACCAGATGGCACATTTTACCAACCAATTTGATAAAGTGGCAACTGAATTAGGTTGTTCAGTTATTTACTGTCACCATCATTCTAAAGGTTCACAGGGTGGTAAAAAATCAATGGATAGAGCCAGTGGAAGTGGAGTATTTGCACGTGACCCGGATGCACTAATAGATTTAGTTGAACTTGAAATTCCTGAACAACTGATGAAAACTCAAGTTAATAATACGTTAGTTAAGTTCTACGAAGATAAAATCAGAACGTTAAATAATCAGTATTATAAAACTAAGATTGGAATGGATGATCATTACAGTTATGAGAAGATGAAACATCACGCTGAGAAGAGTCTTAGTGGGTATCTGTTGGATGTAAGAGCCGAAGCAAAGAGCCTTGAGGAGTCTGTAAAGCAAACAACAGCCTGGCGTATTGAGGGTACTCTTAGAGAGTTCGCTAAATTTGAACCTGTAAATATGTGGTTTGCTTATCCTATTCATACTGTCGATGATGTTGGAGTATTAGCTGATATAGAGGTAGATTCTGATAAGAGTAGGTATTCAAAAGCTAAAGAAGGTCGACAAAAACAAGCTAAAGAACAACAAAAAGAAAACATGTTAGAGTTTGAATTAGCTGTCGAGAATTGCAGTTTTGGAGAAGAACCGACTAAACAAATGGTCGCTGATTATTTAGGTGTTAATGTAAAAACTATAGAACGAAGATTAGAAAATAGTAAAATATATAGGTATGATAAGAATACAAAAACTATTAAAAAACGTGAGACAGAACTTTAAAAAAATAGTCTAGTATTTTTTAGAGGACAATTAAAAAAACAGTCTAGTATTTTTTAGAAAGCACTATGTTTTTTATAGTCTTGTCTGGACGCCGACAACCATATATCTAAGATATATGATGGTGGATAGAGGTGACAGGGACAGTACAGGTTGGACAGTACAGGAGGTTTAAAAACCACCTCCTGTCTGTACCAACACCGTCCTGTACTCCGCGCGAAAAAATGGAAAATGAAAAAATGGAAATGGTAAAAAATTAAATTGGAGTTAAGGAAGTGAAATGAATTATGAAATTTGAATTTTTTGTGCCTTTGAAAAAAATACCAAAGGTCACTCATCAAGATAAAATTATTTCAGTGAAAAATGGTAAGCCGATTATTTTTGATTCTCACAATTTAAAAGAAGCTAAAGAGATATTTAAAACAGGATTGATTAGTCGAATTCCTAGTAAGATGTTAAACGCTCCTATTGGGATTGAGTTAATATGGTGCTTCCCGTTAGAAAAAAATAAGGTAGATGGTGATTATTACACTAAAAAACCTGATGTGGATAATTTGGCGAAAGCATTTATTGATCAGATGACTAAATTGAATTTTTGGAAAGACGATTCGCATATTAGCAGCATTAAGAGTGAAAAACGTTACAATTCAATCAGTGGTGTTTTTGTTAGAGGATATGAATTATGACTAACTTACAAAAGATAATGGATAAGGAAAATATAAACGATCACGAATTATATGAAAAATCATGGGTACATTTTAACGTTATTAAATTAATCAGAACAGGACAACGAAAAACACCACGATTTGAGACATTACGAAAACTAGCAAAAGCGTTGGGATGTACAGCAAGAGAGATAGGAGGATAAGCTATGAAAGATGAAGATGTATTAGCATTTATTCCGATATTAATTATGGGTATTTTGCTAGGATGTGCTTTGATGGTAATTCTTGATACGCACAAATTTTACAAGATGGAAAAAGAGAATAAAGAATTAATAGCAGAAAATCATAAATTAGAACAAAAGCTTTTGAAACTTTATGATGAACAAGCAGAATTAACTAAAAAAATAGCAGAAATGAACGGAATTGGAGGATAAGAGTAATTGGAATGGAACAAAAATTTATAAATGACGATTGTATGAAGTGTTTAAAAAATTATCCAGATAAATACTTCGACATAGCGATAGTAGACCCACCATATTTTAGTGGGCCAGAGAAAAGAAAATTTTACGGGAGAAAAACAAGTCCTATCGGAGTTCAGCGGTTGTATAAAAAAACGGATACATGGGAATTACCGACGAAAGAATATTTTGACGAACTCTTCAGGGTGAGTAAACATCAAATAATATGGGGTGTTAATTACTTCTCAAAAATATATAATTTTGGGCCAGGTAGGATAGTTTGGGATAAGGTCAACGGCAAATCAAGTTTTAGCGATTGTGAAATAGCATACTGCAGCTTACATGATAGTGTAAGAAAAGTAACGTACATGTGGAACGGAATGTTTCAAGGCAAATCAATAGAAGAAGGACATATTCAACAAGGTAATAAGAAGTTGAATGAAAAAAGGATACATCCTACTCAAAAACCAGTGAATCTATATCGATGGATAGTTAATAAATATTGTCGGCCAGGATTTAAAATATTAGACACACATGTAGGTAGTGCAAGTAGTTTAATAGCATTTAGAGAAGCTAACTTAAATTATGTGGGATTTGAAATAAATACAGAGTATTTCGGGAAAGCGAAAGAGAGGATAAGAGATGTTGAAAAAAATATGGGATAACATAGAGATCATATTAATCACACTATCAATGTTATTAGCAATGTTTACAGGTGGATTGATATTAGGAGTATATGTATCGAGTAATACTATTGAGAAACTTTCTAATGACAATATAGTCAAAGAAAGAACTATCCAGCAACAAAAGGAACGTATTAGACAATTACAATTGCTTAAACAATATAAGGAGATATATAGATAATGAATCCAGTTAGAATAAGATTTTGGTTAAAAAGCGGTGAATTTTTAGAAACTTCAATTGATTTTGATAATCTGATGCTTTTAGAAGAAGCTTATTACAAAGTAAAACACGGAATAGTGAGAAACAAAAATTTAAAAATCACTATTTCAAATATATCATTTCATGTTGATGATGTAGAAGAAATAGTATGTTGCGATGATTATCGATTTATAGATGAACCATTATCAACAGTGACAGTTGAAGAAAGAGATGTAATAAAAGAAGAACTTAATAAAGTATACGGTAAAGTTGATAATTTTATAGAACGTATAGGAGAAAGAAATTTAATTATTATATTAGTGATCATATTGATATTTGTAACGATATTTACAGCGTATCAAGTATACAGTTCATTTAGTATGTAGGAGGTAAAAGAATGAGGCAACCTAAAATATTTACTATGTATTTATGGAAAGCACTAGAAGTAGAATACATTAACTTTAAGGATGAAAGAGTTGAAGTTTACGATGAAGAATATAACGAACATCATTTATATGCATTTAAAGATGTGAAATTCATGGAGAATACAGGATTTAAAGATAAAAACGGAACTGATATATATGTTGGTGATATTGTTAAAATATCAGATAAATATTTTGAAGTCACATATATACCATTTAAAGGTTTTGTATTGAAAAGAGAAAATTATATTGACGGTATATATTTATCATTAGAGTTAAATACAGATGCAACTAGTGTTGTAGGTAATATTTACGAAAATAAAGAACTACTGGAGGACAGATAATGAGATGGTTTAAGGAAAATATAGACCTGATACATATTATAGGTATATTATTAATTATTTTCGGTTTAGGTTTGACTGCTTTTAGAGAA